>Ga0182030_10000216_pt1 | contig 101225 bp, 104 predicted proteins | sample 812S3MmetaG_FD_121299 | JGI IMG/M metagenome (GOLD analysis project Ga0182030, IMG submission 121299) | Permafrost microbial communities from Stordalen Mire, Sweden - 812S3M metaG (Illumina Assembly) | ecosystem: Environmental > Terrestrial > Soil > Wetlands > Permafrost | place: Sweden...
TGAAACAAACGTCCCGCTAACGCCGATAATTGCTGGCCAGTTACCGATCATCGATGTAACTGTACCAGAAACTGCTTGTGGTCCTGAAGTGTATGCATTAACAGAACCCGTCACATTCTGAGGCCCAGAAGTATATGAAGATCCCGGTGTTGATGTTAAAGAACCACTGACACCGATGATTGCCGGCCAATTTGTGATAGCAATTGAACCGCTAACAAGTTGAGCGCCTGAAGTGTAAACATTCTGACCACCTGTCGCAGGCGAAAGAGTTCCGCTAACGCCGATAATTGCAGGCCAGTTGCCGATCATCGATGTCACGGTGCCAGAAACTGCTTGAACGCCGCTGGTGTATACGTTCAGTCCCGGTTGACCTGAAATAGCAACAGTTCCAGAAACATTCTGAGGACCAGACGTAAAAACAGACGTGCCACCAACTGGCATTGAATTTATTGTTCCACTAACGCCTAACGTCACCGGCCAATTGGTAAGAGCGACTGACCCAGAAATGCCTTGTAATCCAGACGTATAAACATTGGTACCACCAACTGAAAGCGTCGAGACGGTACCTGAAACACCTTGAAGACCACTAGTAAAGACATTCGTTCCTGGAACACTGACAACCGCAATAGATCCACTTATTCCCTGTGGACCTGAAGTGTAAACATTCACGGTTCCTGACACGCCTTGTAAACCAGACGTAAAAACGTTCAGACCAGGTTGACCAATCACAGACACAGAACCTGAAACACCAATCAATGAAGGCCAATTGGTTATAGTTGCACCAACGGTTCCCGATACGTTCTGTGTTGTTGGAAATGCAACTTGGCTAGTAACTGATCCAGTGATGACCAAGCTACCAGAAGAAATTTGAAGGAATCGAACGTAACCGATTGAATCAACGCCAGCAGTCACCAATCCTATGTTACCAGCGGGCAGCAACACGCTGCTCGAGACACCCATTGGATTGCCGTTAACATCAAAAAGTATCGCTGCTGGTGATCCGCTCATGGTTGTGACCGAGTACGCGACGTTTCGAATACGCCACTATATGTAACGGTGTCTGTGTACGACTCGACCACAGACACACCATCTGATGCATATGCCCGCCATTTTATCACAGTTGGAAGTTTATTAGAATTTCTAGTCACGATTGAATCAACTATCCTCTTTGTCCTCGTTGAATCAGTCCACCATACGGTTCCCGATGGAAATGGCGATGAACTATCGGTATCCTTCACGAGGTTGTTCGGCCATTGAATACCACGAGGACCATCGTCATCAGATAGATGAATGACCTGTTGAAGCAATTCATGTAACTGAGAGTTCGGTAACCCTGACGATGCAGTTGCAACGATATATGACGCCGTTGTGTTCGATAAAGCGCTACTAGAAATTGCAAGAATGCTGCCGGCACCATAATCATTGATCGTTACACCTGGACCCGCAGCTAATTGCCTCGCATTGCCCAAGCTACCTGTGTTGGCAACAAGAACGAATTCTGCATTCGGATCAGCACCTTGAATGATTGTGTTTATGTTAATTGAAGAAGGTGGATATGTTACTGGCATTTAGTTATTGCTCCGTGACCATTAAATTGCCGGGAATTGCATCAAACACGTAACTAATTTCTTCAGTCGACAACGTATCCATCGAATAATAAGTACCAGGAAGCATCTGTATGATGAATGATCCTGTCGAAGCAATTGGGCCCAATGAAATATACGCATTTCCCTTGCTTGTGAACGTGTTAAAAACGCTGACACCAAACCTATTTGCATTCGAAGCAAGGGCAACCTGACTAACGAGGCTGGCAGTCAAATTTTGCGTTGTGTGAGACGTTGAACGTGGTGATGTAAAATTAGTCACCTGAACAGAACCGGTAACCTGTTGAACTCCAACGTTCGTCGCAAACGAACCTGTCACCCATATTGGCGCTGATTGAGGTGCTGTAACAATGATCGAACCAGAAATACCGACCGTACCAGATATGAACTGAGCACCGCTTGTATAGATGTTCTGACCGCCTGAAGCAGTCGACAACGTTCCACTAACGCCAATCGTAGCCGGCCAATTCGTTATCGTCGTAGGTTGATTTGCGGGAAAATTGTTTACATTGATCGATCCACTTACGCCAACAAACGCTGGCCAGTTACCGATCATCGATGTAACTGTACCAGAAACGTTTTGAGGACCTGTGGTAAACACCGATGTTCCACCGACTGGCGTTGAACTTACAGATCCACTAACGCCGACAATCGATGGCCAATTCGTCACAACGATAGAACCAGAAATTCCTTGAAGCACAGGAAAGTTGGCAACCGTGACCGGCAATGAACTGCTAACAGATACATTGACCTGATTCAGAACGGTGACATCCGCGCTTCCACTCGTCGTCGTGCTACCGCCGATTGAACCTGTGATCCACAACGGATTTGTTATCGAAGTTCCAACTATGCTAACGCTACCCGTCACAACGACAGGTGCCGACGTCGATAAATCCGCTTTGTCGTTAAAGAGAGGCATTTATTTGTGAAATTCAGTGATGAATAACGTACCTACGTTTGTGTCCCACGTGCCGTCAATCTCACCTGGATAAGTAAAAGGCATCTCGTAGTAGCCACCAGGTCGAAGCTTAACGCTGTAGCTATTCGTTGCTGCACCAGCGCCAAACTTCACGTATACACTACCGGATGAAAAATCATCACATGTGAATATTATACCCAAACGCGCGGTATTCGATTGAAGCAAAACAACGTTTGCAAAGCTTGCAGTAACGACAGTCAACGTTGTTCCTGATGCTGAAACAGGTGAAGACGTCACAGGAATCGAACCAGTCGTTGAAATGAACCATGGCGCGCTGGGATTACCAGGACCCTGACCCATTGACGTCCCAACGTTGACGTTGAAGCTCGCAGAGAGCTGAACGTTATCAATGGCGACGCTTCCGGTAACCTGAACGACGTTACCGACTGAAACGATGTCTGTTAAAGCATATGCTGTCACGCAGGATCCCTAACAAATATACCCCACGCAACGTACATATGACCGCAACTCACTCGTTACCGTTGATGCACTCACCTATAAGAAGACGTAAAGAACCGATGGAAATCCTCAACGATCTCCCTTCAGGATAAACAGGACCCTTCATCGTGGTATCGATGTTTTCATCGCTGTTTGCTTCATCATCAGTTAGAAGCTCTTCACCCGGATCAAGCTCATCCTCTGCTCCAGCCACACACATCATCCCACCGCGTGCCTGTGGAGGAGTTCCAAACGCATCCTCATGGATACACAAGTCAGATCCAACGAACGATCTCAAACGATTCAATCGCCTCTGTGCCACAACGATACGTATACTGAACGTTACTTATTGATGATCTTTAGCTCGTCAATCTCATCGATGTGTTCAATAATGATATTATATGCTGAACTTGGGATAATTGTGTGACAACGCGTTGTCACACGACCGAACAAACGTCGCTAACGCCGGACGACACCCAAATGTCCGCGCCCTTCGCGCCGAACGAGATCGAATTGAACGGGCTTCGCCTCGTTTGCGATGCGTTCGATTTCATTCGCGGCGTCCCGAAGCACTTGCGACTGGCTGTCCGTCCGTACTTCACCGACGCGCGCAGTTTTGTTCGTAGCCATATCAATAAGACTCTTTTTCACAAGAACACCATCAATATCAACATAATTTGTGTCAGCGTTAACATCAATAACGCTGATCCATTTTACAAATGCTTCTTTTGTTCTTTTACAAACTTCTTCTTCAAGATTAGGTGCAGTTTCAGAAAAATTTTCATAAACATATTGTTGAACTTGATCAATTATTTGATCAAGAACTAGATCAATTTTACGTTGTTTGAGTATATTACAAACAAGATCTTTTGATGATTTAACATCATGTTCAACGTCAGTCGTTACAACGATTGAACTTTCTTTTCTTTCTTCTAACGCCTTAAATCGTTCATCAAGCTTTGAAAACGTTTCTTCAATCACATCAATATTGTCCATGTTAACACCTTCAATCATTTAACGCTTGCCATGCACGACCTAACACGATCTCAGCACCGTGTGTTGTCGGATGCACGCCGTCTGCTAACTGCACGCTAGCATCATCTATACTAACATACACACATGCTGGCATCACAATATCATGTAACATTGAATTGATGGGCCACGTGCGACCATGAACTGATGTGTTTCCAACCCAAACGCATCCAATGTGATAACTACGAACAACGTCAAGAATTTGATCAACATTGGGCGCTTGAACGGCATAATAATCGTTCGTTCCCAAGAACACAATGACATCATCAACGTTAGAGTGAGAACGTAGCGATGTTGCAAATCGATCGTTCAACGTCCAATATTCAATCGTCGTTCCTGGCCTACAATCAACATCGAACGTATCGATCAATCTATTGTTTGCACGATCAACGCCTTCAACGACGCGTTGCATGATTGCACCAACTGCGCATGCCTGTGAATCGCCTACAACGAGAACGTGTCGAGACGGTTTACGATCGAACACGGTTCGATCAACGCACATCGTTGGTTCAACTGACTGTGCTGTACACTGATCGATTCCATCGCTGCTCGTTGCAATAGCGTGATCGAACGTGCCAGCGAACGCACCGTAGCAACAACACGTAATCGCAACGAACGACGACCATGAACGCAATGATCACCTGCCCGCGATGAGCACCTGTGCAGCTAGCTCAACACGTTTGCGAAGTTCATCAGGTAATGCCGAAAGAAGAATATACGTCTCAGCCTTAACGATACCATGTGGCACGCCTTCGCTGATCGAATCACCGTTTATCACGCCCACTCGCAGAGCCAACGGTGGCAATCCTGCCCTGTTCGCAATCATCGGTTGGTACAGATCGACCCTTTGAGGGGTCACTTGAGTTCCCATTGTTTTTCCTTCCATTCGTTTCAAGTGCTAGCTTTTTATCAGCAGGTGCATCACGCATGATTCGAACAAGTTCATCCTGTAACGGTTTAGGATCGCCACCCGTGAGCGCAGTCGCCATCACACGTTCAAGAAAACACGCAAATTTTGCATCCCAACCATGCAAACGTCGAGAGGACATTTCTACATCACCCCTTCAACAACGCATTCTTGCACTCATTGAGCGCTTCTGTGGCACTAGCGAGTTGCTTCTGCAACTCAACAAGTAGTTCCTTCATCGTAATGATGTTACGTGAACCAACGTGCTCGTTCTTTATTTGTTCTTCTAATGTGGAAATCTGTTCCACTAATAGCTCAGTCCTTGCCGACATACTATGATCCTACTCCATTCTCGGGTCACTGTGAACCCAAAGAATATGTAGGCGTACGCAGCGACGTGTTACAGTACCCACGACCTACGAACGAATCCTTCAACAACATCAACGTTCACACACTTTGTGAACTCAGATACACACTGTTGTTGCTTGACAACGCCATCCAACCTGCCTACGTTGAGCTTAAATCCAGCAGACCTAACGGTAACGAACGCTTGAGCTAGCATCATTCCGTTTATGCTCTGTGCAACCTTCATTGCCAATTCATAACCCTCTAAACGTTTACCGTTGCTCTTACGATACGTGTTCTTTCTGTCACTCATTTGTTGATGATAATGACATCGCTCATTCAGTTGTAACCCAACATTGGATAATCACAAAATAAACGATTCATTTCCTTTTCATTGTTGATGTAAAAACATTGGTGGAGATGTCGGCATCCGAGAGCCGAGTCTACGACCTTTCCTCGAAAAAATTCTACAAGCTTAATCCTTCTGTTTGATCGTCCTAGGATGGGACTATGTGACCTGTTTTTCGTCGGATTCACAACACGACGTTTCGTTTTTACACCCGACGGTGTTTTTAGTGAATCGCTCCACCAGCGCTCGACTTGCTGTTCCTAGGTTGTCGAGTACCCGTTCCGTCAGGCCGCGTTAGCGAGCGAGACAGAGACGACGCCGTTATCGTTGGCAGTCAAACGTGGTCACGTTTTTGTCGAGGTTCATAACCATCCTCGGCTTGCATTTCTTCAATTCTTCGCCGTATCGAATCCTTTCATCCCCATATGGTGATCAGGAACGTTCCCTGACCAACAATAGTAACTATACCACCCACGAGCATCGCTTTGCACCGCAAGACGTTAACGTCGTTCAACGATCGAATCAAGGTGTTCTATCTTCTTCTTCTCACGCTTCATGAAGGCATCAAATTTATCACGAAACTCGCTGTCGTATGTTTTAACAGACTCAAGTGAGTCAACGATGCATGCTCGAACCTTTGCTAGCACTGTTTCAGCTTCATCGGTCATTTCATCGTGCATCACCAACGTATCGTACAGAAACATCAATTCACCAGCGTTTAGATTGAGCTTCATTTGTTCATCCTTTTAACGATCAATGGCAGGATATCCTGCCACCAACCTTACAACTCACGGTGTCAAAAGTATATCAGCAAGCAAAATCCGCTTAGTATCGAAGGTCAGGCTCCGACAATCCAACAGCATCAAAGTGCTTGCGTAGAGCAAGAAACAACGTTCGAGCCTCGCGACCGTTGAATTCAAGCGTCGGATACCCAAACTCACGTCCCTCACAATCAATGAACAAACGAGTGCTGTTCATTCGTGGATTGGTTGAAATCGCAAGTTCAAGCGATCCGGGATCACGACGGGACGTCTCTGTTCGAACATTACCGTTCTTATCTGACCGAACGATGACACGGGAATTGCTGTTCGTTGATCGTACCACTTTGCTACCTGTTTTCGTTCCCATTTTCTCTCCTGGTTTGATCGTTGATCGATCATGTAAAGAGATAGTACATTCGCACGCGCCTGTGTACAAACCGCCCCCGTTAAAAGACTTTGGCGTAACCTTGAGATATTAGATCACGCCAAATGAACGATTCCGTGGGCGGCCCGTGGGCAGCAAAATCACGGCTTGAGCGTTACGCTACCGGAAACTGCACAGAGCAACCAACCCTTGCTATCAGACCAAAACCCAACGGTTCCGCCCGCTGGAACCTGCAACTTGGTGCCGAGCGAAGAAGAAACCGTCTGAATTCCACCAGTACCAGGTACGTTCACGGCCATAGAACCGGAGATGAGGTACGGGTATTGACCAAGCGAATCAGTGATGAGAATGTCACCGCCCGGCCATGCCGAAGCCGCAGGAAGCGAACCGGTGAACAAACCAGCACCGGCCGAACCGGTGACAGAAACGATGTAGAAACCAGGAGCGGGAATTTGAACAGCGCCGCTTCCAGCAGCGCCGAGAGGCAACATCACCTCAGCGGCCATCGCCGTCACACCGTTGATGGTTATGTTGTTGCTTCCATCATCTACAAAACCACGTTGATCGAGTGTAGCCATGTTATGTCTCCCGCTTGAGACTTAAGTATGGACGATAACGAAGAAATCATTGAAGCATTAATTCACAACTTCAACAGGAATATCTTGTGACCCGCACCCCACACGGGCCTGACGCCTGCTTCATCAACGACCTGCTTCTCCGTCTTTCCAGGTTGAGCACGGTACTTGAAACGATCGAAACGCACTGCGCCGTCGGTGTACCAGTAGTTGACAGTTGTTTCACCAACGTTCGTAAACCCACACTGATCGTAGACTCTGCCCGTACCGAACCTCAATTCAGCATACGATAGAATCCCATCAAACGCACGTTGTTTAGCATAGTCCTTGACGAACGACACCATCTTGCTAGAACCACCACGAACGGAAAAACCTGGTTTGAACGCAACTCGAGCTAGCTCACACACGTGACCCCACTTTTTCTGAATTGGCGTCCTGATCGTGACTGCGCCGACAATTCCATGCAACGGATGAACGAGAAGCATGTGGCCTGATGAACGCGTGGCACCCTGAACGTGCGATGAATCAAGAAACGGTTTCGTCTCGAGCGCCGTGACCACATTCATCTCGCAGTCTCTGGCGTGGAGCTTCATCGGCGTTGAACCAAGCGCATTCGTGACAACTGACCTACATACCGCTTCCTTCGCTCGCCATTCATCGCTGAAGAACTGCACGTACCTGACGTTCGCCGCACGTGACCTGACGAGCTTGTTCCTCAGGAAACCTCGATCATAGATCCCAGGACGGCCACCCATCAGGTCGTGTAGGTCAAAACCAACGTTCTTTGACGGCACCCATGCGTCGAACGTGAGGTCATCTGATGGTCCTGCTGAACGTTCAGCAACCAATCCAAGCGATGAAACGATCGACAACGCGGTGTTTGTGAAAGCATCCTGAACGGCAACGTCATCAAGGAAACACGGATTCGCTTCTGCGGCATGTGACATGTGATGGTGAAAACTCCTGTATGAGATACCATTGTAACACGAAAGATGAGAAAGTTACACCATCACTCGCAATGTCGCTGATACGTTAGTGTTCAATCATCAATGGTAACAAATTCGGTATTTTTACTATGCTTACAAAGAACAACAAACCTCTCAACAACCTGTGCAGAATCGTTCTTTCTAGAAAAGTGATCACGACGAATGTTAACATCAATGTCAAGGTTTGAACAATGATCAAATCCAACGCTTTGCGCAGCATCAATGACAGTGTTAACAAGTTCGGCCGAAACATTGAATACGCACAGCTTGCCGCGCTTGAGACCCATCGACGCTGCCTCGAACGTCGGAACGAGGTAACCATTGATCCAATCATCGAACGTTGGATGATCTCGCCAACACTGTCCTGGTTCATCAAAGTACTTCTCAACGTCAAAGTATGGCGGCGACGTGAAAACAAAGTCCAATGAATCAGGTTCAATGGGATAGAACTCCGATCCAACGTTGTTCAATTCAAATTCAACGTTCGGCTTCAACTCACGTATCGCGTGTTTAACACGATCAGCGTCTGCATACATGCGTTTTGATGGATCGGTACCGATGTACATTCCACGATCGAACGTTGCAGCAAAACCCAACATTCTGGCAGAGAATCCAATGGATGGATCCCAGACGACAGGTTCACTAACGTCACCAATGAACTTTTTATAAATGAACGCTGCATACGATGGATTGAACCATGAAACTGCCTTGCGCTGCACGATGAACCCACGTCTGATATTATGAAAATTGACATCGAACGTTTCGTTGGAAGTTATTCTTGTTCCGTCGCTCAACCTGTACGTGTAAGGCTTGCTGTTGTTCAGACCTAACCTGTACGATAGAACCCTTGACAACGTCTTGTCGTTGAAGAACGTTTGCATTGGTCCATCATCAACGTCCCAGTACGATTTGATGAACGACTTCAACCACATTGAACTTGTAAGGTCAGATCCAAGCGTTCGAACGTCGCTGATAGACGATAGAGCGTCCTTCAGTATTCTTTCCGTAGGAGGATAGAACCAACCATGATATGCAACGTGTGCTCGTAGCAGCGACACGATCGCAGGTAGGTACAGCTTTCGAACGCGTTCCTTGTCGTTTATTCGCAGCAACGTCTCCCTCGAGACTATCGGAGCGTTCTCATCGAGACGCAACGTTGCTTCCTTCACAACGACACCATCGATCACAACGTGGTACGCCAACGTTACCAAATCATCGAATGATTCGATGCGTGATACATCTGTACCCTCTGCGATGCGAAGCAACGTCAGCTTGTGATCGATGGCAAGTTTGTTCTTCAAGATGTCGTTCGCGATGTTCGTGATCTGTATAAGCGAGAAGTCGCTGTGCTTACCTATGCCATGATAGAACATGCCGTCGAACTCAACGATCGCGCGCTGCGTTGGAAGCCACACATCTGCACACCACGTACGTTCGGTGAAGTTGAAGTACTTTGAACCAACGGCATCTGGAAAGACGCGAATGATAGAACCAAGAAACGCCGTCTCCTTCTTCGAAGAACGGTTGAGCTTGCGACGCATGTTTGCGAGCGAGATCTTCCTGCCGAATTCCTTTGTGAAGACGGTGCTACGACGAATTTTACCTGCTTCGCCTTGCCACGACACAAGCTGCGACATATGAAATTTAGCGATCCTTTCAGGGTTCTGCCAACCACGAACATGACCGTTGATGAGACATTGCTTCTTTTCTACGTCCATGAATGCATTCATCACTGATTCGCTGATCTTCACTGATATTTCTGCACCACGTTCAGCGTATGCTTTTCTGATCATATCGTTACGATGTGCAATTTGTTCAGGCGTTTGCTTATAACCATTTCTTGTAAATCCACCTGCATCATTGTGCCCATTCACATAATCGTTGAATTTATACCTTACGTTGTGCCATTCAACGTTCTCGCTACAACCACACTTGCACAATGGTGTATTTCCGTCTAGCAAGTGCTTGATTACGTAACCCTTGAGGTGACCTAGATCCTTATGCGATCGAGCAACGTGGTTTCCCAACGAACGCCTGTTGACACACTTCCTGCCACATTCAAAACATGTCTGTTCGACGTCGTCTATACCTGCACCCACATCAAGACTATACACCACGTTATTGTAGCGTTCACCCTTCTTTTGGTTCCCACTCGGCATACTTCCAACCATTCTCATCGCAATAACGTATCGCTGCCTCTCTTTTAGCAACATTCATCGGAATGTCACGCATCGAACGTGGCTTGATTTCAACGAGACATTGCGATCCATCAACGTACGTTACGTGTACGTCAGGTACATAGTGCCTTGATTTGCCGTCTAATTCATATGGTATAGAAGTGAATTCCGATTCATATGTTGCAACGTTTTGATCGTTGTCTAACAGCTTGAAGTATTTGAGTTCATACGACGACCTGTACACATATCGTTTACCCGTCTTTGTCGAATCATGAAATCCTTTCGTCCAATTGAATGAACAATCAACGTACATCGATGCGATCGTCTCTGATATCTTTTTTGAATTGATGGTAAGCTCGCCTGAAGCGATCATTTTGCTTCTAGTCACGCTGATTTTATCACGGGTCTCTTGACTCATGATCTTTGATGTCATGTGTTCAGAAACTAGCTTTGCAAGCTCTGGATGTGCTTTATGATATGCTTTAGTGGCAATCGATCGTTTTTCATTTGATTCAGCTGATTGTTTCTTGCCTTTAACGGCTTTTGAAATTCTAAAACGAGTAAGTTCAGATTTATTGTAAACAGATTTAGGAATATGCGTTTTTCTATACGTCATGAATTTGCCGCTGAAATAAGAAACTTCCTCGCCACAACCACATGCACACGTTGGCACAACGCCGTTAAATTCATACTTCACAACGTAATCTTTGAATAAAAGATTATGCATATGCGAAACGTGATATGATAATCCCTTACGATCATCGAATGAACGATTACACACCACGCAAGTTACGCGTTGTTTAACACCTGCTTCCATATCAAGACTATACACCACATTATGGTGGTATTCATAACGATAACAAATAAAATAAATTGTTAAACGACGAAAGGCCCCAAGAGGGACCTTTCGAGAATCATCCAACCATGTAAGTGGTTGAAATCATTGAACGAATAATTAAATCGTATTCATATCCAATATAGTAACAGTTCCGTAGAAGTCTGTGCGAACCATCTTTTTCCCGTACCTTGTCATTACGCCCTTCCTGGGTGTAAAATCTTCAGGAGCGAAGATCGTCGGAGTCACAATCAATGGAACGTACGGACTGTATACGTACCCAGTCTCGAGGTAGCTTCCGCCCTTGAATCCAACGAGGATTCTGTTCCGTGCAAAGTACGGATCCTTGTACACCGTGAAGCGGTTGCTTAGAGTACCAATGGCTTCCGCACCGATGGTGAACGGAGAACCGACCTGTCCTTCGCCGTCGAGCGAGAACTTCGGCTTGTAGAGCACCGAGGACTCGAGGATGGTTGCAACGTCCGGACCGGTGACCATGAAGTTCGCCGAACCACGTAGCGTCTTGCGGTGAATGGTGTTCGCAACGTCGATGATCGTCTCGATCAACGTTTCGTACCACTCGCGGACCGTACCGGTGAACTGCGGACCGATGCTCAACGAGGTGTTGAGGACGACCGGCACGCCGGTGAGCTTGTTGACGAACTTACCAGGAGCGCGGCTCCAGTACATGTTCGCACCGTTTGCCTGAGTGACCAGATCATTGAGAATCTCTCGATCGATCTCAAGGGCAATCTGTTCAGAGAGGATGCTCGTGAGCTCGACCTCTGCGTCCATCGAGTGGTACGCATTGAGGTCCTGTGCCAGCTCGGGGCTCCACCGTGCACGCAGCTTTCGCGTTGTTGCAACGATGGCAATCGACTCGATCTTGATGTCGATCTCTGGGATCGCCGGTGTCGGATTGACGCTGAAGTCAGACTCGAAGGACGGAATCGTCAGCGTTGCACCATCGTCAGCCTGAACGGTGATGCCGTCGGCCGTAGCCATGGAGATGAATGCCTTACCAGCATTAAAGGTCGGGGTCGTTGCTCCGGAGAGCTTGATGACAAGCTGAACCTGCGAACCGTTGAGCGGCGCCGCGGTGAAGTTGGAACTCGTCCAGTTACCGCGCTTGTTGAGGCGTCGGAGGTTAAGGAGACCCGTACCGGTTTGGTACGTTTGCGTCCATGCCTGCGAATTGTCTGTCGAGGAGAAGGTGAACAGTGCGACCTGCTCGATTGCCATCAGATCACCGGTCGGGATCGCTGCCTGAATGTCAGAGGTATTGAGGTAAACGAAGGTGACACCGTAAACGCTGTTCGACTGCAGATCAACGTCCAACTGCGGATCGAAGTTGCAAAGCTGACCGTTCACACCGGACATCGCCGTGACGATGCCGCCGGCAACGAACGTACCGTTAGTGTTGTTCCATGCACCGATCTGAGCGTTGCTACCGGTGACAGATCCGGAGACCTGAACCTTGGTGTAACCAACGTTGACGAGATCGTACATACCACCGGTTGCGAGAGACCCAGACTGAATTCCCTTGCCAGTCGGGTTATTGTAGATGGACTGCCCAGCGGTGTACGTCGACTGAGCGCTACCGTTCGGTCCGCTGAGCTGCAACCCGGACTGACCACCAACGTTGCTACCGTAGGTGTAATCGAGGTAGAAGATCAGTCCTGAAGGAAGGCTCATCGGCTGAATGCTTACGAGCTCGTTGGCAACGAGGCCACCGAACACTCGACGAACGATCGGGAACGCGATATTCGTGAAACCCTGAATCTGACCCGACGAAGCAACGTTTCCGCCACCGGTCGAGATGCTGTTGCCAGCCTCTTTGAGCACCTGAGCCGCCTGGTTCTCCAGGAGCTGAGCCATGGTCTCGCGCTTGACGCCATCGAGACCACGAAGCAGGCCGGTGCGGCTCCACTTCTCAACAAGCCGCGTGCGCTCTGCACCAACGTGCCTGTCTTTAATTCCAGCAGCGAGCTGGTCCATCGTAAAGTACTTCATCTGCGTTTTTCTCCGTTTTGTAAAAGTTGATTGATTCGTTACCTGTTCACACAGCACCATCACTTGACGATGCCAGCGAGCTGCGCCCATCGATCGGTCTCGACACCCTCGTTGAGGGTCTGCGTCGACGCCGGCTTATTGACCCTGCTCGAAGAACCGATGACCTGACGACGATCAACGCCTTCCTGCAGAGATTTCGAGGGACTCGCAATTGTCTTGACGAGGCTCTCGTAGACGAGCTTTGCTTCCCGCACCGTGTGGGCTTCGTCCAACTGCTTGATGACCTGCGATTTCTGCTTGGCCGTCAATTCAGATTGTAGAAGCTTGTTGGTGTAGAGCAGCTTCGCGTTGAACAGATTCGATTCTGCCAACTTGGTGCGGAGCGTTCCGATGGCCTTGTTCTCCGCGGGCCGTGATGCAGCGCTATTCGAGCGCGACTCCTGAAGCTTTTTCGAGGCCTTGGCCGCGATGAGCGACATTTTCTTTCCGCGAGCGAGCGATTCATTGTATCGCTTAGCTAACGTATTGAACTCTTTCTTCGCTTCCGTGAAGCGTTTGGTATTGCCAGACGCCTTAGCGCGCGATGCTTCACGTTTGATGGCGACAGCACGCACGGTGGCTCGCTCCTGAAGCTTCTTCTCGAAGTTCAACCTGCGAAGCGCCTCGTGACGTCGTTTATCCCACGTTGCGGTCTCGTGACCATCAGAAACGTCGGTACCATACTCATCCTGCTTGCGTCGATTCTGTAATTGATCGAGGTCTTCGCCACACGCTTCCTCGAGATCATCATCGTCGGACTCGTCAAGGTCCTGATCGTCCTGTTCCTCAAGGTCCTGATCATCAGATTCACCCAACGGACGAGATGCAATTCCAGGCGATAGATCAGTGATTTCCTGATCGCGTGGATCTCCCTCTTCCTTGCCATCACCAAAGTCAGCAAGAATCTCAGAATCACCTGGACCATTGCCCCAAGAATCAGGCTTCGTTTCCTCACGAAGCGAACGCAAACGAGCGATCTCTCGACGAAGCATTCCCTCATCAATTTCAACGATCGTATCGTCGCTCAATCTTCGTCCTTCCATCTGCTGATCCTCCTCATCGGCCATCTGATCATCTCCATCGACGGCATAATCATCGAGACCTTCAGGCGCCTCTTCATCACCGCCTCCCATGTCCTCGAAACCCTCAGCACCTTCCTCATCCTCTTCACCGGTGATGAGATCGACACCGACATTCTCGAGATCGTCCTCAACATCATCAGGAAGCCCAGTCAGCTTCAGCGTGAGATCTGCTTCGGTCATCTTTTTCTTGGACATTGTCGTTGACTCCTGGAGTTTGTTGAGAACTTTGAAACTAGCTTCAAGCGCGTTCTCGTATGAGCTCTTCTTAGCAGGATCAGTTATCGACTCCTGCACGTGGTCATACATATCTTCCACACGAGAAATCATTTGCGTAACATGCACACCGTACGCCGGTGTTTCCTTCACGATCTTGCTAGCCTTATTAAACAATGAAACGCTTTCGGTGATTTTTTCAATTGCACCACCAATATTGATAGGTTTATTGACCACTGATCTCAGCGCATCAACCGATTCAAGGCTTATCTCATACTCATCGTCTGATTTCGGCATAGGTTCGCCGAACATCGGCGGAGGTACTGCAGGACCAGGTACGTTTCTAGGCATTCCATCAGCGGACGAATTACCAGCACACATCGTATCGATGTCTAACGTTACCTTTCCTTCTGCGTCAGGTGAAGTCACGCATGCATCAGAACCATCCATTACAACCCCTGAGCCGTCATCAGTGAGCATTTCACCGCCCATTTCGGTGGCTACAGGTGCAACAGAAACTCGATCCATCTCGTCACCTTCAGCGTCCTCCTGAAGAATTGCACGATCAATGAACTCACGAATTCGCGGAGTGACAGCTTCAGTGAGAGCGCGCAGCGCATTTTCCTCAGCGACTTGCTTCACCCTCTTAACGTCAGCCAGCGCTTCCTCAAACAATTGCTTGGTCATGCTTTCTCCACGAACCTAAAAGTAAGTATTGATGATTTATGCACAACATCAGGAGTTTGCACCCGAATCACCGATTGATTGAGATTGACCCGCCTGATTGGCGTTGTAAATCTCCGGACCGGTGACGATTGGATTACGTAGGTTCTGATCACCGGCGTCCTCTGTCGTAGCGATCGAACGAGCCTGTTCAACGGTGATCTGAGGATCAACGTTCTTATCCGTACCATCGGTCAAACCAGGACCGGGAGAAGTAATGTCAGGAATGTACGGGTTGGCAGGATCACCGGGTTTCGTCCACTTGACTGTCGAAACATCAGGAGGAGTTGACACAGGCGACGACGGAGCTCGCATTGCGAACGAGAGATCAACGCCGTTCGGAAACATTCCAAGATCACCGGCTTGAATTCCATCGCTTGGTTGCAAACCGCTAACGCCGTTCGACAGTTTCATCGTTGATTCGGCCTCAATATACGCACGAGCCTTCACCTCATCAGCGTTAGCAACCATGGTAGCGAACGGGCCGGCAGGGAACAACTTGCTAAGCAACGTATGCGCGGCCGTCTGAGCTCCGCCAACGTATGTCGTGTACTTTCCTAACAGACCCATGTGTTCAACTTTCCTTATCGATTCGAGTTAGATCTTCGCGATCAGTTTGTTGGATGCTCGCTTGAGAGCCTCCTTTATCTGACCGATTCGACGAATCAATCGAGATTCCTCAATCTTCAGAGCACGCATATAATCAATGTGCTTATCAACGGATTTATCGGTGCCCAATTCATCGGCATCGATCTCTTCGGTGTCCTTGGCACGTTTCTCAACGTCTTCCTCGTCGCCGAATTTACCGACCTCTTCCTCGATGATGCTACGAAGCAACGATGGCGTCAACTTGACTGATCTCATTTCAACCTCTTGTGTCTTTCGATATGTATATGACACCGTGTGTTCGATATCGAACGCTTAACGTAATTCGCCGTGAATATGATAATCCACGGCGAAACTTCACAATTCAAAACGTATTATATCAATTACTTTTTATCATTCATAAACGCAAGCTCTGCCCAATGATTAGCTGCTTCCTCGCCAAAAACCTCTTCAGGATCACCGATGTGTTCCTGCTGCGTTAATCTACTAGAAGACTGACCACCGTCTCCACCGCCTGCAAATTGTCTATCGCTCTCCACCATCGTCTTATACGTTGTTTGTGCGGTATCTGCGAGAATGTTTGCCATGACAGAACTACCGCCTGCTTGACGTTGAATATTCTCACGCATAGCATCGTTGTGAACAGGTACGTCTAAAGAAGGATTAAACGTTGGTTTCCTACGTTGACCCTGTGAAAGCACCTGTTTTCCTGACACAAGCGTTTGAGCGTTACGCGTTGTTCGCAACGAACCGCTTAATCCCTCGTTCAGTATTTCAACCATTATTTCTCTAACGATCAACTTGAGATCTGATCTTGACAGTGACATTCAAACCACCTTACCCTTCAATGATCGCTTCTTTACGTCTCTTCTTATCAAAGTACCAACGTGATCAAAAAGCATGATGCCGTATAAATGATCGATCTCGTGCTGAACGATCCTCGCCATCAAACCATCGTACTTCACGATCGAAGCGTTTCCATAAACATCATTGAATTCAACGGTGATTTCACACGAACGAAGAACGTTTAGAAAAACGCCAGGCAACGATAAACAGCCCTCCTCACCCAACGTAGTGTCACCTGATAACCACATAACGTGTGGATTGATCATCGTAACCTGCTCTCCAGATTTATCACCAGCAGACGAATCAATGACAACGATCGTCTCCAACACACCAACCTGCGACGCTGCAAGTCCAATGCCGTTTAACGTATACATCGTTTCGTACATCTCATCAACGAGAACACGCAAACGATCGTCGAACTCCTTCACCGGTGAACAGTGTTTGATCAGCAATTCACTTGGATATTCAACTATCTGCAACAAGCATCGACCTTAGCCCACACCTGACCATGCAGTACCATCAGGAAAGCTGCCCGACAACATCGGCATGCTACCAGCAGGAACGGTTGTCAGTCCAACCGCCAGGCTGAACGACACTGAACCCACGGCACCCGCCAACCACAGGTTAGAACACCTCCATTCAAGCGTCAACGTTTGAGCTGGAGCGACTGTTGCGTAGTTTTGACCATTGATTCCATTCAATGTGAAACCAAGCTTCAGAGCTCCCGTGGTGTTAAGGTTCGTCAGCGAAATGAAACGCGTGACGTAGTTAAACGTCACCTGTGAAGGCACGGTGTTAACGTTCGACGATGACACCCAAGGCAACGCGGAGCTTTGAAACTCCGGAGCAAAGTTGAAACCACCAGCTGGATTACCTAAGGGCATTAAACACCACCTTCATTTAAGTAGGTCAACCCTATCGTTTGAACGACAGGATCTCGTTCAGAACGCGATCAATTCATCAGCTAACGTCTTTACTATATCGGGAAAGTCTTCTATCAAATCAGGATAATTTTGCAATTTATCCCATATTATTTTTTTAAAATAAATAGAAAAATCATATTGATCATATCGTGTCAATATCGTTTTAAATATTTCAACAGGAAGATTATCATTTAAAATAAGCGCACGATCAATTTCTTTATCATCACGTTCTAAAAGTTTAAACAAAACATCTTTTGGCGTGTTTGAATTACGTGCAAAATTGTTCAATGTTCTTTCTATTGCCGAAGATTTCTTCTTACTTTTATGAAGCGAATATTGTTCTTTCTCAAAAAATAAGAATTTATTATACATCTTTCTAAGATCAACGGAAGACTCAGTAAAACCAATTGTATCTTCATTTTTTTCAATTTCAGATTGAAGTTTATTTTTAAACGCATCAACGTGTTCAATCGCTGAACGTGAAAAAAACACCGCCTGAGTGGGTTCGTTGGGATGAATCGTGCCGCTACCTTCGTCATCAACGCCATCTATTCCTATATCCCGAAACAATTTATTCCAATTTGTTGGGTTTTTTGACTTTAAACGAACACCGTTCCAAAACACCCTTGTAGGAGTACCAAGATACTTTTTTAAACGAGCTAAATTTACTTTGTCATCTACATCTAGATAATCAGGCAAAGTACCATCTTCTATTTGACGTTTAACATTCATCATTTCTTTTTCAATTATTTCTCTTTTATGTTGTTCATAATCACATGGAGGCAAGTTTAACAGGTCATTTATTTTATTCAATAACTGCGTAGCATCAGTTTCTGTAACGTCATTTAATTTAAGAATTCGAGAAGGATTCCTCGGTTTTATGACTTGAACATAATCTCTTTCGGTTGCAAAAAATTTTGCACGAGAACGTTTGTTAATAAGTTTTTTCAATATTTCATCTGTGATGGGATATGTATAAATTCCTAAAGGTGTTTTGAAATTACTTTGAGGATTTATTCCAACCTTATCTTCAGTCGTGAACGTCATATATCCAATTCCAACGTATTTTTTTAATTCATCGATGAATTGCTGTTTCGTTCTAACAACAACGTCACCAACGCCTTCCTTATCTGAACGATTGCGTTCCTGTATCAATTGACGTAGTTCGCCCATCATTATAAACATGACTTTAACTATTCATTGTTCATAGCGTCAACCAACTATAATCGCTTATCTCTCGTTGAGTAGGTCAACCCTATCGTTTGAACGACAGGATCTCGTTCAGAACGCGATCAACGCGATCCGAGCGCTTTATTGATTTTCTAAGGTCATTTGAATTGATAACATAACCCTCAGGAATCATGAATGCCTGGCTCGTGGAGGGTTCGCTGACCATGTCCCAACAGATTATCTGAAAATCGTCCTGAACAACGTGGTACTCGCCTTGCTTCTTCGTTGAACCAACGCCTCGACTGCTAATGCCAAGCTTGACCTTCGACTCGACGAGCGACTGCAGAATCTGACCTGCAGGCGTGTTTAGCAACTCTATCGTACCCTTGACGTCGTTTCCTTCCATGTAAGCTTCACGAACGATGTGCGATACGTTCTTTAAATTGACGACGCTTGAATCTGGGTGATCACATTCGCCTAGCGCGCGGTTCTCAAGGATGAATTTTTGATAGTTTCGTATCTCCCTTTCGAGAACCGCGAGTGGGTAAATGCGACCGTTTTGGTTCAGAGCGTCTGCACGTTGAAGAATTCCCCTGAGCATCACCTTCTTGACGGCGGGCGCGATGATCGGTTTACCGTGCGTATCCTCACCAATGACCTTCGACGGCGTGACCTCCTCGGCCACAACATCACCCGTAAACACCTCGTACGAATTTAAAAGCCTCATTGAATCAACCGACATCTGAATCCTCCGTCACCAGCTCATCGTTGAGCTTGCTGTACAACATGAACCTCGTCACGGTGTCATCGTCAACGTCGACAAGCGTTTCGCTCTGAATCCTGTTCACCGCCTCATCGATCTTCGCTCGATCCAACGTCGAATCACCGGTACTGTCGTTGAGCCTCTTGAGAATGTTCGACTTGATCTCGTGAAGTTTGGTGCTAAGCGCATCTGGATCATCGTTCGCCGTAGAAAATGCATATGCACGAAGCAAGCACTTCTGCTCATCGGACAACGCATTTGCATATCGCTCGTTCAATCGCTTCATCATCAGCTTCATCAGCAACCGCGTCGAACCAGGTGCATCACCGGTGCCGACCTGCTCGTTGCCAGACTGCGTCCTCTCGGTGATCAGCCACTTGATCAACTGATCCTCATACGTTGCAATACGTCCCAGGTCTGATCCAGGAGTACGCCAATCATTTATCAACGTCTGAATCGTCGCCAACATCCTGTACTCGTTCACCTGCCTGTCATAAAAATCGGCATCATTAAGCGATTTATTTATCGCGCTGATCAACAAAGATTTCTCGCTATCGAGCTGCGCTGTGTCGTGCGATCTGACGACCTGTTTGGCTTCCTGTAGAATGGACGCGGCAACGTGTTCGCTCGATACGCTTGTCCTGAACAGCGCGTTGACCAACCTAAACTCCTTGTAGAGCTCTGTTCCAGGCTTGAAGTACCTCTTTATAATACGTAGAGCTGCGTTCGAACGCTTCGTATCACCACGAACGATGGCCTCAGACACGCTGAGAACGAGGAACTCGTGCAGCAAACCAACGGATCGCTTCTTGTTGTGCGACTTAGCCATCATTCATCCTCGCTATCATCATCAAAATCAGCATCGCCATCGATCGTAAGTACACTCTCATTAATCAAAGGTTCGTCGGGTGCAGCTCCATTCGACCTTAAATCTTCATTGATCACAGCGTTCGACTTCGAATCGATCTCATCCTGAACGTCGGTTCCCTCGGAAATTAGAATCGCTCGTTGCTCGTCGGCGTGTTCGCTGAACGCCTTAGATTCCGTCATCTTACGAAGCATGTACACCGTGTCGTTCGGTAACCGTCCACCCGCTATCTTCCTTGGCTTCTGAACGATGCGATCGACGCTCTCACCGAACGGGTTAGAAACCATCGAATTGATGAAGTTGTTGTCGTATGGATCACCCATCGCCTCATTGTCGTTGCTCGTCATCTTGTTGAGGTCTGGAGTCGCGGTCGAGTTCGATCCGTGGTGACGACGCCTTCCGCGATTGTAGAGAGAACGTTGCAGCTGCGACTGTGCCTTGATGGGCGGACCAACGTCGCCGTAGAGATGCGGAAGCTTGAGCGAGAACGATTCATCGTCGTCGAGGTCATCGCTGCCGGTCAACAACTGAACGCCGGCGTTCGTCTCTTCCTCGGGTTCATCGCCAGCGTTTTCAGGCGCTGGTGTCGCTTCTTCGCCTGCACCCGATTCCTCACCACCGCCACCCGATTCCTCGCCACCGCCGCCACCGAACAATCCCTCGGCGCCGCCTTCTGTCCCACCACCGCCGAAGCCACCGTCGCCGCCTTCGATGTCATCGTTGACCTGCTTCTCCTCGAGGCGTTCGGTGTCGAGAACCTTGATCTGCTCGTCGTTGAGCCCCCAGATCTCCTTGCGGATGAACTTCTTGCTGGCCATTCCCTCAGGAGCTGACCCGGCGATCTCGAACTTCGCTCGCCACAGCTCGAGCTTCTGTTGCTGAGCGACCGTTGACGGATTTGACAGGTGGAGCGTGAAGTTCTGAAGATCCTCGTTGTCGAAACCGTGAGCGTAGAGGTGAATGATCGCAAGTTTATTCAATTCGGCGGTGATTGTCTTTTGAATAACGTTTGTCGTACGAGAAAATCTTATGTCTTCCTGAGCTAATGTCGCTTTCGAATTATGAACGAAAACAAATCCATCAAGACTTAAGTCAGAAATTGCAAAATTGTGGTATTTTTCAACCTCAAGATCATAAACCGCAATTGGTTCATCAACGGTGATGATTTCAACAGATAGAACCTTATGATTATTTTTCAACGTTTTCTTAAAATCTATAAATGTTGCATATCCATTCTCTTTAATAATACGTTTAACAACCGATCCACAAAATGGAACATTTCCTAATCGTTTCCAATCTGTCATTGACGTAACGTTGTTTTTAACACAAAACTCAGTCAATTGTTCAATTGTATACGTTAACCTTGGTCTAGTTCCACGTGGATACCCACCAAAGTGTTGTACCAACCATTGTGATATATTAATACCGTTTCTCGTTAGATTATTTCTAAAACAACTCCAACTAACATTAATATCCAAAAGTTTACACATGAAATCGTTACGATCGCTGCATTTTTTTGCTATTTCATGTAATTCATTAACAGATACATTTTTTTGCTTATACTTTGAATTATTATTTGATATTGCCTCTCGTCTGCTTCCATCATCATTATCCCAAGCGTATTTAACACCATTAACATGTGCTGTTAAATATTTTTCAGTTTTCATAACTTCACGTAACTTATCGCGAGAAGACTCAGATAACAAATTTGACAATGCACCCTTCGAATGAAGTAATGCATGAGCCTTCCTACCCATCTTCAACAAATTAATTGGTGAATTATTTCGTTTGTTACAATCAACGTGGTGAACAACATAAGAACGTTCAAGCTTACGTGAAGGATCATCACTAACAAGACCTGCTTCACTCACCAAACGGTGTGTGTATTTCCATTCACAATTCTTATCAAGAACCATCTCGTAACCGTTAAGTTCATCATCTCCACCTTTCTTTTTCGTCGATGATGTTCTACGATAAAGTGGCATCAAGCTATCACAAATTTTAAGTTCATCAGCTCTCTTATATGAACCATCTCTCATCATGAATGGATGATTTTCTGTCACATCAAACGTAGTCCCATCATCTAACATGATCCTGTGAAATTGTGTTACATCCTTTGTTTTCCATACTCTGTTAACTTTACCTGGTACAACATTTCCAGTTTCATTATCAATTGAGTAAACCCAAACATCCTTACAATCAGATTTTGCTAATGTTTCAATCGTTTGCGTTGAACCATCCAATAAAGCAACGTTCGTATTGCCACGTAGACAACTCAACATTTCATCGTAACCGAGGTATGCTCTTGGAATCTTCAACGCTGCAAATAATTTTTTCTGAATATAAGCGACGTCCTCAACGGCGGCCGTGTTTTGTCCACCCGCGAGCGTGTCGATCTTCGTGCCCGTTTCGCCACCACGAATGGGAATGAAGAAATCTTCCTCGACGGAGTTGTGCAACATTACGTAACCAAGCGATTCATTGTTTGATTCATCAAACGATCCCGCGGCAAAGTTGTGCCAACGTTCAACGTTGATGCAACCGGTGTCCTCTCGAACGCGCAACCTCTCAACGCCATCGACCTTCGACGATTTCTTGGCACACGACGGCATCAGGGGCTGGTCATGTTGCAGTTCGTCGGCTCGTTGGTACATACCATCGAGCAGCATGAAGCGGTGATCGGGTGTAACGTCGAGCGAAGAACCATCGTCGAGCGTCACTCTAACGAGCTCCGCGTTCCTACGAGTGATTCCGGCCCAGGTGACCTTGCCAGGAACGTACTTCTTCGTCTCAGCGTCAAATGAATACACCCACTGATTGCGCTTACCCGCATTCCACTCGGAAATCAGATCACCGAGTCGCAGCGTCCCGGCGTCACGTATCTTGATTCCGGTGTCGAGCGAGAGGCACATCGGATTGTAACGTAAATCGACCCTTCCGGTCGTCCTGTCCACGACTGGCGTCGTTCGCATCTGCTGACGTTGCTGTTCGATGTACGTATTGACCTCGCCAGGCGGCAGGTTCGCAACGTCGATGTAGAACACGCGACGCTCAGGAGCTCGAACGACGCGGTACACGAGCATCGCGTCCTCGATGAGAATCAGCTGACGCCAAATCCGTCGAGCGGGTTCAATGATCGACGAACCATACGGCAAAAACATATCATTTCCTAGAAGCCTAAAGTGGGTGACCTCCCAGTTCTCAAGCGTTCTGTTGCCGAGCGTTACCCACCTGTAACGAACGGCGAAAGGATCGTCACGATCGTAGTTCTCCTCGCGTTCGATCTCATTGACTGGAATGGGAAACGCATTGATTACGCCGTATTCGGGAGACACGTCGTTGTAGAGGAAAAAATCGCCGTACTTACACAGGTTCCTAGCCCACGACCTGAGGTTAAACTCGACGTTGAGGACGTTGTAGAACAGATCCTCCAACAGTTCACGGACACGCTCGTTGTCGGAATAAACGTGAAGTATACGACCCTTCTCGTCCTGAGCACACGTTTCATCAGCGTAGATGTCCATCGCCGCGGCGATCTCTGGCGTGTTGTGAGAAACAACGCTGTCGGTCGCAAAGTTCTTGTACCCGTCGACTGTCAGATCGTAGAGGGGTTGAATGCCCGCGCTTTTGACGCCGACGACCTTGCAATCATGGTACGAATCGACCCACCGTGAGAACCCATCGAACCCTTGACCACGAAGACACTGCATCACAGCGTTGATCGACGTTCCAAGCTTCTTCGCTAGATCAACGCGACTCATTCCTTGTTCGTAAGCATCGCACACTCGCTTGTACGTTAGTTCAACGCCTAGCACACCGTCGTTCTTCAGGTTGTAATCGTACGTTTTTGCAAAAACTTCGAAGTTCGCAAATCCAAACTCTGCAAGCCTGGCACGAATCAAGCTAAGGTTTGCACACAGTGCCTCGCTAACGATCGACTGATTGAATCCCAATTCATCACATGTCTGAAGTATCTTTGCAAACGTAACATCGTTTCGCTTCGGTTGATCGTTGTCCCGTTTCTTACCAGACACAAGCTCAGAGAACAACACGTGTTCAGGAACCCATGGTCGTTCCTTCTGCATCGTGTAAACACGCCGGTGTTCTTCGTATCCGCACTCGCTCTCACGGCAGAACGGCATCATTGCATCACCAACGACGAGGTCCTTGACCTTGCGATACGATCCGTCTCTGAGCATCAAACGATGTTCGCCTGAGGCGGTTATTGACTTACCGCTGTCGAGTTTCACCTCGAACGTTTCGTCAACGCACGTTTGTCTAGCCTGCTTACCGATCGCAGGAACGATAGTTTGCGTAGCATGATCATATGAATAAACAATGAACGTATGATTTGGATCTTTGTCACATTCGCTTGATAACTCACCGATGGTTTTAAACCCACCAGGAACAGCAATTTGCGTCGACTCAATTAAACTGTACTCCATTTCCTGAAAATCTTGATATCTCATTAATCTCTCGGAGAGATTGTACGCATTACTCGTGATTGTCGCATACGTTGGCGATAATGATTTTTGAAACAGTAACGTTCCAGATGATTTCGTTTTATCTGCAACTGCGATCGTTGTATCGAGTGCTCTAATCTTCCTCTTAACGATCGGTCCTGACTTGAACAATCGTGATAATCGCCGAAATAGGCTCTTCGGTTCTTTTGCCATCAGTTGATCCCATTCCTCATTCGGTGTAGAATTCCAAGCGTACAACGCAGCAAAGGCGCAACGGTTCCTCGCCGTTGCACCGTTTCTTCGTTACCGATCGTTCTGTTTACCATCTGTGATCTGCCTTCCTATTCCAGGAACGGCTCCTCTCGCGCTTTAAACATACACCATCGGTGCAAGCGTTACGCTATAGCTGTTGACCTACTTGCCACCCTTCGTCGACTTCAACGATATCCTCTTCGGTTCAATCCTCTGTTTCGGTACGTACGATCCTGGACTCGACAACATGTTCTCAAGCACGTTCTCGAGTTCGCTGACGTGCGGAGTCACTGCGTTCAAAGCTGCATGAGGCGCCTTTTCCTTGAACGTTTCGATGGCCGCCAGAAGCTTGCTAGCCACGGTGACGATGCTGTTGATGCTCTTGTGATCGACCGATTCATCGATCTTTGCGAGCTCCTCCATCACGAGCTGACGCATTCTGAGGTTGCTGATCCTAACGTTCGAACGCTTCATTTCACGCGCCTCTTTCCATTTCACTTAAGTATCTAACCTGTTGTCATCATAGATCTTGAGTCACCGGCTTCGCAACACGATCATATTCATTGTTCATAGCGTCAACCAACTATAGTCGCTTATCTCTCGTTGGTACGGGTTCCTCGGTGAGACCTGCGATGCATCCTGTGGTCTATAAACGCTGTGTGCATTCATTCCCCTGATGTTCGGATTGACCAACGGTTGAGCATCGTTTATTCCGCCTGGAAGCTTGTTGATGTCTCGACGATCGACCTTCGTTGCATTCAACAACGCATACATCATCTCACGGTCCTGTTCAGAAACTCCTGAACTGCCATCGACTAACCAACAACCTATCGCGAGGCTCATGATAAGATCGTCGTAGCTATCCTTGCTCGCTTCTGGTTTGTTGCCGTTCCAGATGAACGCCTGGATCTGATCATAGAGTCGTCTCGAGTGTGAGTGCAGCTTCTTCGTGCGAATAAGGTCCTCGAACTTCGACAGAATCTGCGTCCTCGAACTCTTGTTCGTTGAGAATCCGGGTTGCTCGTCGGAGTTCAGTGGCATGTAGTTGAATGGATCACCCGCGTTGCTAGCGTAGTACAGGCACCTGTAGTTCAGGTCATCCCGCAATCGAACGTTCGTGAAGTAACCGAACGTGTTGTTCTCGGGTACGAGCAAAGCGTTGTTGTAGACCTTTCCCCAATCTGCCATCATGTCAGCGAGCTTCGACGGAGACACCTTTCCCATGTACTCCGCTGAAACGGAGCACTCATTCGCATCGATCACGTGGAATGCAGAGAAATCCCTTGCATCTCCGCGAGAGACGTCGGCGCTGATGACGTACCTGTGACCAGGCACAGATCGTTTCCAGATCCACACGTTTCGATCGTGACCCGTCTTCTCAATGGGTTCAAGTATTTGAGCGCGCAGCTCATCGATATCGTTTGGTTGAAGGAACGTATCACCCGATGATATGAAATCGCATAGGTACTCTTGCGCAATTTTGCGGCGCGTTAGGCTCCTCGTTTCTTTATCATACCATGCTTGATCGTGCTCAGGATGAACGTTCCACAACAACCTTGTCGTGTGAAAATCGTTCTGTCCAGAAATTGCCTCCATCCATAACCTATAGTATTGACCGCCCACGCCATTCGGCGTTGATAGGATTATTGCCGATCCACCGGTTGAAATCGTCGGTGCAAGGCCGGTCCATATATCCTCAAAATCACGTATAAAGGCACACTCATCAACGATTAATAAAGATAATCCTTCTGAACGACCTGCGTCGTCAGACGTTGGAATTGCAGTAACGCTGCTACCGTTTGTGAACGCTATCGATTGCTTCGTGGGCTCGAACTTCGTGAGCAGCAACCACGGTGGCAGGTTCTCAAGCATGACCTTGATCTTCTTGATGAAGTTTATCGCCGTCGGTAGCTTCGTCGCTATGACGAGAACGTTCTTGTCCTTATGAAAAATCGTGAACCACAACGAATATGCAGCGCTGATCGTCGATAGACCTAGCTGTCTAGATTTCAGAACGATGTTGAGCCTGTGCTCGACGAAATCATGAATGCACTGATCCTGAAAAGGATACGTTTCGAATGGAATCATCCCACGCTTAGGATGTTGTATTCTACAATAGTTCTTTATGAAGTAGATCGGATCCTTGCCACACTTTAGGATCTCATTGACCTGATAATTCTTGTTTTGAGACAGTACGTTTATTGCCATCAGCTGATCTCAAACACTGCCTTGTGCCTGTAATAGGCAGTCCTACGAGGATTGTGCACGTTGAAATTGATGATTTCAAGGTTATCAACGTTTGAGATCTCCTTAAACGTAACGTTCTCATCACACAAATCCTTGTACGCCTTCTTGACGTACTTTATCATGGCAGACGTAACGGCCTTCGCCTCTTCCTCGTAACGACGTTTGAGCTCGATCATGTTCCTCTCGGTCGCAAACGAAACGATCGCAACGTACGACGCAGCGACTCTATCCGTTCCAATCAACGTTAGCTTGATCGATTGCGATGCGGTCTTTGGCGTTGACGATCGACCGAACGTTGTGTCCATGGCCTGTCCAAGCGCATTGTAATCGATTTCTTTTGCCATGTTCCTAACGTATCTCCTCGTCTAAGTATTGCATACGTTGATGTTAATGACGACCGTGGTTGGCACGCGGTCGCGCTCAGCATCAACAACCTGTTCATTCGTTGGTCTCCAACCATCAATCCACGCACGCTGCCTGGGCCAGGCCCACAGCCTTGCACATCTATCGCAGCAAGTGAACCTATTGTAGGAAACCTCATCGTCACAGGAACGCATCAGGTGATCACACAGTGGGCACGAAATTGGAACGCTCGGCGTAGCATCGTTCGGTACGATGACAACGAATCCCTCAAGTTGTTCCTCGATCAAACGATCGTTCAGGTACGGTCTCCACGCCATGACTCATTATACGTCACGCGTGAATCCTTTTCGTCCCTCGTTATCTCGATCACGTGATCAGCTATGTCCTTTGCGCCATCGACGTGCGTTATCAGAATTATCGTCCTAAAGTAATGTTTCAACGAAACAAGCAAACGATTGCACGCTTCGACCTGCGCAGCATCCAGGTTTCCAATCTCATCAAGAACGAAGAAATCAGGTTTCGGCAACGATGAAACGTTGATCAACGCAACTCGAAGCGCTATCGAGGCAATCGTCTTCTCCATGCCGCTACCAAGTTCAATAGGACGACGCGAATCACCATAGTTGATGTAGATTTCAAGCGAATCACCTGTCTCATCGTCTAAAACCAACTCAACGTTGAAATCAACGATCCCTTGAAGTATCTTCGTTATCTCTGCATTGATGATAGGAAGCTGCGAAGCAACGATCATGCTAGGAATACCCTTCTTAGAAAACGCCTGCATGATCAGCTCGTGAGCACGCATCGTTTGTAGCAAATCAGAACGATTCTTAGCATCAATCATCAATTTATCGAGTTCAAGTTGGACGCGTCCCATCTCCGTTGCCAACGACATGCTCTCAGACTCAAGCTTCTTGAACGAACGTGATGCCTCGTCTATGCTATGTCGCAACGTGACAACCTCAAGGTTTTCCTCGTTCTTCAACGCCTCTGTGATTTCAACCAGCCTCTGCTTCGATGAAACAATGAACGTTTCAAGCTCCAACTTCTGCGTCTCCAACTTCACGAGTTCAGTGTTCTTCATCGACGTGTCAAGGCGTAGCCTGTTTCGAAGTTCAATCAGTTGCTCAAGCTTCTGTACCTTCCCAAGCAAATCCTCACGTTTCAATTCATCGAATGATTTGATCACAACGTTGAGCTTTTCTAAGGCATCGTTAACCCTCTCACGTTGCGGCCCGATACGTTCCTTATTCTTATGAGCATCCTTGATGAACCTACATGTTGGAAAAGAATCACCGCACGGTACATCATCAAGTATTTTAAGCGATCTCTCCTGCTGCGCAAGCAACGTTTCGTCCCTCTCGTGAACCAACTTCAACGATTCAACGGATGATTCAATCGCTCTATACGCATCCAACCTTCTCTTCAACTCAGCGGGGTCGTTATCATTAAGCAAACGTTCGATTGAAGAAACCTTTCCATCGTTCTTTTCTATGTCACTTTTCGTTTTACCAATGTTTTTGATCACAACGTTCAACTTGTTAGAAAGAGATACGATCCTATTTTCTTCGTGTTCTCGCTGTATTTCAGTGACTGGAACGATGTCGCTAAACGATAACAACTCGTGCTTCAATGAATCAAGCATCATGCTTATACCGTGACGCTCATAATCATTATCACGTATTGAATCTGCACACGTTATCAACCGTTGCCTAAACGTCGTTTCAAGCTTCGACCAATCGCGATCAGGAACGCTTCGAAGAGCCAATTTGCTGACGTTGACATCATCCTTTGCAAGTGAATGCATCTGATCAAATATGTCAAGGTCAAGAAACCTTGAAAGGTGTTGACGACGCTTCGTCGATCCTTGATTTATGTACTGTTTAACATCATCCTGCGTTGCTACGCTAGTCAATAAACAATCATCACCCGTTCCAATCAACCTACGTATCGTTCTTTCTGTGTCCTTCCTTTCTTCGCCTACAAGGTCAATCGCCTCACCATTCTCATTCATTCTGAAAACGTTCAATGATGTGTTTGCATTGACCTGACCCGTACGTTTCTCGTGTTTCGTCGTCTGACGTTCAATCACATAATCAACACCAGCAACGTTCACTATCGCTCGTGTATAACAGTATGGATGACGAGCGTTGACAACGTAAAGGTTCTTTATGTTTCCTCTGTCGGTCATGTTGAACAGTGAATACATGATCGTACCGATGATCGATGACTTACCTGCACGGTTCTGGCCAAAGATTCCAACTATTCCAGGAAGCTTATCAAAGCTTATCTCGTTGCCTTTACCGTAATTGAACGTGTTGTCGAACTGCACGTGCCGCAACGACCACTTCGTGTTACGAACGTCATCGTCCTTACCGACACAACCCGCAAGGTACGTTACAACCTGTTCACGAACAACGTTCCATTCGTTATCAGTGATGTTTTGTTGACCGTCGTAGTAATCCTTCAATAGACTAAGAAGAACATCGGGACTGCGTAGATCATCCTTGACCAACGTTGCTACGCCGGTCATTATCACATCGTTGTTCACCTGTTGATCGTTTTTGAACGTAACCTCAGTTGCCTTCAACGATTGTTGAAGCTCGCTTGTGATGTCAACAAGGTCCTTCTGCGTGAGCAGATTTGTGCTCCTGATCCTAAACCTGCTCCCCTCAGGATACGATCGAGCAACATCAATGATATCAGACGTGTTACCATTCCAATCAAGCGTAACGTAAGGATTGCTGTTTGGTAGTTCATGAAACGAAACATCGAACCTAGATCGTTCATCAATATCCCACAATAGGAAACCATGCGAAAGAGATTCAGCATAATTCTGTTGAATAACAGTTCCAGGATATGCAATGAATGGCTTTTTCGTTCTAATCTTCAGTTTATTACTCACCCAATCACCTCTGCTCCTGGGTACTTGCTAAGATCACATTCATCAATTTCTAACTCAACGTCCCTATGTGCAAGATACTGCAACTTGTGTATATCACCAAGCATCACGAAGTCCCAACCATCAAAAAAATCCGTTGTCACACCCTCATCTATCAACCATTCAGTTTCTGACAAAGCACCACGAACCGGACCATGATAACACGCAATGTTGATCTTACCTTCAACGGGTTTAACAATCGACCAATTGTTCGAATCAAACAAGCTAAACACACCAAACACGTAACCCGCAGCAAACTCATAAACTCCACTGTTCTTGTAAAGATGAACCTTTGGGTTGTTGAGTGCTGCAACGATTGGTGAAATTGCATCTTGCCTCGTGAGATTTGCAAGGTTCATATCGTGGTTTCCCAACGTAACATGAACATCAGCAACCAAAGACAACGTGTTAAACATCCAACACATGAACTCAATGCATTCAGGCGACATACCCGAACACTTCGTATGAAACACATCGCCACCAATGTAAATGTGATCAATGCAGTGCAGTTTACACTGCTTCACAAACTCAATAAAAACCGCCTTGTATTCCTGGTGTCGAGAGATGTTACGGACGTGCACATCAGCGATGTGCGCAATACGAATTGCCATGTTTAAACACAATAAAGCATTCTACGATGGTTTACACGTGAACTATCACAGCGCTTCCAATCGATCGTTAAACGTATCATCCCAACAATATTGCTTCGCTTCACGTAAGCGCTCTAAAAATTCGCTTTTTGTCATATCACCTGGATCAGTTGGCACGTGAACGATCCTCACGCTAACATCGTACTCCGCCAACTTCCTTGCGACTCTAGGCATCTTCTTCGTACGCATATCAGCGTCCATTGCAAGCGCGATCGGTGTGTTGTTGACAACGATGGCATTGAACAATGCCGAACGTTCATTCAAATCGCTACCCAACATCGACACTGCGTTATCTGGACACTTCATCAGGTCGAACGGTCCCTCGCATAGCACGAGCTCACGTGACCAATCAACGTTGAGCTCATTGAAGATGATTGGGTACTTGTCAACGTTTGGACTATCATACTTCGGTCGACGAAACTTATCAACCGCTCTACCGGTGAAGTAATTGAGCTCTCCATCAACATCAAACGACGGTACAATCACTCGACGTCTCCATCTAGGATCATCGCTATAACCTAGCTTGAAGTACCACATATCACGCTCGCTTACCTTCCTACGAGATAATTCACTACGAAGAGCCAATGCATCAGGATCGCGCATTGATGACGTAACGATCAACCTAAAATCATCTGGCAGAACTAACTTTGGTGCTAAATCAACGTCAATGTCGCGTTGTTTCTTCGCTCGCTCGGTTTCAGGCATGTACCTGTTACGATACTCGTTTAGTTTATCTGCAGAACCGTACTTTTTTATCAACGGTGCTAGAGTAAACGCCTTGTACCCGCAAGACCAACAATGCAAACGTCCATCAGCGATGTGAATTGATAACTTCTTCTTCGTTTTATCAGTTGAAGCGCAAATGGGACACCACACGTCGAAGTTCGCTGAGTCACGCGACAGCTTACCAGAACCAAATATCGATTCAACGAATCGAATGTGTTCGGTGATGCTGATGGGTGACACGACCACAAACTACCATAATTGAGGCATCTACTTCACTTTTTGTTTCTTTTGCTTCTTCACAACAACGATTGGACCACAAATTGATGCCGCTCTCGCAACTACGTATGCATCCGTGGTATCGTAACTACGATCAACGGGTTCACCATTTTTCTTTAGTTCCCAAGCAACGTGTTTCAGATCATGTTCGCGCATGTGCTTGAAAACCTGAGATTTCTGTGGTCCGCCAAGAGCGGTTTTTAGTAGTTTGATTCCACAAAGCTTTCTTGCGTGTCCAGAACCAATATATTCAGGTTCCTTCTGAAAAACGTTGCGAGCAACGTAGCTAACAATGCCATTGAACTTCATCAACGTTGAAATTGTCATAGCAGACGACATACCCGGTCTAAACGACATCAATGCTTCTTCAAGAACGATGCGATCCAGCATAATTTCTAACCCATTGGAACTGAGCATTTTTTGAAAAAAACGTACTACGCAATCAGCCTTTTCAAACAACGTCTTTTTGCCCTTGGTGAAATCAACAGAATCAAGCAACAATATGTGACTTCCCTTGTCATCAGGTACAACTTCAGAATCGACGATGGCCACGCCCATAACGCTCGTTGAAACGTCAAGTCCTAAGATAGTGCTCATGATCGACTATAACACACCTGCACCCACAGGTGGTCACGAGAACGCACTACTTCAAGAGACCAAGAACCTTCAACTCGTTCTCAGTGATCACGACCAGGGCGGTTTGGTGGGCACTACACCACTCCCGTGCAGCGTTTAGCTTCTTTACCACGTTCGCCTGCGTGACACGCTTCGAAGGTTTGATTTCAACAATGGCATGCGTATCATCAACGTACGTTAGTAAAAAATCAGGATAATACTTCCGAATTTTCCCAGTTCTAACGTTGCTCACATATGGTATGATGACGCTCTCATATGACCATGTCAAAATCGATGGTTCGCCATCAAGATATTGCATATACGATAATTCCCAGCCACTCCTATACTTGCACGTCAATCCGGTTTTTAACGATGTGTAAATTCCTGTGTGATAGTGACCACGACGCTTCTTTCGTCTACGTTTCTTCATGTTAAAAATCAAACTTGCACTTGAACATAATTGCATCGCCTTGTCTCTTTGCAATTGGCTGCGCCAGTGATGTTTTTAAAACAACGTTTAGATCCTTATCGTGAAAATTAATGTTTGACACATATACAAACTTATTTTCAGGATCGTTCGGATAACCAGTCGGAGGCAACGGTAAATAACACGGATTGCTTGATGAATTCAATTGATTGCTTGGCGCAAGCGCATCAAGCTTCATGACGTGAACGTGTTGCTCACCACGCATGTACATTGACCACTGGTTCTGACCGAAAAAGTACAAGTGCGGGCTCTTAATGATCGCCAATCCCTCATCGTAGTACAAATTTCCGACGGAATTCCACGTTGCCTGTGTCGTCAAACAATCTGCGCGGTAAACGTTTCCTCGTCCATCGTCGGCAAGTTTGATGCGAATGGGCCCCGATTTAGGCGTCATATTCGATCCGAGAAGGCTTGACTGCAACAAGTCTTGATCGCTGACCGTAAACGTCGTCGGACTGATCCTGAATCCGTAGAACATGTTGCTAGCGTCGAACACAACGACCTCGTTCGATGATGGATCCTGCGTACGTTGATACACCGTGAGAGGTGCACCTGCCTCCACATCGCTTCCTGACTGTACAGTGTTGATGTAGTTCGACATCGCCGGACCTGTATTCGCGAACGGCGTTTCGGGTGTCGCACCTATCTGAATGTTAGCGAACTCGTTCACGTCTGCATCAGGTTGCGAACCATCATCAAACGTACCTGCACCAAACATCAACGTTGTCGGTGAAACCATGTTATCGAGACCAATGAAGCTCAGTTCGTCTATTCCAAGATCGTCGATGGCACGAACGAGGCTCTCTGATTGCAGGTATTGAAAGCTAGGAACGAAGTTACCATCATCACATGGTAGGATCGTTAGGTTACGCTTAGCAACGAACGGTTGCGAATACAGAAACTCATTGCACGTCTCTGCTTCCGGAGTCGATGACTGCAACGCAACGCCGGTGAGATGGTGAAGCATTGGAAATTGCTTTGCCGCAAAATCCTTGACAAAGTTCTCTAGGTTGATGTAGTGACCTGCAACGCCAAACGATAACGCAACGCTGAACGGAGTGTACGTCGTACCATCAACCTCCTCAAACGGTGTGACCAACAACCCGCCGTGATCATCGACGAACTGTCTATACGGCGATTGTTCAACGAAGAACGGTGGCACAAAGAACGCAAACGTCTTATCAAGAAAAACTGGTCCAATCGACGATGACGTAGCGATATCGAGGTCGGAAAGGTAACACGTCCTGAACGAAACGTTGTGCAGCTCAGCGTTCAACGGATGATTGAATGCATACGATGGAGGCGTTTCTATCGTAGCGGTATCATCGGCAAGAAGAACGTTTAGACCATCACGTGTCGCTGGATCGGTCGCAAAGAACATTGCCTGAGCGTTCGCCGTATTATTCGAACCCTCGTAGAAGTTACCCAAGCATAGAACGTCAGGATCCTCTTGCACAACATCAACGGGTTTATCATCAGACCACCGCGATAGATCAAACGATGTCGGAGAGATAGAACTGCATGGAACAACGAACGAACCAACGTCTGTGCCATCAACGTTGAAGGTGCCTGAACCGTGATTTATGAGGTTGGTTCCCCATCTAACAACAACGTGGTGCCAGTGATTGTGTTGCAGAACGTTATCGTTAGAAATGAACACCATGCTGCTAGACGGGTACTGAATCACGCTATCAATGTTACGATACGTGCCAAACGGGGCATTCACGTGAATGCCCCCAGAACTATCCTGTAACACGTACGATGGAGGAATGTCAGCTGAACAACTCAACTGCAACTGCAACCTGAAACCAGACGTTCGACCGTTCACGTCCTTCGCTGAACCGCTGATCAACGATAACGCAAACGTCGATGAAAGGTGCATGATGCAACCAGGTTTGAACGAACCGTTTTGTTCATCTGGTTGATAGCGTGGGTTGATATAGAAATCAAAGCTCCAGCTTGTCAATGGCGTGTAAACACCAACATTGACATTTTTAGTTGGAATGTTTGGGTACAACAAAACAGATGATTCAGGAACGACTGACGCGGTGAAGAAATTCAATGCATTGTAGTTCGTGTACGCATAGTGTGCGGTCGGATACGAAACCCTGTAGTACGGATTTAGTTGGTCCTTGATCGTCAACTTCCTCAACGTATTGCTGTTGAACAACGGTGGAGGAGAAAAGATGTTGATATCCAACGTTTCAGCTAGACGAGCGGCTTGAGGCTGCGTAGCACAACCGATCATGTATTGATCAATGATTGATGTGAAATCTGGTTGCAAATCAGACGTTAGAAACGTAAAAGTGCTGGCCTCTGGAGTCAAGAACGTACCCACGCTTGACGGAGCAAATCCTGAAGGAAACGTGTAAAAAGCTGGTGTCAAAGGAGACGACAAACTCTCTGGATATGAAACGGATTCAAGATTGATGTACTTCGAAAACACAGGACCCGACGTCAGCGTCGTCGAACCCACTACGGTGGGTAACACCGCGTGAGATACAGTGTCAGTCAACAAACCCGTCAACGTTGTTGCCATAGACGAAAAGTAGTTGTTCGTCAATCCTGTAACGTTGATTCTAGACAAACTCTGCGCTTCCTGAGCGATCTGTGACGGCGTCAACGCCGTGTTTGCCCACAACGACACCTCGCAAACATCGACGTTGTAACCAGTTTCATCAAAATAATAATATGCACTAGAATTTGACGAAATTCCCGTTGCTAACGTAACGCTTGATGGAACATGACCAGCAAGTCCATAATACAATGTTAAATTTCCGCCGATCGTTCCAACGATTGCGATGTAGTTCCAAACACCAGGCACCGTGATTGGTGAACCATAAGTGTACTGCGTACCAGCGTAGTAGAAGTATAGGTTACCACCCCCCTGAGCAACGGCAAATTGTCCTGAAGCAGCACCCAAATACGATGCACTGCCAGCAATCGAGGTGGTATTGTAGAAGCACATATACGTAAATGCCGTGGTGAATGCGGGAATGCTACCGCCAACACCTTGCACATATGCCCCAGCGGGAATTGAAATTGCAGAAGCAGGAAATCCATTCACGAACTGTGCATAGTACGAACCAACAACGTCGGTGTACGTCGATGCATTTCTGATAGACTTACCAACGTTCTGTGCCGATTGTAACAACGTCGATAGATCGGAATCATCGTGCGCGCCATCGATGAACGATGAATCGGGTTGAATATCCTTCTGAATCAACGAGTGTCGTGGATATAGGTTGATCGATCCAACTGGACCACCCGTTGAGCTCGACGAGTACGAAACGATCGGATTCGTGACAACGCTGAACGTTTCAACGTCTGTTTGATCAAACGGGTAAATCGATGGCATAACGTTACGTGTATGTAACTATACCCCGTGATCAGGCCGCGAGCTGCTATCAACCACGGTGCTTGCCAAGAACGAGCGGAACGTAATCGTTTGGAACAGGTCTATACATACCAAGATCTTTATTGACGACAACGATCAATCCTATTCTATCGGCGTTCGTTGGCTTAGTCGACCAAACCTCGTGCGTCTCATCAGCGTCAGGTACAGAATCCTCAAGTGCCTTTGGAACCCCGTATTGACTGTTAGAATCAGGTTCAACGAACTGCTCAGGCACCTCATCGTTGTTCGTGGCCCACTTCTCCCACTTTGGAAGATCAAAGTTCATTCCGTACTTGTTGTCGTTCGACGTTGGAAAATTACCGCTCGTGAGCTCAACATCAATCTCACCCGGTAGATTGTTACATGCATACACGTGAATTATGTCGCCGTTAACAGCCGGCGACATGGCTTCGAATGCATCGTGAACAGATGGCGCCCATGAAATGCGACGCGTAAAATCATCCTCAATAACGTAGCCCCCATGACCGAACATGGGCATAGATGGTCGACGAGGAGTGAACGTGAACGAATCACCCAAATCTTGCCTGCTAAGGTGAAAGAAATTCCATTTAGATTCATCAAAAAACGTTTCTTCATCGGCATCATCATCGCCGGGATCAAGCGATTGTTCGATCAATAGACGAAGGTCACGTATGCTGATCCTCATGGAGTGTAAATATCAAATCAATCAACGTATGACCACAAAAACCCACCAGCGGTGCCACAACCGTTGTAACAAACGCGGCGGACGTTGTCCTCACCGATGCTCGTTGCTTCGCTAGCTATGCGTGCAGTTTCGAACGTTGCAACGAACTCACCCGTCAACGTTCGTTGCACGACGGATCGCTTGTACGCGCTTTCGTGCATGTTTGCTTTGCATGAATCCGATCTGATGACTGCACGATCGGGTTCGACGTACCTCCACATGAATCCCTTCGATTGCTTGAGGTGACCTTGACAACACCTCACAACGTTGGCACCCTGACACAGTAACATCGCTTCTTTTATGGAAGAATGAACGGCAATCAATTCGCCGTCGAGCGTTAATTGCTCGACGGGTTTGTTTGCTGCTTGACGAACGTCAAGTGGTCGAACCGATCCCATCGAACCTTCACCGCCTGACGAAAAGTTCGATCCCCAAAAACCGTCTCCACCGTGGTGATACGTTCTCAATTCACCTATCAAACGAACCTCTTCATCGAACGCAAGTCGTTCATTCAACGTTACAAACACAACGATTCGTTTCAATCCATGCATTGAAGCAATTGCGTCGTGCAGCTTGTTACGGACCTTAGAGTTGATGCGGCCACGGTTGCCTTTGCCAACGTACTGTGCTCTGGGAACTTCTTCAGTCGTCCAATCAACGTACGTAAAGAAATACTTTTCAACGTCGAGCTCTATCTTACGTAGCTCAACAAGCTGTGTGAGCGAATCATCAGAAAATGACACCCAATCACGTAATTTAACGAACTCAACGTTGCTCAACGTTTCACTTTTCTTAGCGAAATCAGAAATCAAGCCTGACGCGGAACGTTAGATCTCTGTCTGGCGACTTTTGAATCGGACGTGAGACCTTTGCGATCGCCAATAAATTGTCGTTCGCATCGTAAAGCCCTATCGAACTGATGTACGTAAACGATTGCTGCGTGTCCTCCTGACCAACGTCAATGACAACGATCCTGTTTGAAGAATCGGTGTACGTTGGATTGGAGGAGTAGTTAAATTCATCTGCTTCCGCTCGACAGAATATCAGCGTCGAATTAATATTCGTTACGTTCTGGAACGTGATCGCCGTCTGGCTACCGCTACCCATCCTGCACGATGCGACGTGATCTATGATGTTGTCTAACGATCCACTCACCACAAAATCAGGAATGAACTTCGATGCAAACTGCGTCTGCGTACCCTTGGATCCCAACACCTGGTTACCAAGCGGTGCCATGGCATCGATGGTACCAGAAACGAACTGGCTGCCACTCGTCACCTTGGCGAGGTCCAGGACAAGAACGCCACGGTCGTAGAACATCAGACCAACGTTTCTAGTCGTGTTCGCCGAATCGACAACGTTTCCGACCTGACCACCAAACGTCGACAGCTTGTTCGACGCAGCACCGATGTCGGTGTAGATCGCACTGCCACTACAAGACGTTGAGTACAGGTTTGGAGACGTCACTCCAAAAGTACCGTTAATCGTGTTGCCACCCGTGGATGGATTGTTCGCAGAACCTAGGTACGTCTCGACTAGACCTGAAACGTTTCCGGAGTATGGAACTGGAGCCGATGGACTGGGCGAATAAACGCTGGCTGTCTGAAAAAACCTCATCGCAAACGTCTCACGTTTGATGCTATCGCGAGCGAACAGTCGCTTGAAAGAGATGAACAGAGCAACGTCGATCTGATCTGAGGCGTTTGAGCTGTTTAGCGGAGACGAGAACACGTTCGACGCGTTGCCAAGCAATAACTGAGCGAACTGACGATAGACGTCCAACTTCTCGCGCATCATGAGGCTAGAACTTGGAAACAGTTCCTTGCCTGCAGAATCGACGCCGGTCTGAGCAGTCAGCTCCGTTGGACCTCCGGGTTGTAGACCCATCGTCATGTCAAAGATCGAATTGGCAGTCTGAAGCGTAAAATCCTGATCATAAATTGTTTGAAATATCGACGATGTTACGCCTGGGCCTATTCCCCCAGTCACAAAAAGTTGATATTTTCTGCGCGAAACTGACCCGCTAATGTCCTCTTGAAGAACGTCCACCAGTTGGTTCAAAAAACTTCGTGCAGTCTTTATGTCTGCAGGAAGTATCTCTTTAAATGTCGCCATATACTACATTCTCCGTTGTTTTGTTCTGTTCTTTCAATGGATACCCTGGTTCATGAACGAAGTACGACACAGCGTTGGACGCAGATCGCAATTGTTCAACCAACACGTCATATGTATGCTGTTTCACTACCTTACCCCACTGTAAATCTGTCAGCCTGAACAGCTTAAATCCTTCGTGTTGCTCAAACCACTTCATCGTTGCAACATCATTCTTCATAGTTACTCTGATTTTATCATTAATACGTTCTTCACCCATCAACCCGTGCCAATATACACCATCAACCTGAATGTAAAGATCGAGCGATTTGACGTAAAAGTCAATTGAATGACGTGCAATCCAGCTCTGCGTTTTTATGTCATCAACTCCAAACGTGCTACTCAAAAACTTACCAACATCACGTTCAGGTTTTGAAACGAACAATCGACCCTCAGCAATCAACGTCTCTCGACGTTTTCTATTCGATTCAACGTAATCGATCTTACTCTTGACATTTGCCGACTTAAAAGGATTATCAACGCCGTAATTTTTTAACCACGTTACAATTCTTTTGTTTAAAACACTTTTCAATCCTGACGGTGATGACACACCGTATTTTTTAAATGAATTACTTCTACGTTTTTCTAAAACAACGGAAGAACGCATTGGATGCTTTACACCATAACGTTCAAGCATCGTTTTTTCATATATTGGCCTAAGAACCGGCGATCCAAGAGAACCGGCGGATCTAAACCTTTCGATCGTCGTTGCTACGCACTTATCCCTAATGACCTTCAACTTCCATGGATGATCAACGCCGTACAACTCAAGGCACGTTTCCCTACACTTTTGTTGAACTTCGTTAGATATTGCTTTTTGTATATCAGATAATCTTTTCCGTCGCGTGGGACAGGCATACGTACACTTCTGAGAACAGTACAACGCTTTTGTCTTTTTATGCGCAATGAATTCATTACCACAAAAATCACACTTGGCGCATAGAACGGTCTTCGTACGTCGCCTTCCCAATGAATCATTCACCTGCAAACGCTCAACGTTGACTAGCATCAATCAGATTCTATACATTGTTCAACAATCTTACGCTAAATGCACGTTTCTATTTCGCTCGTACAACGTTTGGCCTCGTCGGCGCCTCCAACGCAGCAACGTACTCACTAATCAACTCGTGTAGTCTGATCGACTCCCTGGTCCTGTTGATCCTAACGCCGCAGAACACACACCTATCGTTGTCAACGGAATCCCTCCATTCCAGGAGAGCGTTGAGAAGTTCCTTGTCCATGTTCGAACGCCTTTCTCCCCGCAGTGCGAAGTGAAGCCAACGTTCTTAACTATCGTTGAATGTAATATAAATGAATGTTACAACTATGAAACAATTTGTGCTAGAGCTCAGAGGTTCTGCTGAATGACGATGCCGATATCCTGTACGGAGCCGCTCTGAACGCCTGTCACCTTCATGTATGCCTTGATCACCGTCTTATCCGCCGTCGTCCCATACACCTGGAACGTTGCATTTGACATGCTCTTGACAGAGAGCGTGAACTGCACTGACGAACCACCGAACGAGTTCTCAGTCGGAGATCGCGTCAGAACATACGTTGCTCGTTGGTTGCCATCAATGTTCTCTGGCGTCTGCTGCATGATCTGCACAAACAGGTTTGGCACGTCGATCACAAACGTCTGATCGCGAAGTTCAACGTCTATAGACGTTTCATTCTGTATCGTCTGCTGCACTGTGATAGTAGCTGTCTGTTGCGTTTGGATTCCAAGGGTCACTAGACCATTGAGACCATCGACGTTCGCATCACCCGAAAGCGCAAGGTTCGGCATATAAAGCAGGTTTGGATTAGAAACGGAGATTAGCTTGTACTTCTGAGCGATCGCTTGGTTTGTTAGGGCTTCAAAGATCGGTGTATTTTTCTCCAACTTTTCGGCGCCGACCGTACGACCATATTTGGTGATGACAGAATAATTGACTTCATCATCGCCTGCCGCCCATTTATGAACAGAAAAAGATCCATCGTTGCGTGCTAAAAACTGTCTGCCAACGTCCGTGAGGACTGCATCAAGAATAATGTTGTTGGTTGAATTATCGAGAAATCCTATTTTACACGTAATTTCTTTCTACGGTAGATTACCGCCTTCACGAGAATACCTCCATACGTATCCAGCGCTTGTCTTTGTTAGGCCTGATGCAGCGTGAGAAATAGCACAACCTGTAACACCAACGAAATGTGCTGCCTTATTGATTGAAGAGAACGTTCTCAACAAGTTTCCGTTCTTATCGAACATTTCAACCGGTTTAGATGAAATTTCAGACAAAACCTCCAATCTTTTTGCTAAAAGGTTTTCACGTCTGTTTGCTCGACCAAGAATTTCTTTCATTCCATTTTTCATCAAACCGTTTACAATTGCTCGCTTGTGTTCTTCCGTAAGTTTCCTTCCGGTGAGCTTCTTCCTTATCATTTCACGTTGTTCTTCAGGAATCACCTTGCCTTTCTGCGACGCAGATAACCTTTCAAGGTGTTGTTGAGAACGATTCTTCGAATACTCGCTTTTCTTTGCTCGCGTTTGGTCAGAATCCTTGACACCGGTGTGAACAACGCTTTGTTTAACACGTGTTTCTTCTGACGCTTGCAAACCTAAGTGAGACTCACGCATTGCCCTTCTAGTTTCATCGCTTGGTATCCAACCAATTCTTGCTTTGCTGGCCCGTTTTTTCGATTCATCGTTCCACTTCAATCCTAACGTTCCATCGCCGCCCTTCGTCATATTATAACCACTTTGAGGATGCTCAACAAAGTATGTCTTCAATTCAGCGATGAGCCTAACATCAGCGTCCTTCAATGATTTAGAGTCTACGTGAGTTTCTAGAACGCTTCGTTCAAATGCATCAATACCGTACTTCCTTATCGCACGGTGAATTAAACACATTGATCTCTTTTTAAACGCATCATTAATGTGACCGTTCCAACGCTCATCAATGGTCGTAGCAGTTATTCCCACATACCCCTTCCCATTCACACGGTTCCTGATGAGGTACACCTTTCCATCGATCGCTTTACCATCATCGATCATCGTTAAATTCTACACCGTTCACGCTGAACCGTTCTGAACGGCTTTGTTGTTCCTCTTTCTACCCAACTGCACCTGCGTCGTTGCCAATGGTTGTGTACCAGCAGGTAGCTGATCGTCGATAGTAATATTGATCGTTGCCGCCTTACCGTTATCAACGTTGATGAATTGTAGCTGGTAGCTCCCGCCCTTCTGCTTCGTCGCCACGACCTGATCAACCTTGTTCTGATCATCATAAACGTAATAATATTCGGGATTGAAGTAAAGCTTCACGTTCGTCGAGCTGGGACCGTTTGCCTTGATCGTGTTGACGAACAATTCACCGTCGAGGTACAGGTTCGGGTACTGTTTCGGGGCACCCAAGTGACTCACGTGCTTCTTGACGAGCACGTTCTTGAAAGCATCAAACCACACAACGTACTGCGCCGAGAGGCAACTGGAGAGCCCGTGTGCATCTACGCAAGACACGCTGTAAATAAAGCCACGTTCCTCCTTCGTCTGAGTAAGCCAATCAAAATCATCATCAACGTAGTATTGAGCAGGTGACGTAAGGTACTCAACCAGCGAAGGATCTGGTTGTTCGTTGTCAGGAAACTTAACGTCCGAATCATCGAAATTGTAGTTCTTCTGCAATGCAAACGGTTGTTTGACGCTTGAACGTCTGAACACCTGAAACTGCTTGATGTCCTGCTGCGACCACACCGGAAATGCCCACGTCACCGTAAGCTTGTTCGTCTCGTAGTTCCAAATAAAATCAACGTCGCCAGGAGGTGGAGGCGCATCGAGCTTCGTGGTGCTAACGTACACCTTGTTCGATGGTTTGCTGCTCACGAGGACCTTGATCGTTGCAACGTCACCGTTGCTATCATCGATCGCTGGCATCGTCAACAATCCTATTGATCTGATAGTGTAGCAGTAGTTTGCGTGGAACTTCACAGCAAAATCTGCGGTCGTGGCGACGTTCGGACTGTCGATGACAATCGGTGCCATCTTGATCGTGCTACCGTCCTGTAGAACCTCGTACTTATCAATAATGAACCCAACGATCTCTGTGCCATACTTCTCGTGGTGAAGCGCTGTTTTCTGTCTCTTCACGTCGATGTATGGTATGAACGTCTTATAATCGCTTTCGCACACCTGCGTTGAAAACTTGATCGACGATTGCTTCGCTGATTTTGCATACCCGTGAATGTTCGATATTTCGTTTGCCAACGTTGCCGTTGGATCGAACGCAAGGTTGTTGGCCATATCCTCAAGCAACTTTGAATTCACCTGCGTATTGACAGCAACGTTCTTCAATCCCTCGAAGTAACCATTGACGAACCTTTTCTTCTTCGATTTTGGGTGCGTTGTAGGCGCAGAAGTTCTTCCAGCCGACGTTGGACTGTAAAATTGCGCGTTACCTGATTTGTCTGGTTGCGTTAAAGCGCGATAGACGAAGTGAGGTTTGATGCTGTTTGGTAGAGACGAGTTCAATCGTTGAGCAGAATGGTACGAACTTGCGTTGTCGTTGTGTTCGTTCTCGAGCGTTTGCATTGCCAACGTTCCGGACACGATGTTGAATGCTTTTGTTCCTATGTCGCCATCGTGAAAGCTGATGGCGACGAAGTTGTTTCCAGAAAAGAAATCTTCATCAACAACCTTATCGATGTTATCAAGTATCAACGAACCATTTTGCATACCTGTTATTCGCGTTGAATTATTACGTTGAGCTAATGCACTAACGGTGTTGCCAACGTCTGCAATCTTGGGAGGCGAAAATTTGAAGTCTACCTCCCGAGGAACACGCGTCATTGACCATTGAATGAAGCTCGAATCTATCAATGCACCAGGTCTAGAAAGCGCGCGAGCAGGAACACCTCCAGTATCATTGATGCACTCATCAGGAGTAAAAAAATTGTACGCAAACGTTGCGGTAAAATTCCTCACCTGAGGAACGTCTACGGCATACACAAGTTTCGAAGGTTGAGAAATTGTCATGTGCCCTCATCAAACGTTTCAATTGTGATGAAGTATTTGTCGGCTGTTACATCGCCTTGATTCGTATCACGATCCCTATACTTCCACGAATTAACGTTCGGAGATGATCTATTTTGAATGAATGATCTGCCTCCAGGCGTAATTTGATTCGTGCCAATTTGCGTTGTGCTCGACAACGCAACATCGTTTTCAGTTGCAGGAACTACATCGCCATTTTTAATCATCAAGTTAAGTGCTTGTCGACCAAACGGTGTTGCTGTCGTACGTGCAACATCAATGTCGAATGCTGTTGGATCAACAACAACGTTGAAAATACGATCGAATTGCTTTGGATTGATGAGTTTTTGATTCACGGCTAAAGGACTGGATATCGTTGACATGGTGTTTGACAAGCTACTGATGGTGCGTAGTGTTTCTGCAACAACTGGAGCGTTTCTTGATGAGATTGTGCTAAGGTTGTTTCCAACATTTCCTGTGACGGTCACCTGTTGCAACGTTTTTATCGGAACGTTTGCAGATTGTATGTTCTTCAATCTTGATGACAAAGAAACGTTACCCGCTATACCAGAAGGATTAGACAATTGAGATTGCGTTATTGATAACGGTGAAACACTACCTTGTAATATTGATGTTGCAGTCGGTCGAACGTTCGTTGTTGAAAACATAACACCGCCAGTTACGTTCGACTGACTTTGCGTAGACGTTGATTTTTGCTTCACAACGTCTGAAACGTGTTGCATGGAATGTTCAAGCAACGTTTTTACGAGCGTTTGATCGACCGGTTGCATTGAATCTACCATGTCAAAATCAGATTCTGCAACGCTCAATCCTGTCATCAAATGAATGTACGCCTCAAGAAGTTGACTAACAATGTGATTATTTAAAATTGATGCCTTCTGATTCACAGTTAAAAATGAATATGAATCATCATCAAACGCAACTCTAGCATTTTTTATTCCATCAGCGCCAGCAACAACAGATGACGCATATTCTATTCCATTCGTTATTGCAGTTGACGTGCTTATGTCTACGTTTTGACTAAAATTCAACGTTGGAATCGAATTCACGATGTCTGACAACGATGGTTTTTGAGGAATCGGTAACCATTGTGACGTAGAAACCTTCACGGGGAACCTCGACAACTCAAACATAAACTTCAATGGTTTGTAAACGATGTCGCTATTGATCATATCAACCTTATAAACACAAACATTTACTATGTCATTTCGTCTATTTTCAAATGATGCACGTCCTTGTTTTTGAATGTTAACTTTTTGCTTGATACGTTGCGTAAATCCTAAAGGAATTCCAACAGAAAGTATTCTCTTGTTCGTTCCTCTGTTTGATGCAAACTCATCCTGTCCAAGGTAACCAAGCACTGCATCATGTGTCGCTTGAGATATTTGAGACTCATCAAGTATTGTAATTTCTTCAAAGTTGTTTGCATCACTTGGACTGCTAGGTTGCTTCGTTCCCGACGTCTCGCTGGTTGCAGCTAGCAAATTCTGAACAGACGCAGCCAAAAGCATGATTTGTTGCTCAGAAAACAGCATCTGCATCATTTGATTATCGTTATTAAGAATGCCATAAATTTCTAACATTTTAGAATTAACGTCGGAAGAATTCAAGTAATTGCTAACACCGGCTAGCGATGCTTTGAGCGTTGATAACGTATTTGTAACAGTTAATACCAATTGTTGAACTCTTGCATCTTCACCATTTACACGTTGCATAACTTCATTGATGGAATTTTTGTGATTTATTGAATTCGTTGAAATAATGTAATTCACGGTGCTAGACGTTATGTTTCCAACGCTTTTTGTAGTACCAACGATGCTTTGACTACCATATTTTGCAATCATTGAAATGATTAAATCAAACGCAACCATCATGATGCTAGTGTCAATGTAACCGTTAAACAACGTATATGAACCCGTGATTGCGCCGCTATCAACGCGTAATTGTGATAAAATTTTACCCATCATCTGCATGACCCACGTAACCAACTGCGATCTCTGTCTCAACGCAGTTTCAAATCCGTTAGCAGTCGTTGCAAACGTAATGCCCTGTCTCTCGTTCAACGTTAGCGATGATTTTGACGTTGGTATTGTTGCTAGCAATGAATTTAATATAACGTCAACCAACGTATCCATCAACGGCGTGTTTTCAAAAGCAATTTCGTTAGAAACCATGGATGAAACGCTGGTGGCGACTTTGGCGTTCGACAATGGCGTTGTGATATTAGAAACATTTGACATGTTGTTAACATACGTAATATTTTCACCGTAACTTCTTGATATCAATGTCATTATGTACACAAATAACGACGATTTAAGATCGGGATAATAAAATGCATGATGAAACACTGCAGCCAATTTATCAGTTTTTAACATCGCAGACGTTTCATTTGTTGAATCAAGAAGTTGATTACTCAACAACGTGATCAATTTGCCGGCTGTCATCAAATCCTGTTGAGAAACATTTGTTGACGTACTAACATAATCTAATGGATTTGCCAATAAATTTAATTTATCTGTTATGATATTAAATGAATTAATTGAATTTTGAAGTGTAGTGACAAATGTATCAATGTTTTTTGTGTCAAACGACGTTCCATTCACTTGTAAAACTTGATCAAAGAAATAATCTCCGCCAGGAGACAATGTACCCGTATCGCCTTCAACGTACTTTGATTCAAAAGTAAGAACGCCTGTGGCACCTGCAACCTGTTGACCAATCGATACTAGCGAATTTATTTGTTGCGTTGGAAAATCAGTAATATTGTTACCAAAATTGCCAATGATGCTATCGAATATAGTTGAATTAGCAAACGTTGGAACAACTGTAAAGTTATAATATTTGTTTAACGTCTGTTGAACAGTTTTTAATGCTAACCCATTTGAATACCTATATTCTGTAGATAAAAGGTGAGCTAGCGCAGCAATGCGCGCTTCTTGATCCTTAAATGGAACGTTTTGATACAACGAATTAAACGCAGACGTTATTGCTTTCGTTGTGACTAAAACGCCGTCATACGGCGTACTAATAACCTCTGATAAAGGTGGAAGTTCTGGCAAATTAGATGATAAACTGAATCTTGAAGCATTTGGATTCAATATCGTCGTTGGATTTGAATCATTACGTTGGTACGATGGATCTACGTCAATGAATTGTAACGTGTGGTATCGTAAAGCATACGATAACTCAACTAACGTCTGTATCCAAATCTTGCTAGACGCATACACGTTCTGAACGTTATCTTTTGTATATCCTAAACTCGTCAGTGTATCAACAAAATCATACGTTGGTGGATGATTTACAGCGATTGATGACGTGTTTCCAGATGAAGTTGGATTTACGTCTGATTGAATTTGTTGAGAATAATTTGCTGCACCTAACGTACCAACCTGAGTTACATCAACGGTGTAAATATCGTGTCGTAAATCAAGCTGACTTTTTTGTGATTCAAGTATTCTAACAAGATTTAATAAAAATGATGCATCATCCTGTAATGAAGAAAGAGCGATTGAAAAATTAGCTTGAGCCTTAGCAACATCGGCGCTAACGTTGGCATACGTAGCATTTAGCGTTTTCATCAAACTTTGAGAATTAAACGATCGCATATTTCGCATATAAAATTGAACGTCAAAAAACCTACCTGCGTCAGTCATATATGGATGAATGCCAGCGTTCTGTAACACATCAGTAAACTTTTGTCCGGAGTGTTGCTTATCATTGATGAACAATGGTTGAAAATTTGTGATCATAACAACTTCAGGACGTTCCTGAGAAATACCTGTCAATTGTTCATATGGTTGAAATTTCGTAGTTGTTGTAATAAATGAAGAATTCTGTCTTAAATCATAATCTTTTCCACGCCATAATGAAAGATTATATGTTGGTAAAATTTTTGCAATTGATACTATTGTAGCCGCTGTACGAGTGGGTGTAGTTGCTGCAGCCGCTGCCGCAGCAGCTTTTCCCGCAGCGGCACCAGCTGCAGCTCCAGCGGCTGCCTGAGATGCAGATGTTGAAACAATCTTTGCCGTAGTACTCAGCGCTTGAGCTACTTCTTCTAAAGAAGAAGATGATGAAGTTTGCGTTACACTACCAATGGCTGTTTTAACAAGTGATAACGTAGTAGAAGCAGCTTGACTGGGTGATGTCTTTCCTAAAATTGTTGAACTTTGTGATTGATTTGCAATTATTGCAAGAGGATTCGTTGTAGGTTGCAATGAAACGTTGCCGAGGTTCACAAACGAACCATTGTTTGCTAGCAACGAACTGATCATGATGCATCCACAATAATAGTATTTGATGTAACTGCAACACCAACGTTATAATCATTCATCACTGGCGTTACCACATAAGAAATACCACCATCATCGTGTTTTGTAACCTGATGAAAGTACTGACATGCCGTCGTTGGAAACTGTGAATGAGCTTTTCCTATCAGTGTCTTCACTCCATTCACCAACTTAAACACCAAAAAATGATCAACCTGTGTAATATCACCATTCGCCTGCCACGATATGATGTTAAGATCACGGTTGAAGTTTGTTGCAGTTAAATTCGACACCAATGACGTACTAATGTTAAATGACACATTGACAGTGACCAAAGATCCAACAATACCAAATGACATTGGATCCTTTGCATAACGTTGACTAGCACCCTGCGTCGAAACTAACACTCCTCGTGTCAACGCTAACGGATGTAAAAACTTTGCAGGCGAAAATGAGTACGGCTTCTTTGTTGTTGGATCAATAGACGTCTTTACAAACCCATCAAACATCGTTTCAGATGCTCGAAGTAACGGATAAATTTCATACCTGTACAAATGACTATATTGTAATGGATCTATCGCTCTGTTTTTTCTAAGCGCTGAATCATCAAAGTTATTTGTTGTAATCGTTCCAAAATCCTCACGTTTTCCCGTTGATAAATCGACGCGTTGAACGCTGTACGCAATAAGTTTTTGCAATTGATCACGTTGTGATTGAACATCACCTTGAAAATACTGTTGCAAATTCTGATTTGTTAACATCTGCGTAATTTGATCCATGTCAGTTGCAGCGGTTGTTGCAGCGATCGTAAACGTTACGTTAGGTGCAGTCATGGTATCGCTAACGGCCAAATTTGTAGTTGTTACAGAAACCTGACCCGGTGCTGGTTTGACAAATTCTAACGTAACATCACCAAAATCCTCTGTCACGCCGTTCGTGTAAATTAATCTTGCAACGTATCTATAAATGTTAGAATCAAACACGTTGTTATCAACGATCACGACCAAATCAGCAGCGCGTGTGGCATCATCAATGAAAGCAACGTCACCGTTCACTGTTGTGTATAGTTTATCAAACGTTGTCATGTTCCATCTAAGCAGTTGAATTGCAATGACTTTCGTTGGCAACTTACGCATCTCTATTTGAATACCTTCGTTCACCTGAACACCTGTCAACGCAATGCTACGCAATGGTGTATACCTCAACGGTTTAACGACGGCATTATTAAATTCAAATCCAAGCGTTGCTTGAACACCAACAGGTATTGCCCTATAAATCGTCGGACAAGATTGAGGAACATCAATCTGCACCTGCAACGCTTGATCACGTGACGTTAGTGAATACGTACCTATCAATGAATAAGAATCAAGATCAGATGATGCAACGAAGATTGATTTTTTATAAATACTAACAGATGTCGCTCCTGGATCGTTTTGTTTAACACGAAGCGTAGCATACGTTGACGCCGCCGAAACAGACGTTTTAAGCGTTGGCGGCAATTTCGGCGTATTATAAACCTGTATTTCTTTCGTAATATCAAGAGTTTTAATGACAGTGTCTATTGGTTCATTTGAATTTGAATTTAATAAATCAAATTGAACAAATACTTTTGTGAGATCAGCATTCTCAAGTTTTAATTTTGATTGCAATAACGTAACGTTGACAGGAACTTCAACTGTGCTACTCGTTATCGTTGATAACACCGTGACAAGATCGTTGTCGATGAGTTGATCAGTGTTTGTTGGCGGAACTGATAACGACGTTGGAAACACGTGATAGTTTAATAACTGTGAAGCTGGGTCGGTTGTTTTTTCAAGTGCAGTAGACGTGTTAGACAATCCACCACGCGTTGAAATTTCATCCTGTGATCGTGACGTCAATTGAGAAATGTACGTTGGATCGAGTCCCTGTCTAACGAGCATGTCATACATCAACGTACGTAAATCAATGATTGTATTGGAAGCTATCACATTCTGAAGATCAGGAACGGCGGCTGAATTAGCAATCCTTTGTAAGACTGGTTGCGAGTTGTTTGTGTTTTTGATGTCACCAGCTTTAACAACGTTCAATTGTGGCGTGTTCAGTTGTTGTATGTTTTCACTTGGTACCTGAGCTAACATCTGCTGAATGACTTCATTATTAACAAAACTCATGATGTTACTATTATTTGAAGCAATAACGTACTTGTCTCGTTGTTGAACGGCTGTTTTTGCATCAGGAAGCAAAGATCTAACGTTATTGATGATTGATTTATTATCGATAATTCCTCGTTGAGTTAACCCCAACAAATCTTTTGAGTGAACGTACCTGCTAAGCACCGTTACAGCAACAACGTTTGCATTGTAGTTTAGAACGGTGCTAGGATTGACTGAATACGTAAATTGAAATTGCAGATTGCCATCAGGAGAAATTGACACGAGTTCAGCATAATCATCATCAATTGTGATTAAATTCGCTATTTGCTGGTACCTGAAGTACATGTTTACTCGAATACCAAGGTGAATAGGTGAATGAACGTATCGGATCCCTTTTCATCGATCATAACCTTGCCAACAAAGTAAATGTGTGATGTTGGCGCTGATCTATCACCGGTTCGATGCATGCCAAAATCAACGACGTCAAGCTTTCGTAACGTATCATAATTCTTTTCAAAAAATTGACCAAACACGTTGTTCTTCAACGATGTTGGATCAAACGATATTTGTCGCATGTAACCTAATGACTCATAATATCCCAGTTCGTTTTTGATTTGAGCATACGTTAAAGACGCAACTGTTGAAGCACCAAGAGTTGGATACGTTGCAAGTTGACTTTTCGCCATTGCATCAAAATCATCCAAATTTCCAGTAGTTTTATTGACTGGAGGGAGATACGCAAAATTTGGCATGTGACTAAATCGTGGATCGCTAAAAATACTATCGAGCGAAGTGACATGCGTTGAGTACAAATCAGGATCAGATATTGGTCTATTGCTGTTTAACGTGAAAGTGATATCGCTAGGACCTGCTGCAAACCCATCATCTTCAAACGTCATGTCATGAGTTGCTACTACCATCAATTTATTGAAATTACCCAACGAATTTCCCAGCAACTGTCCAGTTAGATCAGAAAATGAATTACCTTGCGAAGCTGCAACATTCTGATCACCACCAATGATCGTACCAGAAACTCCTGAATACGTGTACGCAAGTATCTTTCCAGGCGATTGTGGAATGCCATCTGCGTTGCTAAACGGTAAAACGTTTCCTGCATCGTCGGCTCGAAACGTCACCTGATCCTGAGGCAATTGACACGCTTCAAAGTAGATCCTTTGCGTGGCATCTTGACTACCGCTTTGAATGTCAGCCTTGTAAAACGTCGTTGAATCGCTAAACGACACGTACGAAACATCAACACCACCCTGCGATAGTTGCCGACGGCCTTCTAACGTGAGGATGGTGTCTAAAACACGCGATTTATTATCAAGAATTCCACCCATGACGGTCTACTGTACGTATCCCGATGGCGAACCTTCAAGGCACATCACAGAATCTTAGAAGCAATGGTAGCTAACTCGCTTCGCTCACCCTTTATGAGCGTGATGTGACCCGCAATTTTTTGATCCTTAAACCTCTCAACTGCACACGTTAAACCATTGGTAAAAACATCAACATGTACGTTGTCGATCTGTTCAATGTCACCCGTCAATACGATCTTTGTTCCCTCACCAGCACGCGTGATGATTGTCTTTAGTTCATGCATTGAAAGGTTTTGAGCTTCATCAATCACTATGAATGCCTTCGGTATAGATCTTCCCCTGATGAACGTTATCGCTTCAATTTCAATGAGACCACGATCCTGCATCATCGCAAGATATGCATCATCATTTGAAATTGGTTTATCAGATTGACCCGTTGCACGTTTTCTCTTTGGCCTATCACGTTTATATTCCATCAAAAAGTTCAAATTATCACGTATTGGTGCGATCCACGGTTCCATTTTCTCCTCTAGAGAACCTGGTAGGAATCCTATGTCGTTGCCAACTGGGTGCACAGGTCTGGTGACTATCAATTTATCATACCTAGGTGTACCTCCCAACGTTTTAAGCTGTTCAAGGCCTGAAGCAAGAGCAAGCAACGTCTTACCACATCCACTTGGACCTGTCATCGTAAGTAATTTAATGCTTTCGTCCATCAACAAATCCAACGAAAACGACTGTTCTTTATTCCTTGGAGACAACCCATACGCACTCTCAACCTTTGAGATTGGTACGAGTGGTTTCGTTGAATCGATGAACTTCGTCAACGCTGATTTCGTTGTCTGACCATCACAAGTGTTTTTAATGACAACTATCTGATTAGGATAAAACGTGTGTTGCAACAATAAATCGCTAGATAATTGAAGTTGATTGTTTCTATAGAATGAATCAATGAGTTCCTCTTCAACCTCAACAACGCTAACACCATGATAGAATTTCTGAGGATCATCAGCAACACGCATCTTCAGGTAATCCTGACATGGAACGCCAATAGCATCGCACTTCACCCGAACGTTGATGTCCTTTGACACCAGAATGGGGTCACTGCCATATGACGCCGTCCCTAGAATGCTCAACATCAATGCAATGATGATGTTATCAGCCTTCGTTGAATCGAACTCGTGGGGCAACTCAGCGCCTTTTTGAAGTGCTAGCACTCGTAACGTTCCACCATTTGGCAGACGAACACCGTTCGTCAAGCTGTTTCCTGGCATTCGCATATCATCAAGAACGCGATTTACCTGTCTCGCATTCCTACCGACCTCGTCAGGCCTGCTCTTATGCCTATCGAGCTCCTCTAAAACGATCAGAGGAATCACAACATCATTGTCTTCGAATGCAAAGACAGAATTTGGATCGGAAAGCAATACGTTTGTGTCAACTACGTACGTTTTCTTCATGCGTTTTTCACTACTTTCATTTCTCTAATTCGTGATCGACTTGTACACAGATGGCGTCTTCCGTTAGATTATACCTTGTAAGCATGCAAGAATCAAACAAACGCTTAAATGTCATTGGTGCAGATCGTATCGTTGATGGAACAACGTGTTTTGATGTTCAATCCAAGGCAGGCGTCAGTTGTCAAAGACAACGTTGTCCTCATTGGATGGCGTTTGATGAAGGAGGAAATTGCGTACACATTGCATCAAAGATGGGTCCACATACGTTACAACGTATAGGTCAGATCTACAATCTGACAAGAATGCGAATCTGTCAGATCGAAAAAAGCATCTTTGATCGTATTCGAAACGATTCGTGATCGTTTCACGTTGCTTGCTTAACTTTCTTATTTTTCTTGCTGCTAGCAACAACATGAACTTCATCTAGTGCTGGTTGAACGTCGTGTTCAACGAGTTGTTCAGCAATCTGCTGTTCTTGTTTATCTTCAATGACGTCAATTGATGTCGATTGTGCGATTGGTTCTACGACATGAAGTTCTTCTTCAATTTGTGGCGGGTCAAGAAAAACCAATGCTGACTTCAATTCAGGTTGTTCAGGAACAACTGACGTAACGTTAGCAACCAATCGTCCATTATGGGTTCTGGTATGCTTCTCCTTTGGATTGAGGCCAAATTCATGAATGTCACGAAGTATTGCTTTAGGTGCAGGCATAATGATCTCCAGCTCTAAATATGGAGGCCAAGAAACAGCAAAACCCCAGCACATCGCCAGGGTTTTGAAGAAACGATCAATGAACAGTTACTTGGCTTTTGCAGCTAACTTATTCGCCTTGTCCTGTTCTAGGCTTGTCTTGACGAGCGAAGAAGCCTTTGCCTTGAGCTCACGAAGAACCTTTCGTGCTCGAAGACCTGCAGCCGCATTTCCCTTTGCGTTCTTCACAACATCAAGCTCAAGATCGTCAATGATTGCCTTGATTTCTCCCCACAACGCGATGATTTGATTTTCGTCCATTGAAACCTCTCTCCAACTAGATATACCACCTTGAGCAGGCCTGTAAAACATTAAGTGCTTTGAATTGCATATAATGTCAACATTATCATGTCAAGGCACTTGAAAACTCTTCTGGAAACATTGAAGCGTTCTCCCTATAAAACCTTGTCCAGTCGGCGTCGAGTATGTAAGAAACGGCGTGATCCTTGCTGTTACGAACCGATCTACCTAACGCTTGTATAACCGTTCTTGCAGTTTGACATGCGTACCATTGTTGGTTCTTTGCTTTACGTAACTGAATGACTTTATCACCCAAATACGGGTATGGAACCTTACACAAAATTTGAAACCTGCTTACATCATCAGCGAGATCGACGCCCTCCGTCATCGAAGGACTTACAAGCACGGTTGGTTCGACGCTATCCTTGTGAAATTGTATCGTTTCATCACGATTGTCGCTATTGTGAAGCAACAACCTCTTTGATCCAACGTTATCAATTATATATTGAGCTATCTTATACGATACACAGTGTATTATTCCCTTCTCTTTTACGTGCAATTCAAGCAAATCCTTGATCGTTGATACAATGTTTGGCAACGTTTGATCAATGCATCTCATTGACATGCTACCGACGCCGAGGTAATGAATTGGTCTGTTCTCCTTCGGAAACGGCGATGGAATGTCAAGAAATGAGACTTCATTCAAAGGAACGCCGACTGACTTACAAAATGTATCTTTGTCAACGATCGTTGCTGACATCATCAAAATGCGTGAACCCAATTCATAAAGGTGATCGTACCCAAATGATGATACGTCAACAGGTTTAAACTCGAACTTTCGATTGCTTTTTTTGTCTTTTTGCGTTGATTTGATGTAATTCATGATCCAGTTGTCTGGATTATACGATTCAATGAATCTATTCACCTTGCATATGTGCTTATCAAGCATCTCGTGACGTTTGCTGTGTTCAACAAGACCCGTCGAGTCGTCCGTGTTAAAACATGAATCTAACTTGGATTTAACATCACTTATGTGTTTAAGAAGATTTTTCCTGTATGCACCCTTGATCCAAGCAAACGTCGCAGCGTCAGAATCTAACTTCGGTACTCGACATCCCAACACGGTACGTGCAAACCTTTCAGAAAACGTTACCTCAATGAACCTTGATAGTTCGTTTTCTATGTTATGAGCTTCATCGATCACAAGTAATGCCCTAGGACCTAACTGACCTGCGTACATCGTCTCTGCAAGAAAGTACGAAAAGTTCGTTATTCCCAATGGGAACTCAATGAATTCTTGCTTATCAATGACGTATGGACAGTTACCCTTGCAACACTTGTGAAACTCTGTACCATTGACCTGATCGCCTAGTTGTTTGAGCAAACGCCTTGACTCTGCACACGATTGATCGGTGTAAAACCTACACTTATAATTGCTTGATGACTTGAGCGATCTCATCATATTTCGACCAGATGTCGGTCCAAAATCATCCATGTACTGTTGTTGCAACAGTTTTTGCGTCGTTAAAACATACGAGCCGGTTGTCTCTTCGCCCTTATCATCGTACGTTTTGCCACCGTTTGAGTTGAGGTACCTTGCTACAGTGACACCAATTATTGATTTTCCAACTCCTGTACCTGCTTGCAAAATTACATAACGTTTTCTTTCATTGATGAAAGAATTCAAAATGAAATTAATTGCCTTTTCCTGTTCAGACCTCACGCTTTTGAACGGAAAAAATTCCTGCCAATCACGAATCGTAATTTCTTTCACTGTGTTGAAAGATTACCACATAACACACGGTTTTACACAGCATTATCATCAACGAACTCAGCTTTTCCTATGAGAAATAAATCATCGCCACCAACATCACGAACAACGCTTGTCAACGTTTGCATCTGTTCAACGTTTTCAAGCTCCTGTGCCAACAGATAAATTACCATCAACACCTGACGTTGTGAGACGCCAAAATTGCTTATTTCTCGTGCAATCTGACGACAAACTTGATTTTCTTCTGCACGTTTTTCAGACTCTAGTTTGCTGTACAATTCACTCATTTGATAATCTCCTCTCGAACGAAAGGTTCAACCTTGAACATGTTCTCTCCCAAAATTCGTACGTACTTACCTTGCCTCGTACCTGATTCTTCATCCATCGTAAGCACCACAAAATTTCCCCATTGCTTGTTTTCATAAATGTATTGAACGTATTCCCACGTTGCAATGTCTGCATTGTTGGATTCAAGCAAATCAGATAATCTAGCGGGCAATGATAATTTAATATCATCAATCGTTACAATAGATTTCATCTCTTCACGACCCTGAACAATTTCTGACTTATTGATTTCAGTCACTCTGTGAACAATCCCACAATTATTACACGTAACGAACTTCTGTTCAACAACATCGTCATCAATTATTGAAAAAACAACGAATTGATGTGATGGTGGATTCTGTTGACGTTTGAATTGCTGCAAAATGCACCTACACGTGATGAGATGCTTTAATCCTGTTACCATGCATAGACTGTAACGTCCTACTTAGCAAAAGTAAACCACAGGAACAAAACAATGGCAAAAACGCTGAAAAAACTGTACGATGTCAAACGAATTGAACTCATCAAGGAACGAGCAAAATCAGCGAACGTTCAATTGTTGAACGAACAACGAACCGTAACGTTGCTTTTAGAAGTGATGGATCAAGATGATTTGAACAAAGTAACAGCAATCATCCAAAAACTGGATAGCATCAAAACTCCTGAGTTACCAAGACTAAGCGCTGCAATTGAACAAGCGATTTCAGAAATAAACAAGTACACCGGTGGTGGACCATTGACGAAGGCATGGAACAAACTAAAAACGATGGCAGGAATCGATAATCCCGTTGTCAAGGTCACCGTATTTGCAAACGCGCTTGAACGTGGCTTTGCTCAGGTACCAACGATCCTCAGAAACAACGGCATCAATCTAAAAAATGCCGACCTCACAAAAAGCCTGGCAACCATGCTCGCTGACCCGAAAAAAACCGGCGAAAAATCCGATAAAGACATCGGCATGCAACCTCCAGAACAACCTGAATCGTTCAACGTACCAGAAGGCGTGCAGAACGAAGCAAGGGTTGACGTTGCAGGAAAGCTCAAGATCGTTGTTGATCAGCTACAAAAGGCACTTGCACCCGGAGGAATATTCGGTGCGTTCAAGAAGGTTCCTTACATCAACGGTCAAGAATTAGCACAGGAACTCGTTCAGGCACCGATCAACGTATTTGCAAAGATCGCAAAGAAAATACAAACAGGTGCAAAGGCCGCAGACGTAGCTCCGGACCTCAAATCACAGATCACTGGACAGGGTGGCGAACAAACGAAACCCACAACTGACGATGATCCAACGAAGAAGACGCAACAAACACAACCAACGTCACCAAGCGGGCCAACCAACTCTCCGCAGCCCACCGTGCCCACAGGAGAACATCCAACAAACGGAGCGCCCGGTGAGAGAGGTGGAGGTGCACCGCCTGCACAAGATCACGAGAAGGTGATTCTGGGGCAATTGAAGGATAATGGTACACTTACACGATTGGGAATCAATATTCCAAACGCTAAAGCATTTATAAAAGCAATAAACGACCTAGGCGTTTTTAAGCAAAAATAATTCCATCAAGATCGTTCAACGTTCTCATACACTGCACAACGTATGTTTGTGCTGCAATCTCTTTCGCAACGAGCTCACCATCGATCGTTAACCCGTGTTCGATCATCGACTTGACAGAGCGCAATGATTGATCTATCGCTTGCGAATTCACAATGAAATTCCTGTTGTTGGGCAATCTAACGATGACGTGATTTGGCGTTAGAGACCTGATTCGTTTATCAAACAACATTCCCTTATCATCTATGCTTTCATCGTTTCTACGATTTCGCAACTCGTAAACGTGTTGAGACACGCGATTATGTGTTTTTGAATTCGTTACAACGACGCGACCATTTTGAACCGTAATTTGATCAATGATTGGAGCATCGCTAAATCTTATGCTGCTGATTAAATCACCCTTAAGGCTAGACACAAGATCACAACCACAAACAATTGATATATCAACCAACGTATTCATTCCCTCAAGATCAAAGTTCACGGCGATTGGAATGACACGTAGGCTACCTCTATCGTAGTTTGTTCGTAACGTATGAATAACATCATCTGAAGCTCCACGTAAAAAAACAACGCATGGTTCTTTAGCTTCACCCGCAGACTCCAACAAATGATGTATTTCTGACACGTTTTCAACGTAACCATCGATGCAAAAGATCCTTGAATGAGTAAATGTTACATTGAGTGGTATCAATTGTTTTAATAAAAACGTGTAACCTCTAACGAGTTCAACGGATGGCACGTTCGATTGCGTCTTTTCAACGATCACCTTTCCACAGAATCCAGCCGACAAAATTGCCTTATTTGTCAGGTTTTCAATGAAAGCATCAGCATCTTTTGTACACGTTGAAACAATTCGCTTAACATCGTTCATCGTTGGTGCGATTGCAGAGCGTGAAACAACGTTTGTGCTGGATGTTTGCTCATTGATGAGCAATTCGATGAACCTATCGAATCCACCAACGCAGAACTTTTCAGCCATCACCGCATTGCTCATTATCGTTTCATGAATCAATCGTTCGGCATCCGTTTTTAACTTCAGTCCAAACAACACCTGCATTTTAGTGTGTAACATTATTCCATTCTTTTCTCTAGTCAATGCAGATGATTTGATACAAGAATGTATTCTCTTGATAACATTCAAAACGTTTGAAATAATTGCTTGAGCGTTGCTTGTTGTTCCCATGCCAACAATGTAACACTGGACGACACGCGCGTTAAGAATATGTTTAACAGAAATTTCTAAATTTCTAGAAATTTCTAGAAATTTAATCTTTAAAGATTAAATTTTCATTTACAGTGGTCGCTGTACGCCGTTCGCTGTAAATGAAAATTTAAATTTTCATTTACAGCTGATAGCTGTTGCCGTTTAATCATTACTACTAAATTTAAGCTATCAGCTTAAAGCTTAAATTTAAGTTAAATTTAACAGTACAGCTTAACAGCGTAGCATTCGCTGTACGCCGTTCGCTGTAAATGAAAATTTAAATTTTCATTTACAGCTGTTAGCTGTCTCTGTTAATCATTACTACTAAATTTAAGCTTAAACTGATAGCTTAAATTTAGTAGTAATGATTAAGCGGTTGTTAACGTAACCTGTACAAGAAGCGTGAATAGATTATCTTGTCTAGATGGTACTAGACTTCAGCAGAAGTATCTTCGAAGAACAGATCAACATCCCTCCAGAAACTCAGATCATATTCATTTCAGATATGTTCGCTAGCGAATTTATCGGAGGAGCTGAGCTAACAACGCAAGCGTTGATTGATTCCAGTCCTTTCAACGTTGCAAAAATCAGAAGCAAGGATGTAACTGAGGAATTCATACGTAAGAATGCGAACAAATTTTGGATCATCGGGAATTTTTCTCAGCTGAATCCTGAGTGTATCCAGAAATTAATGCTCACTTCGTACTCGATTCTCGAATTCGATTACAAGTATTGTACGTACAGATCGCCTGAAAAACACGCCGCAATTGCAACGATGCCATGTGATTGTCACAACAAAAACAATGGAAAATTCGTTGAAAGTTTCTACAACGGATCAATGGGATTGTGGTGGATGTCAAAGAAACAGGAAGAACGTTACACAACAGCATTTCCAGTTCTTTGTAACGTGTCTCAACCAACGCTATCCAGCGTTTTTGATATACGAACGCTTGATCTTTTACGAACGTTACGTATGAAGTATGCGTCAGTTGAACGATTGAAATGGGTCGTTTTAGGAAGTGATTCTTGGATAAAGGGATCAAAAATAGCGATTCAGTGGTGTAAAGATTCAAATAAACAATATGAGGTTATTTCAAATTTACCGTATGAACAAATGCTTGAGAAATTGGCATCTGCGAAGGGACTCGTGTACCTTCCACGAGGTGGTGATACGTGTCCTAGGTTGGTGATTGAAGCAAAGTTGTTGGGTTGCGAATTACACCTCAATGATAACGTTCAACACAAGGATGAGGAATGGTTCGCAACAAACGATCTTGAAGCGATTGATTCATATCTCAGATCGTCTCCAGAACGTTTTTGGAATTCAATCAGACGAATGATTGATAATGAACCAACGATAAGTGGTTATACAACAACGTACAATTGCATTGATCAACAATACCCGTATAAGCAATGCATTTCATCGATGCTTGCGTTTTGTGATGAAGTCTGCATCGTTGATGGCGGATCAATTGATGGAACGTGGGATGAATTATTGCAATGGAATCTAACAGAACCAAAATTGATCATTAAACAAATCAAGCGTGATTGGTCGAGCAAGCGTCATCCGGTGTTTGATGGAATGCAAAAAGCTGAGGCAAGAAAACTTTGTACGTCAAAGTACTGTTGGCAACAGGATTCTGATGAAATTGTTCATGAAAATGATGCTAAATTGATTGCTGGTATGTGTAAATTCATGCCAAGCAATGTTGATATTATGGCGCTTCCCGTGATTGAATATTGGGGAAGCGCAGATAAAGTACGTTGTGATGTAACGCCGTGGAAATGGCGATTGAGTAGAAATAAATTGAACATCACGCATGGAATTCCAAAGCAACTACGTCGAACAGACGAAAATGATGAGATCTATGCAGCACAAGGTACAGATGGTTGCGATATGATCGATTCTGTCACTGGATTATCATTACCGCTTGTGAACTTTTACAATCAACAGGTAGAATCATGTAGGATGAATGCTTTACGCGGTGATGATCGCGCACGTGTTGAGTATGAACGTTGGTTCAATGATGTTGTGAATTGTTTGCCAAGCATTTTTCATTATTCGTGGTTTGATCTTTCACGAAAAATTCGATTGTATCGTGATTACTGGCAAAACCATTGGAGAGCGTTATACGATCAAGATACGTCAGACACTGCACAAAATAATATGTTCTTTGATTTACCATGGTCAGAAGTTACAGATGAAATGATTGATGCACGCGCCGAGGAGTTAACACAAATTGGCGGTCATATTTGGCACAGCAAGTACAACGGCGAACGTACACCATGGATAACGTGTGGTAGGATTCAACCCAAGGTGATGTTATGAAAAAACTACACATCAAAGACAAGCTTGAGGAGATCGGCGTTTCAGTTGATTCAATCGTTCTTGGAGATTTCGATCGTTTAGGTGAATTTTGTGCTAAACGTGAGAGATCATCGAATGATCCCAATTACAAAAAATATGGATTATATTATCGATCAAACTACGAACGCGGAATTCTCATTTATTACCTCATTCGACAATTTAACCTTTCATCCATGCTTGAAATAGGATTTGGACGTGGTTATGGTACGTTTTGTGCAGCGAAAGCATTCCATGATGCAGGAATCGTTGGAAAGGTGACGACCGTTGATCCTAACTTTGATGAACGATTCATGAGTGCGCTCAACCAAGTGTTGCCAAAGGAATGGTTCAATTACGTACAATTCGCTAAAGGTACGTCAAGTGATGTCATTCCTCAACTTAATCAAGAATATGATCTCGTGTACGTTGATGGCGATCATTCGTACCTAGGCACGAAGAGCGATTGGGAGAACGTAAGGAGCAGGTTCAACAGCTTTTGTTTATTCGATGATTATCATCTTCCATCGAAGGATGATCCAGGAATCAGGTGTCGTGATGCAATTGATGAAATTATTGAGGACGATATCAAATGCAATGAAAAAGAATTAATACTGATGGATCGTCTCATATTTAACGATGATAAACGAGACGTTGTACGTGACTACGGTCAGGTGTTACTAACGAAACAAGGAATCAAACGCGATGACTGGTAGGTGTCACGTTCCACCAAAGGGTTGGTATTGTTCACGTGAAGAGTATCATGATGGACCTTGTGCTGCACATCCTGTGAAAAATATCTGGAATAGATTGAACGATCTCTTCAAGAGAGATGATGTTAAACAAAGTTCTTTAAATTTACGTTTAACGTTTTCTCCCAATGAAATTGAATACACAAAAGCTTGTGAATGGATCAATATTCACTGTTGTAAAGGTTCAACCGGCGATTCATATACGTGGTGTTTCACACCGACAGGTTTAGGCGTTGCGTGTACAGTACGTTGTTCATGCGGTGCAGAGCTAAACGTTACAGACTATGAGTCTTGGTAACGTCATGAAAGCTCTTGGATTATGGCAACCATATGCTGGATTGATTCGTTGTGGTATAAAAACTATCGAAACGAGGTTCTGGCCAACATCGTACAGAGGACCGTTGTTGATCTGTTCAACCAACAGAAAGATGAACATCACTGATCATCAAGTGATAGCACACTACAATGATTCACGGTTGTCAACAGATGCATTTAGCTTCAATCTAGGCGTGATGCAGTGCGTTGTTGATGTGGTTGATTGCAGGTTGGGAACAAAGGATGATGAACGTGCCGCATGTTGTGAACTATATGCGCTGAATCCACGAACGGGTATTGAACAACAAAAGTATGCATTCATTCTTGAAAACGTTAGACTTGTGGATGAAAAACCCGTGAAGTGCGGTAGGAAGTGGTTTGACGTTCTAGATGAACTTGTCGTGGAGGTTTAACATGGTTGATAATAAATTTGTGTTCATTGCACCGATCTACAATGCTTCAAAAACGTTGAATCAGATGATTGTATCGATTGTCGGTCAATCGTATTGCAACTGGAAAATCATATTGATTGATGATGTGTCAGAAACTGTTCTAGAACGTGATAGTGAAAAATTCATAATCAATCAATGGAAAGACGTGTATGGATCAGATCGTATCGTAACGCTTTGGAACGATGAAAAGAAGTGGGAAATTGCGAATGTTTTACGTGGAATAAGATTATGTGATGATGATGACATCGTTTGTAGAATCGATGGTGATGATTATCTTTGTGATCTAGATGCATTGTGGATCTTGAATGAAACGTACAAAGAATGTAAGTGTGACGCAGTCTGGAGCAAACACAGGTGGGGTAAATCAGACAGAAATATCTCATCCCATATGACATATGGATCCGATGTGTACACACATCCATGGGTATCATCGCACCTTAAAACGTTTCGTAAACAATTGATTAACAATGTTCCATATGATAACTTTGTGAACATGAACGGTGAATTGGTACGACGTGCAGGTGATCAGGCACTGTACCTACCGATACTTCACAATGCGAAAAAATGGATGTATCTGCCACGCGTGTTATATTCATATACAATAGACGAGCAAGGAGGAGCCGTTTATCAAACCGATGACGCTAAGTTCCAGAAAGCTGAAGCTGACTTCATTCGTGCACGTGGTTATGTGTCTATAGGCGATACGTGGGAGCAGAAGTTGCTGTGTAAGTGATGCGTTTTCTGTTGTAGACTTCTACCATGAAGGTGTACCTGAACAGAACGCAACGATTTGGACCGTGGGGTGGCGGTGCAGCATTCACGAACGCTTTTATCAAGCGTGCTGGTCAACACTGTGAATTCATGAATGATCAATCATTGATGTTTGCACCGAGTGTAATACTCATTGCAGGTCTCGACAACGATGGAGGATCAGGAATTTCGTTTGACCAAGCGGTTCTTTACAAAATGATGAGCGATCCAAACGTTAAAATCGTTCTTCGTGTCAATGAAAACGACGCTCGTAAAGGAACCAACAACGTCGATAAGACGTTGGTTGAAGCTTCAAAGCACATTGATGGAACCGTGTTCGTGTCACGATGGTTACAGAGTTACTTTGCAAAAAAGAAGTGGAAGTGTAAGAATCAAACGGTGATCGTGAACGGCGTTGCTGCCGATGTATTCTCACCGCAACCGAAGCTAAACAACGGAAAGATCAACATCGTTACGCATCATTGGAGCGATAACGAGATGAAGGGTGCCGATTACTACGAACTCATTGATGATTTTGTTGGAAAGAACTCTGACAAGTTTTCATTCACATACATTGGTCGACATAAGTGTGATTTTAAAAACACGACAGTTATACGTCCTTTGCACGGAAAAGCTCTTGGCGATGAACTTGGTAAGTATGATGTGTATGTGTCGGCCTCACGTTTCGATCCAGGACCGAATCACATCACTGAAGCAATATCGTGTGGTCTACCAACGTATGTCCACAAAGATGGTGGAGGCGCAGTTGAATTTGCAGGAAACGATCACGTGTTTTCATCGTACGTTGAACTAGAAAAGCTTTTGTTGAACGGTGAATTCAAACCGAACCAAACAACGTTTGCTGGTTGGGGCAACTGTATTGAATCGTACGTTCGTTACCTCGAAACGGTGTGTATGAATAACATTGTGATCGTGTTGTAAGTTTCATACGTGAAGAAGTTAGCGAACGATCAACAAGGCATGACCATTAGGTTCAGCGAGCTGCTCGAAAAGCGACTCAACGATGTTATTTCACGGAAGTATTGCTATGAAGCGTTAACACCCGCAGCATTGAAAGGCATTCGTGATACGATTCGTGAAGTTGTGATCAGTATCTTCAACAAGAGTTCGTACAATCCATCGTATGAAATGATGGGATGGATCGCTAACCAATACTTCAGGCGCATTCAAATCAACGGCTCGCAGAGCATGGACGAACTTGTTATCATAAATGAGTTCAAGTTGTCAGAGATGTCAACGTTTGACATTTCACTACTTCGATCGTTGTTTTCTGGTACAACGATTGGATCTGATATCGAACTTGAAGTTGAAAGAAGGGGGATGTTATCATGAGCGAAAAGCAAACATTTCACGATATATTTTCAAAGTTATTGCTTGAAAAGCTCAAACCAATCACTCAAAAAAATGTATCGCTAGATCTTGCATCATGCGTTGAGATTTACACAATGGTGTTTAATACGCTCGTTGATGTGTTTCAGGCATCAAACGTAAAGCTCACCAACGAATCTGTCAACTACGTTGCGCAGTGTTACTACGATGGAATTGTGATCAATGACGGTCACTATCTCGATCCAAACATCTTCACTCAACGAGCGAAGCTTGAGAATATCTCGTCTGATGAATTGGCTCTTCTTGCAGTCATGTTAAAGGGCACGGGATTCATTGCTTCGATCGTTCTTGAACTCAAGAGAAGGTGACCTTGAAGGTTCACTTCGATAACGTTTGTTTCAACGCTCCAACGGGACCGAACGTGTTCGGAGTCAGGTTGGCTAAGCGATTGTTTGAGATGGGACACGAGGTGGTGTTGAGTGCTCATGGTGCTGATGTTTCGTTGGTATTCATAGAACCAACGGGTGCACCGTTAGCACCCATCGTTGTTCAGAGGTTGGATGGCATTTGGACGAAACCAAGCGATTTCAACACAAAGAACTTTATGATCAAATCGCTGTACGATGACGCTGACGCTGTTGTATGGCAATCAGAGTTCGATAAAACAACAATACAACGCTTATGGGGCACGAAGAACGGTGTTGTCATTCACAATGGCATCGAGATAGCTCTTGTTAAATCAATCACGATACCAGCGTTGGCTGAGATGCGTGCAACGTACAAACGAATCTACGTGTGTAGTGCGAGCTGGCACGGTCAGAAACGCCTTGAAGCAAACGTTGGGTTCTTTAGGCACCTGAAACAAAAGTGTCACTCGAGTTGTTTGATCGTCATCGGTGACCATCCTGATTATCGAGCAACAGGAACCGACGTGTTTTATGCTGGACACGTTACACCTGAAGTATACACACAAATATATTTTGCAGCCGATTGGATGCTACACCTTGCGTACATGGATCACTGTCCGAACGTTGTTGTGGAAGCTTTGGCACAGGGAACGCCGGTAGCATGCGTTGATTCAGGTGGCACAAAAGAATTGATTGGAGCGTATGGAATCGTTCTCAATGAAACAAAACATTCCGATGAATTTGAATTTATCGATTACGACAATCCGCCGGAACTTGACGTAACGCGATTCAATGAATTACCGGTTCGAAGTGAACTTGATTATTCAACGATTGCGGACATAGACATCAAGAATACGGCAAAAAAGTACGTAGAAATGTTCGAATCGTTGTGTACACCTAGTGCTGCTGGTGTATAGTACAAATCATGACAAGAACAATTCAACAGGTCGATCCAAACACTCAACAGGTCATCGCGGAGTTTGCTTCGCCTCAGGCAGCAGCTATTGCTGTGCAGAAGCCTGCTGGTCACGCAAACATCCTTCTCACGTGTGGCACAAACCTACTCTCTGGTAACAACACTCGGAAGTCGTACGGTTTCGTGTGGAAGTTCAACGATCAAGCGTAGAGAGCAGAACATGAACAAAGTCTGGGTCAACCGTCCTTATGAGGGTTGGATATGTGATGTGTTGGCCCAGCGTTTTATGCATGATAACGCTGACATTTGTGTTAATGATCCACATGAAGCAGATGTGATTTGGTTGTTGGCTGATTGGACATGGCGACAGGTGCCACGATCGGTTCTCACATCAAAAAAGGTGTTGACGACGATTCATCACATTGTGCCACAAAAGTTTGGTGATGTTGAACGTCGTGATTTTGATGATCGTGATGTTATCACTAATGCTTATCACGTATTTAATGATCATACGTATGAATTCATCAGACCATTGACTGACAAGCCAATTCACATCATCCAATATTGGGCCGATACAACTTTATGGAAACCAACTAATACGAAAGCTAAGCTTCGAGAGAAGCATGGGTTACCAATCGATGCGTACATCTGTGGAAGTTTTCAACGAGACACAGAGGGTGCAGGAATTCCGAATGGAATATTTCTACCCAAGCTTGAAAAGGGACCTGATATTTTTGCATCGTATGTGATGCAATTGCGTCAAAAATGTCCAAATTTATATGTGTTGTTGGCTGGTTGGCGGAGGCAATACCTCATTGAGAGGTTAGAAAATGCATCAGTGCCATTCTCATACATTGAGTTACCATCTCAAGTAACGCTCAACGAACTCTACCAAACGTTGGATTTGTATCCAATTGCTTCACGCTTTGAAGGTGGACCTCAAGCATTGATAGAGTGTGGTTTGTTGAACGTACCAGTCGTTTCGCATCACGTTGGAATCGCGGAGCAGGTGTTACCGCCATCAGCGATCAATGATGATTTGATCAAGGCCATTCCTACTTGCCCAGATGTTTCAAATATGTTGCTACCAAATGGATACGAAGATTACAGGAATGCATTCAAATGGATGTAAATAACGTTGCATTTTTGCTTGTTACGTGTTCAATGGAACCAATGAGAGCAAACGTTCTCAGGAACGTTGTTGAGAATATTATTACAGTTGCACCTGTATTATACAATGTGCTCACGGTGTTTGATAATGCATCGACGGAACCTGATACGCTTGAAGTTCTCAATGGATTGAATCGTAACTTTGCACCTGTGTTTCGAGCCTCAGAGAACGTTGGTTACTGGTCTGCAATAGATTGGTGGCTTGATAGCATGAATGAATCGCCACCAAAATATACGTACATCATTGAATCAGACGTAATTCATTATGATTTCAACAAATTAAGGAATTGTGTTGACTACCTTGACACACATAACGACGTTGGATCAGTGAGACTTCTGGAATTTTCTGTTAAGAATAAGCAATTTTATAACAAAGATGCACGCGTTGAAGGTAGCAGAGTTTCTGCGTGGCAATCATCAACAAATAAAGCAACTGGCGAACGAATCGTGATTAATCACGATGAAGGTGATCTGTATAAAACAACGTTTTTAACACAGTTATGTGCATTGAATCGGTATGAAACGATGCTTGAAACATTCAAACGTTTACGTGGCTTTCAGAAATTTTCTGAACTTGATTTTCAGAAGTTGTACTGGGAAAAGTACAAATCAACGGGTTTGCTTGATGGCGGAATATTTCACGCTGAACTTACGGCGGCAAAAAATAACTTACCTACTGGTTCGTGGACTCCGATCGATGAATTGAAGAGAATGGGTTACCTTCCATCGCGCTTTGCATCGATAACGCCACAAAACGAGTACACAGTACAGAGGATGATTTAGTGTTGTAACATGTCACGAATCATTGTCTTGGGTGGAACTGGTTCATTGGGTCGTAAGCTTATCGAACGTTTTTTGCCGAACAACGACGTTGCAGTGTATTCTCGTGATGAAGCAAAGCATTGGTCAATATCAAACGATATGAAGGTTGGAAACCTTGCACATCGAATGTCATCGTTACAATTCTACGTTGGTGATGTACGTGATAAACAAAGAATTCGAGACGTTATTCGACAATTCAAACCAGAGATTGTGATAATTGCCGCTGCGCTAAAGCAGGTAGACACATGTGAGTTGAGCCCATACGAAAGCGTTCAAACGAACCTTCTTGGTACACAAAACATCATTGACGTGGTTAACGAACACGTCGAAAACAACTATGATAGACGATCGTTGATAGAAAAAGTTCTATTCGTTAGCACGGATAAAGCGTGTCAACCTGTCAACGTATATGGCATGTGCAAGGCAATTTCCGAACGCCTGGTGACCAGCCAAGCGATGACAGGACACACGACCGTGAAGTACCTTGCCACTCGATACGGGAACGTTCTGGAGTCACGTGGGAGCATCATTCCATTGTTCAAGTACCAGTGTATGCACGGTACGCAGCTTACGGTTACAGATCTTGATATGACGCGATTCTTGATGACGCTTGACGACAGCGTTGATCTCATAGAGAGAACGTTACACGAGGGTAAATCAGGAGAAACTTGGATTCCTCGTTTACCTGCTATGCGCATTGGTTGTTTAGCGAATATTTTTTCAAAATTGTATAATATACCCATCAAAATCATCGGCGCGCGACCTGGCGAAAAACGTGATGAGGATCTAATTTCGTTGTCAGAATCAACGAGAACGCGTTTAACGGAAGATCAACACAATTACGTTATAGCACCTGCATTCATGATGGGAAAAAACGATTCATTTGTGTATTCTAGTAATCAAAGCGTTATGAATGAGGATGAACTATTCAAGCACCTGAACGAATTAGGAATCATAGAAGCGCCTCTTGAAACGTTCAAAGGAATTGTAATCGAAGAAATAGCAACCAATCGTAAAGAATAACATGAAAACATTTCCGCTGTTTAAGGTTCACGTTCCAATAAAAGAAGCGCTTTGTAACATTGAGAACGTTTTTGATTCAGGATATATCAATGAAGGTGTTGAAGTTTCGCGTTTAACCGTTGAATTGCAAAGACACCTTCTTGCTAAACAGTTGATTCTAACGAATAGTTGCACATCAGCGCTAACGTTGGCGATGAAACTCGTAGGAGTTGGACCAAACACAGACGTTGTCACAACGCCAATGACGTGCATTGCAACGAACGTTCCTATCGTGTCTAGCGGCGCAAGAATTGTGTGGGCAGACGTCGATCGTGAACACGGAATGATCGATCCCGATAGCGTACGTAGGTGTATCACAGATCGAACAAAGGCAATCATCGCCGTTGCTTGGGCAGGTACTGCCCCAGATCTCAACGCTTTACTAAACATTTGTTACGATCATAAAATCAAATTGATCCTTGATGCAGCTCATGCATTTGGTGCAGAATATGAAAACATGCCCATTCACATGTCAGCGCATTACACAACGTATTCTTTTCAGGCGATTAAACACTTCACAACCGGTGATGGTGGTGCATTGGTTTGCAACAATAAGGATGATTATGAACGATCAAAATCATTGAAGTGGTTTGGTCTTGACAGGGAACAAGCGAAGGATTCTCGTGGTGATTGGAAGGGTCAACAGTGGGACGTTGATATTGAAGAAGCTGGTTTCAAGTTCAACATGAACAACGTTTCCGCCGCGATTGGATTATCACAGTTACCATACATTGGTGAAATACTAAAGAAACACAGAGAGAACGCAACAATTTACAACGAAGAACTGCAACATTGTAAGAACGTTGTTCCAAACTGGATACAAACCTTGGGAGGATCAAGTCACTGGGTTTATGCAGTTCACGTTGAGAACGAATTGAACAGGAATGTACTGCTTAAAGCGCTCAATGATGAAGGAATCATGGCTGGGTTGGTTCACGTGCCCAACGATGAATACACTTGTTTCAAGAACTTTGCAAAGGATTTGCCTGGCGTCAGAGAGTTCAGCCAAAAGCAATTTGCGTTACCATGTGGTTGGTGGCTGAACAGTGATGATATTCGTTATATTGCGCACCGCGTAAGCGAATTAGCGAGGACGTTATGAAGATTTGGATCGGCACCATGGAAAGCGGCGAGAACGACTTTGTTGCTTGCTGTGCTGCAATCAGAAATTCTTGCCTTAAAGCGCTTAATAATTCTACGATCGAAGGATATGAACACAGCATCGTATCAGGGTTGCCTGAACACGAAGCACATGCAAAGTTGTATGAACTTTGGAACGAAGCAAAAACATCGTTTGATCTTTTCTTGAAGGTTGATGCAGACACCGTTCTAATGCATAACAACGTTGTTACAGACGTTGTTATGCTGTTTAAATCAAATGCGCGGCTGACTGGAATTCAGGCGTGGTTGTACGATCACATGACTGATGGAAACATCTACGGATTGAGCTGCATGCGTAACACGGTGTCGTTGTCACGGATCAATGATAAATTACATCCAGATCGTGTTGATTTGCCGTCAACGCATGACGTCGTGTTAAGAGGCGACGCGTTGCCACGATCGTTGATTCCAGCTGGCAAGCATTGTTGTGATGCTAACGCTGAACAAGCGTTTAGGTTTGGCATTCATCGTGCATTAAAGGGACAATTTCACATCATCGATCGTGTTCGAATTGCTTGGAAATCATCAAATGATGTACAACGTGGGTTTGCATTGTTGGGAGCTAAACAAGCTCGTGAATTGAGCAACGGTCTCAAGATCAATTACGGTGATGAGGAGTTCAAACAATTGTTCGAATCAACGAAATTGAAGTACGATGAATTGATTGGAACGTTGTGACATGACAATAATTCTTGGAAAGAATTCGACCATTCACTCAAACGTTAGCGTTGATTCAAACGTAAACGTTATCATGGGTGATTGTTCATCAATTGGACAAGATGTTGTCATTTCAGGTGAAGGAACGTTGAGAATTGGTGATTATGTTAAGGTTCATAGGTTATGTTGGTTGAATGTTTTTAGCGACATTGATGTTGGTCACAATTCTTGGATTGGTGAAAAATCCATCATTGATGGAACGGCACGTTTGAAAATTGAAAACAACGTTCTTATAGGTGCTGCAAGTCAGGTTTGGACACACGTTGCTGGTGGGGATGCATTTTCAGGGTGTCGCATACGTTGTAGCAAATCAATCACGATAGAAAACAACGCATGGCTCTGCGCCGGTGTGTTGCTACAAGCGAGCAACGTTTCATCTCGAGTCGTTGTGTTTGCAGGCTCGAACGTCACAAGTGACATCTGTGCTGCCAATACGATTTGGTCAGGTAATCCAGCAATCGACATTACGAACGTTTCTGGGGGGAAACCGTGGGTCGACGTTACGGTTGAACAGAAGTTACAAAAATTTGATCTTCTTTTGAAGATGTACGAGAGAGAAGTTTGTAAAAACTATCACCGTAAATTCGTTGCTGTTAGTGATTTATGTGACAAAATTGATCAACAGGATGATGTGACGTATTTTAGTATGCATGATTGCACGTATGTCAAAACGCAATCAGATGATGAACAATCGTTCATGAAGTGGTTGCTTAGACAAAATAAAGCAAAGTTCACACCGGTGATTCTATGATGAATGAACAAAAATTAGGTGCTGTGTTTGAACGCGTGTTCGTAAGTGATGGATTGTATAACGTGCGAGAATTTACATACGGTGACATGCCTGACGGAACAAAGGATTGGGATAGTTTGCAACACATGATTCTGTGTTCTCTGATAGAAGATGAATTTTATGTGATGTTCAGAATCGATCAAATCGCAAAGATTAGATCATACGATGATGCAAAAGCGGTGTTGTCTGGGTTGGGAGTTGATTTCAATGTTTGAAACTTATCGAATAAATCACGTTGGAATGGCGGTTCCAAACATTGAACGTTATCTAAAGACATGTGAGTCGTTGTATCGTGGATTCAATCGTTCTAAGTTGATCATCAATGATGCTCAAGGCGTTCTTGAATTGTTCATGAATGATGGCTACACGACGTTGGAACTATTGGAACCATTGAATGATTCATCGCCAATAAAACAATTCCTTCATCATCATATCATGGGTGGGTTAGTTCACGTTTGTTATGAATGTAACGATGTTTCAAAAGCGATAGAGCAACTCACTGTTTCAGGCGCTAAGTTGGTCAATGGACCGACACCTGATGTTGCATTCGATGGAAAACCAGTTGCGTTCATGTTCTTTGGGGGTCAATTGATAGAATTGGTGAATTGGTAATGAAGGAATTCCGTAAGCTCATTGTTCTCGACCTCGACAATACGTTGTGGAACGGTGTCGCCGGTGATGATGGATTAAACGTAAAACCGTTCATTGAATTTCAAACAGAATTGAAATTGCTCAAGGATCATGGTATATTGCTTGCTATTGCTAGTAAAAACGATGAAATCATTGCGTTAGACGTTATGAAGAATGCGAAAGGAATGGTTCTCAGCGAAAACGATTTCGTAGATTGGCGAATCAATTGGGATGATAAGGCAAAGAACGTTTATGACATCACGAATGCATTGAACATTGGTTTGCAATCCGTTGTGTTCATTGATGATAATGAATTTGAGCGTGCAAGGGTCAAAGATGCGTTGCCTGAAGTTTTAGTTCCAGATTGGCCAAGCGTTCATGAGTACTATGTTGCAGCGCTACATGAGTTAGATTGCTTTGATACATCACCCACGACAGAAGAAGATACGTTACGTACGCAGATGTATATAAAGGAACGCGAGCGTGCTAAACTTAGGTCAAACAGCGAATCGATTGATGATTGGTTGAACACGATCGGAACGAAGATAGAGTTTGAAACATTGAACGATGATAATTTACTCCGCGTCGTTCAATTGTTGAATAAATCGAATCAAATGAACTTGACAACGAGGCGAACGACAAGTGAAGAGTTCGTTTTATGGAACACAGCACCTGAAAACGTAACGCACGTCGTAAAGGTTTCAGACAGATTCGGTGATGCGGGATTGACGGGTATCATTGGAATGCACATTGAACTTGATTGCATTAAGATCGTTGATTTCGTTCTTAGCTGTCGTGTGATGTGCAGGTTGGTTGAGGAAGCAATGGTTTCTCACGTAATTGAGTTCGCAAGGAGCGTTGGTGGTATGACGAAAGTCGTTGCGGAGTACGTGCCGACCAACAGAAACAAGCCGTGTTTAGAATTCTGGCAACAACGTTCTAGATTTAAACAATTTGATAACGTTTTTGTGTATGATTTACATGAGGTTAAACGGTGATAATTGATCTAGTTGACAGCTTTTCTTATGCAACAACAAATTGTTTTGCTTATCAAATAACAACGTATATGAATGACGTTCCAAATTTGAAAACGATCGAATTATCGAACATTGAAAATGTTAAAAATGACAATATCGAAGGAATTGTTTGTAGATGTAAACAACGCTCAATAGTCAAATACATTGAAAAAATATCTGCGTTGGCTGATTCAACACCGGTCATAATTTACGATCAAGATCCGTGGGAAGCGTTCATAGATGAATCACCATACAATGGTGCATATAATGATATTTTTAATGCTTTGAACGTAAAAACGTTCGCCGTTCCATCAAAATGGTGGAGTGATTATATTTTGCAGCGTGGTTTACCATCAACGTTCGTCAGAATGTGGATATTACCGGCGAATTGCAGCGAACGTCCAAATTTCATCGATAGAAAAACTAACGTTGGATTTATTGGTTCGGTGCATAAGCATAGAGCAAAACTATTCGATCAATTGCTTAAACTAGGCATTGATGTTTACGTTGTTGGAACGAATTCGTACTCGTATCCAGAATATGTGAAATTATTATCAAACGTAAAGATTTACATAAGAACAGAAGATTCACAAAAAAATGTCAATGGTAACGTTGTGAACTTACAACATGGATTGTGGGGCAGGGACATTGAAGTCGCTTCACGAGGATGCTTTTCAATAAGGGATCGTGGATTGTACAGTGAAACGTACATCGATGGAATTGAAACGATTTTTCTCTACGATGATGTCAAAGACATACCCATGATGATCAAACAAATCAATGATATGGACGTCGTTGAACGACAAATGATGATCGATCGTTCTGTTGAACGTATTAGATCGCTAGATTACTGGCGTGAAACTGTAAAGATTCTCACTGATTTCACCTGATGGTTTCATTAGTTGTACATTGAAGCCATGAAAGTTGTTGTCTTAGGTAGCACGGGAATGCTTGGTCATGAGCTAGTTTCACATCTCATTGGCAACACGAAGTTTGAGGTGTGGCCATACACAAGATCGTGCTTGGACGCTCGAGACGGTGATATTCGAATGATCAAAGAAGACACAGATTTTGTGATAAATTGCGCCGGTATTATACGACAAATAGAAGACACTGACGTTCATAATCTATTGAGAGTAAACGGCGTGTTTCCATGGAGGTTGCAGGATCGTTGTGAACAGGTTGGTGCTAAGTTGATACACGCTAGCACTGATTGCGTGTTCTCAGGAAAACGAGGAAGTTATACTGAACTTGATAAACCTGATGCAATTGATTTTTATGGGTTATCAAAGTCGCTTGGCGAACCACGAGACGCGATGGTCATACGAACGAGCATCATTGGAAGGGAAATCAAGACATCTAGATCGCTCCTGGAGTGGGCAATATCACACACCAATGAAACCATTGACGGATACATTGATCACTTCTGGAACGGTATAACGTCACGAGCATACGCAAAAGCATGCGTAAAGATCATGATTGATGGATTATGGTCGCCGGGTATTCACCACGTGTTTTCAACTAGCGTGACCAAACACGATTTGCTTTGTAAGATAAGCAATGTGTATGGATTGAATCTCAAGGTGAAACCAGTTAAAAAGCACGATGTGCCCGTTGATATGACATTGGCGACGATGAAATCATTGTGCGCTTTTCTTGCGATTCCAGACATTGATACGATGCTACACGAACTGTCGAACGAAGAGGTGTAACTTGGAAAGACAAGAATTATATTCATTGTTTTCGCGGTGTCAAACACGAACTGATCTCATCAAGGCGTTGGTTGAGACGTTTGATTACAAAAGCTACCTTGAGATCGGGTGCAGAAAGAACGAAACGTTCGATGCAGTGAAGTGTAAAGCGAAGGTTGGCGTTGATCCTGTTGAGGGTGGAACACATAAAATGTTGTCTGATGAGTTCTTTAAACAGAACAAATCAACGTTTGATATCGTATTCATCGATGGAGATCACCATCACGATCAGGTGCTAAGGGATGCTTTGAATTCATTGATGTGTCTGAATTCGAATGGAACGATCGTGATGCATGATTGTTCACCTCCTGATGAAACGTACGAAGGAAAGAGAAACTGGAAATGCGGTACAGCTTGGCGTGCATTTGCTACGTTGCGTGAACAGGTTGACCTTGATGCGATCGTCGCTGATTGGGATTATGGATCTGGTCTCATACGTCGAAGCGACAACAATTCGATCGTTTATCTTCAAGGAAAGACGATGGAAGATCTAACGTTCGATGACTTCGAACGACACAGGTACGATTGGATGAAGCTGTCGAATCAGGAACAAGTTGCAGATTGGGTATGGGAACACAAAATGAGAAGTATCATCAAATGAGTGATATGAACGTTTTTTTGAAGATTGCTCCCACCCCATCATTTTGGAGCGCGCTCGCGGGAAATTTTGTTAATTTCAAGACAGGTGATAAAATCATTATTCGGGATCAGTTTAAAAGGCTACTGGCGTTCCCAGAAGATCAAGCTCAATGGAACGAAACGTTGGTTGAAACGATCATCACATGTGAAAAAGATCTATTGGCGAACGGATTTGAACATTCTATGATCTATGTGAACAATGACGTTAGCAGAATTTTAGAATCTAGCGTTTTATACGTTCGCGCTGGAAAATATGAATCGTATGATGGAACGTTGTGTAGACGAATGAACGTTTACCGCGATCGTTCAATCGGCGATGAAGTTCTATTGATCGCTGAAAACAACAAATGTAAAATTGCAACGAGAAGGATCATCGTTCTTGATATTGGTAAGAAAAACAAGGAGCACGTATGAAGCAATCGATCGCCGTAATAGGTCAGGGATTCGTGGGTGGATCGTTGACAACCGTGTTCGCTGAACGAGGATTCGACGTTCACGTGTTTGATAAAGCAGGAAAGGTTGCACCGAACGCGACGCCTTTTCGTTATTTTCCGGAGATCAATGAAGGATCGAACGGCAAGGTTCGTAACATCACGAACCTTGTGTATGCATGTGAATCCTTGGGTCGTGGGTTCAAGAACGTTTACTTCGTTTGTTTACCAACACCGATGTGTGAAGACGGTTCGTGTGATCTTACGATCGTTGAAGGTGCACTTCGTGAGCTCGCCTCGGCTCCAGGAATTAGCGGAAGAATCGCAGTTGTTAAGTCAACTGTCCCGCCTGGAAGCACTGAACGTTGGAATGAGGAATTCAAATCGCTCAATTTACGTGTCATCTTCAATCCTGAGTTCCTTCGCGAAGCCAGCGCGCTCGATGATATGCGGAACCAGAACCGCGTTGTTCTTGGCGGACCACGCCCGTACATCAATAGAGTGAAGCAGATTTTTGAATCGGCATTTCCGAACGTGCCGATCATCAAGACATCGTCGACAACCGCTGAAATGGTGAAGTACGTGTCCAACGTTCACCTCGCCGTCAAGGTTTCATTGGCAAATGAGTTTTACCAAATCTGTGAAGCCCTCGATTCACGAGGGGCGAATATTGATTATGATAAGGTGATCGAATATGCGACACTCGATGAACGACTTGGAAAATCGCACTGGAAGGTGCCAGGTCCTATGCCTTCTGATGACACTGGAGAACCAGCATATGGTTATGGCGGAAGTTGTTTTGTGAAGGACATTAATTCTTTGATTTTCTTGGCGAGGGAATTAGGAATTGATCCAAAGGTGATGCTTGGTTCGTGGAATAAGAATATTGAAGTTCGTCCACAAAAAGATTGGCTTAGGCTCGTGGGTAGGGCCGTTAGTAAGAAATGATAGAAAATGGTCGACCGACGGTGTACAAATCTAAGCAAGCGTAGTACTCTATAACGACGGTAATGCGCCGTCACCGGCGATGGGTGCAGAGAGCACTGGTCGGTCTCACATAACACGGAGAGTGTAAACATGCACATGCACAAGTACGGCGTACTGATCGGACGATTTCAGCCATTTCATAATGCTCACCTGGAGACGGTACGGTTTGCGTTAGAGCACGTTGAGCGGCTCATCATCGTTCTTGGATCTCATAATCGAGCTCGTGACATTCGTAACCCATGGTCTACTGATGAACGCGTAACGATGATTGATTCGTGTCTTTCTCACGATGATAACGAACGTATTGAATTCGTGAAAGCCAGTGACTATGACTATAATGATCTTTTGTGGGTAGCAACGGTCCAGGAAGCCATTCACGAGGTAACGAACGGGTCAACTGACGTCAAGTTGATCGGTCATCGTAAGGATGCAACCAGCTTCTACCTGAATTTGTTTCCACAATGGGGTGATCACATTGAAACTGGCATCAGCATGAACGTCGACGCGTCGAAGGTTCGAGAGATGATGTTCGGTCTCGATACAATAGGAATAAAAGACATGGTACCATCTAACGTGTATGGTATGCTCATCACGTACATGTCTACTCCGGAGTTCAAACGCCTTCACGATGAATATCACGACATTCTTGCTGATAAGGTTGCATGGTCAGGTGCACCGTACCAACCGACATTCGTGACAACCGACGCCATCGTCATCTGCTCCGGTCACGTGTTGGTAGTCAGACGACGAGGTCGCTACGGAAAAGGATTGATTGCATTGCCAGGTGGTTATATCAAGCCGTCAGAATCGATACAAAATGGTTGCATCCGCGAACTCAAGGAGGAGACGGGAATCAAGATCGATTCTCAAACGTTACGTACTCACTGCGTTGATTCGCACGTATTTGATAATCCAACACGTGACCTTCGTGGACGAGTGATTACACACGCCTTTTGTTTCAGGTTACTAGATGGTGAATTACCGCGTGTCAAAGGAATGGATGACGCTGATCGTGCGTGGTGGATGCCTCTTCGAACGGTGTGGGCAAGCGAGGAGAAATTCTTCTGTGATCACTTTCACATAATCAATTCTTTTTGTAACAGGATGTCTTAAACATGAAGTTCATAGCGAGCATCGCTAAACAACTCGAAGCGGCAGGTTTTGATTATGCAGTTGCAGTTGCAACACAGGCAGAGATCGATGCCGGTGCCGCATGTGGCCAACTTAGCCTAGTGATTGAGAATAACAAGAAGTAACGTAACACCACGAACGACCGGAGAGGTTCAATGTGGTTCAATAGAACACGGAGAGTGAACATGGAAAATGAAAAGAAGAGAACATACGCACCGATCGCTGATCTCATCTATAACCCAATATTGGACGTAGATTCGTATAAGCTTTCTCACTGGACGCAGTATCCACCAAACACCACGAGAATGATGAGTTACTTCGAGGCTCGAGGCGGTGAGTTAACGGAGTGCACGTTAGCAGGATTGCAATACGTAATGCATGCGTACCTATCGAGGCTAGTGACGCATGCTCACGTTGATGAAGCAATGGAATTCGCTCAATTGCACGGTGAACCGTTCAATGAAGCCGGCTGGCGTTACATCGTTGACAAATTCGATGGTCGTCTACCCGTTCGAATTAGAGCGATTCCTGAGGGACTCATCGTTCCCGTTGGCAACGTAATATTGACGATTGAATGTGATGTACCGGAGTGTTTTTGGTTGGTTTCGTGGCTCGAAACAATGCTTGTCAGACTGTGGTATCCATCCACGATTGCAATGACAAGCAGAGAATCGAAGAAGGTCATAAAGAAATACCTTGACCTAACTTCTGATTCTCCAGATCAGGAGCTACCATTCAAACTTCACGACTTCGGTGCGAGGGGCGTTGCAACGTTGGAACAGAGCCGCGTCGGTGGAATGGCTCACTTGTTCAACTTCATGGGAAGCGACACGATCGAGGGTGTTAGGTTAGCGAATCGTTATTACGATTGCAAGATGGCTGGGTTCAGCATTCCTGCATCTGAACACTCCACGATGACGATGTGGGGACGTGAGCACGAGATCGATGCTTATGAGAACTTCGTTCGACGTTACCTCGTTGATCGCATCGTTCCTGATGGAACGCCCAAGATAGCTGCATGTGTCAGCGATAGCTTCAACATCTACGATGCCGTGAAGGCATGGTGCTCGCCACGTTTACGTGACCTCGTCAAGAATAGCGGTGGGTGTTTGGTCATTCGACCAGATTCCGGTGATCCTCTTGAGGTTCTTCCTAGAATTTTTGATACGTTCAGCGATGAATTGCCAGCCGGCGAAATCACCTTCAATCACAAGGGTTACAAGGTGCTTCCGCCTTATTTACGCATCATTCAAGGCGATGGAATAAATCGAAAGTCTATGACGAAGATACTCGATCTAATCACTTTTGGTGGTTGGAGTGCATCGAACATAGCTTTTGGATCTGGCGGTGGTTTGCTTCAACAGGTCAACCGCGATACGCAGAAGTGGGCATTCAAGTGCTGTGCAGCGATGGTCGATGGAAAGTGGGTCGACGTTCGCAAGGATCCAGCGACAGATCCAGGAAAGCGCAGCAAACCTGGTCGACTTGATCTCATCAAGACAGAAAAGGGTTATGAGACTGTCGCTCTAGACAATGGCACCGCTGCCCACTCGTTGACCGTGATGAATACCGTGATGGAGAGTGGTAGGATTCTTCATCACACAACGTTGAGTGAGTGTCGAGCTCGTATGGGCATTTAGGAAGGTACGTATATGATCGAGTACATCAATGGCGACGCTACATTACCTCAAATCGATGGTAAAAAAATCATTGCTCACGTGTGTAATGACGTAGGTGGATGGGACCGTGGATTTGTTGTTTCATTGTCAAAACGTTGGTCACAACCCGAGAAAAATTACCGTGAATGGGCAGCAAAACGTGTCGGCGGCGTGAAGCTTGGACGCGTGCAATTTGTTGATGTTGGTGATGATGTGTTCGTTGCAAACATGGTTGCTCAACACGGTGTGAAAAACGAGAATGGAATTCCACCCATAAGGTACGATGCTCTTAAAACGTGTCTCATGGAAGTTAAGAATTTTACCGTGTTCAACCTAAACAATGAAGCGACTGTACATATGCCACGTATAGGTTGTGGATTAGCGGGAGGTAAGTGGAACGAGATCGAACCCATCATCAATGAAATGCTGTGGTGTACCAGCGTGTACGTGTACGATTACGTTTCTAGCGATAGTGTAGCATCAATACCCTGGAATCCATGAGGTCATAACAACACATGAATCGTTTCATCAAAGAGGCATATGAACACGTTGGTGAGGGAACGCATGCTGAACCTGTCATGGTTGCGGAAAACTTGGTGTATCCGCAGAAAAATGGTTGGGGTTGTGGCGTTTGGGCGATGAGACACTGTTTCATGAAGTGGGGGTACAACGTTGATCCGTACGAGCTAGCTAAGACGGCTCACGTTGGACAGTCAGGTACGACCGATCGTAAGTTTGAATTGGCGGCGATGATCATGGGAAGCAAGTACACGATGCACGATCAAGTGACTGCAAAGCGTGCTAAACAAACGATAGATTCGTTGTTGATGCGTGGTCAACCGTTGGTTTTATACGTTGCTAATCACAAGCACGTGATTGCGTGTTTGCATCACACGAGAAAAGGTTACCTAATCTTTGACTCTGGAGCTATGTTGAATCAACCCGTCATTCAGGTACACGGTTGGAAGTGGTTGATGAATGAAATGAAGTTCAAAGATCTCAACAACCAACGATTCTTTTGCATTGGTAGCGTGAGCAAGCCACGGTGAAAATTGTGCGTTTGGCCTGTACAAACATCAATGCCGTTACTATCTTAAAAAGCAGCAACATGAACGTATTCCTCTGAACGTAAAGCGTATGAAGCGCGTGGGCCGCCCGTACATAGATCGCTCAATCAACGATCTTGTAGTGTTACGGGCGAAGGTAATTGGATTCCAGAAGGCTGGCATTACAATATCACGTCAGATTACAAAATCACATGGTTCTCAAAAGAATGCATTGTGGAACGAAAAGAGACTGCTGGGATACGAATCACGGCATCATCTAATCGCGTACGGATTGCTTCGTGGTTTGAAGTATGAATCCATTGAAATTCCGCACAAGCACAATCCAGCAAATCCTTACATGATCACGCAAATTATGAACGATCATGCTAAAACGTATTCTGGTCACGTTGATCCCAGGCGTCGTGAATCGTTCACCCTTGACGATGTGAAGGGATTGGTCAACAGGTGCGTCACCAACGCGCCAGAATCAATCGATTCAACACAGGTGACACCGTGACAACGATCGTTGAAGGCGATAAACTTTACATCATAACTCGTCGTGACATGTCGCCGGGATACCAAGCAGTGCAATCATGCCATGCACTGCGTCAATTTGTTGCCGAGCACTCCGAAATCGACAAGGTATGGTACGAAGTTTCTAGCTACATTGCTCTTCTAGCGGCTCACGATGAGGACGAGTTGATGGATCTGGTCGCTCGTGCAAACGACATGGGTTTACAGGTGTCGACGTACCGCGAACCTGACGTGGGTGATCGTGTCACGGCGATTGCCATCGGACCACATTCAGAAGCATCGAAGCTTTGCAGAGGATTTCCGCTAGCATTGAAGGAGTGCAAGGTGTGATGATTGTGACATATACTGTCTTCGATGGAAAAGCTCTCCTCTAAGAAGATTCTTGCGATCATTCAGCCTTCGTTGACAACGAAAGAAGTTGTTGATGATATGGTCAATCAATACGATATAGAATGTGCATCGATTGAAGAAATTAACGTAATAAGACGTGATTGGTGTAATGTCACAAAATGGAAACGCATGAATAAATCACGTCTTAAAGAAGAGGCTGAATCGTACGTGAATTGTGACAAACGATTGGATGCCGCCACTAATACGTACATTATATCTGAAAAACCCGTGTGGAGATTCGATCAACACGGTGACCACGATCAAGTCGTGCTTGAACGCGTGTATAACAACGCTGAAGGTCCCAAATGCTGGCTTCGTGTGTTCGTACCTGATAACGATGACCTCGCCGATAATTGGCGACTTGAGGTCGTCACAACGCCTGATGACACAGAAATCGTTGGTTGGGAAACAATCGTTGATTGATGTAATGTACGAGCGAGTGAATGCAACAAGGAGCGAAATCGATGAAGGTGTTCAATAAATTTTTGTGTTATATAATTTCAGGATCGATTGTTTTTACGATCATAATGATGCTATCATCAATATTGATTTGTATGATATTGTCAATAATTGGCTATAATAAAATTAAAACCATAATTGATTCAACACTTTATGTCGCGTCTATAGCAATGTGTCAAGTATTAATTTCATTGTTGTTGTTGATTTTAGTCAATTCGAGTTATACAATTATCACTTATATAATAAAAGTTATTCACGGTGGTGACTCATCTTTCATAAATCACGCTGATTCAATGTTGAGTTGATCAAACAATGATTAGAAGGTTAAGATTGCTTTGCATTCACATCGCTGCGTATGCAATGTGTACGACTGTCGTAGCGTTTTTTTTGACCATTGGATCGGCGTTAGCGGTATTCATTAGCAATGCGTTTAACCTACACGTTGCACCGATTTGGTCATCGTTGGCATTGTCAACGGCAATGTGTCTTGTAGTTTCTGTCTTGTCTGCATTAGGATGGTTCATCTTGGAACTAGAGTTTTGGAAGGAATAAAACATGAATTTATTGAAATGGGAAACGGCTGCAATGATAGCAGCATACATTTCTTGTATTGTATGCACAATCGTTGTGCTATGCTGGAGCGTGTTACACTATGTTTTTCATGTTGACGTAAACCTTAATCTTCAATTCTTTTCAGTGCAATTTGGTGTTTCAATCATTGTTTGGATGGCATTTTTGATTATCAATCGTTTAAGATGGTCAAAATGAACTATTTTTGGTTCATGGTGATCGTGATGTGCATTCCTGCTTTGGTGGGTTCAGCTTTCATTACCATTGATTGGTATTTTGATCATCTCAAACGTAAAGAAAAACTTTATTATCAAAAACTTGATTATCTTGATCGCATTGACATTATTCTTTCGAAAAAGAAGGGTGTGTAACCTGAAGCAAACGTGTGGGTCATAGTCATGACGTTTCGTCTCACAGAACGTGAGTGTCAAGCACCGGCGAAGAAGTAACGAAGTAACGAAGTAACAAGAACTGATCGGTCACAACGATTCGATCAGTTCTTGTTTAAGACGTTTTGCCCCTGTAGCTCAGCGGTCGAGCGGCCGTATTTCAACCCGGCGTCGCACGTGGGTTCGAATCCCTCCGGGGGCGCTCTTTAATTCGTTTTGTTGCGAAGGTACATCTTGGCGATGTCTCTTGCCGTCAGCACGAGCACCTCAGTGGGTTCGATGGTTGAGATGAATCGTTTGACATCGCTGTGATCAACCTTGACGTTTGTACCGAACGTCCTGATCAGTTTAACGACCTGATCAGTTTTCGTGTCTGTGGGTGATCGAGATTTCAGCGCCTGATGATCTGCATGTTTGATGGCTCGGGAGCTAGCAGGAACGTGTTGCGTGTTGGCGAGTAGCGTATCATAGTAACCCTCTCTGATCAACGTTCGTAACGTTCCTAGCTTCATCCTCATCGTAACGTAAGTACCACGTTTCATTGAATTGAAACGATCGTGGTTGTACTGTTGAAGGATGCCACAGCACGATCTGACATTGGCCGAACAGGAAGAACTTCAATCGAAGTACGAAAAGCTTCCGACTGGAAAACCACACATTTCTTACAGCGAAGCGCGGTGTTGGGCCGAATGTAGTTACCGTCATAAGCTCGAACACGTGCTAAAGCTAGGTACGCAGCTACCAAGCGTTCACATGGACTTTGGAACAGCGTGTCACGCCGCGATTGAATGCTTTTTGAACGGCAAAATGATGAACGTGCGCATCTTCATGAACAAGCTCAAGGAGCTGTGGGAGGAGCATGAAAAGGTGTTACCAGATCAGTACACCGTAGAATCATTCAAGGAATTCGGTAAACAAGGTCTAGAGATTCTAAAGGAATTTCCCGCGTGGATCGATACCACGTTTCCAGGTTGGGAACTCATAGACGCTGAACATTACCTCTACGAACCCATAGAGGGTCACCCGCACGCGTTCAAGGGGTTCATAGACATCGTCATCCGTGTCCCTGGACAGAATGGAAAGAGCACGGTGTGGGTGCTCGACAGCAAGACGTGTGGATGGGGTTGGGACATCAAAAAGAAGTCTGATCCTCTCGTTCGAATGCAAACGATATTATACAGGAGCTTTTGGACGACGAAAACGAACACAAATCCAAAGGATGTGAAGTGCGGTTTCGTGCTGCTCAAACGAACGGCAAAGAAAGGTAGTCACATTGAATTGTTTCAAGCGTCAGTCGGCGACGTCACGACGAAGCGATCGTTGAAGGTCGTTGCCGACATGGTCACTAGCGTCAAGCGTGGAATTGCAATCAAGAACAAGGAATCGTGCAAGTTTTGTCAATTCAAGGAGACAGAGTGGTGCCCGTGATGTTAGAATGTAGGTGTGAAGACAAAGAACGGTGAATTGCATGGTTGATAAAATCAAGGTTTTGATGTTGAGCGATCACCCGCTCAGCACGTCAGGAGTTGGTATACAGGCCAGGTTATTGGTTATGGGATTGATCAACACCGGTCGTTATTCATTTAAGTGCTTTGGCGGTGCTCTTAAACACGATAGTATGTCGACCGTTAAGGTCAACGACGATTTCATCATCAAACCAACGAATGGGTTCGGCGATAAAAACCTCCTACGAATGACTTTGGCCGTCGAAAGACCCGACGTTTTGTTGTTTTTTACTGATCCGAGGTTTTTCATATTTGCATGGGAAATTGAGGAAGAAATACATCAAATCTGTCCTATTGCATATAACCATCTTTGGGACAACTTTCCGTTTCCTGAATTTAACCGCGTTTTGTACGAATCCACCGATTTAATAAACTGCATCAATTATCCCACGTATGAGATGGTTTACCAACGTTTTCCAGACCGCACGAACTACATTCCTCATGCTGTGCCTAACGATCTTTACTTTCCTTTGTCTGATGACGAGCGAATGCGTTTGAAAACCGAAATCATCGGTAAAGAACGAGCTGATCACTTCATCGCGCTCTACGTGGGTCGTAATGCTATTCGCAAGATGCCAAACGATATCATCATCTCGTTCAAGATGTTTCTAGATGAGCTTGAAAAGAATCACGGTCATCGCAAAGCAACGCTTGTGTTACACACAGATCCATTGGATCCTGAAGGACCGAACCTTCATCACATCATTGATATGTTACACGTGAAGAACAACATCGTGTTCTCAAAAGACAGGATCGAGTTTGGTCAGATGAACGCGCTTTACAATGTCAGCGATGTGTTGATAAACATGAGCAAAGCAGAGGGTTTCGGTCTTCCCGTTCTAGAGATGAAGATGACGGAACGTCTTGTCATTGCAATCAAGACCGGTGGATTGACGCGGCAGGTCGAGGATCACGAGACAGGAACGCAGTTTGGTGTCGCGATGGATCCTGATGTCAAGATGATGGTCGGAACTCAGATGGTTCCATACATCTATGAAGATGCAGTTGCACATGAAACAGTTCGAGATGCATTTACGAAGGTGTATGAGATGGGGTCTGAGGAACGGAAACGCTTAGGTAAGCTAGCAAGAGAACATGCGTTGAAGAACTACAACATCGATAAACTGATCGTCGATTGGGATACGTCGTTGACGAAGCTCGTCGCTGATTGGCGAGAAAAGAAGCTACCGTGCAACAAACGGTGGGAATGCAAGGAGATATGATGAAAACCGTTCTGTTACGATCCCCCGTTCTAACGCAATCAGGATATGGACAGCACGCTCGACAAATAGCACGTTACCTTTTATCAAAACAGAACATCAACGTTAAATTTAGCGTTCTTCCGTGGGGAGACACACCATGGTGCATTGATTCAACTTCACATGGTGGGTTGATCGATAAAATCATGCGTAATTCAGTTGGTCCTGATTTTAAGGCAGACGTTGCAATTCAATTACAGTTGCCAAATGAATTCAACGTATTTCTTGCTAACGTAAACGTTGGAGTCACCGCAAGCGTAGAAACTGATCGTTGCAATCCAGAATGGATACCTGCGTGTAATTTATTGACGCGTTTGATCATGCCATCAAACCATGCGAAGGCCAGCCTCACCAACTCCGGTGAGCTAACCGTTCCTACCGTAGTTATACCAGAAGCATACTCCGATGCGGTTGCGAAGGAAAATCTGTACCAACCGTTCGAGTTCTCCACACCGTTCAACTTTCTAGTGTTCGGTCAAATCACCGGTCAAGATGCTGATACAGATCGAAAGAACCTGTTCTACACGATCAAATGGTTGACAGAACTGTTTAAAGATGATCCAAACGTTGGTATTATCGTGAAAACGAACGTTGGTAGAAACAGCAGGATCGATCGATCGCTAACGACGAACCTATTGACATCAGTGATCAACGAGGTTCGTTCAGGAAATGGTCCGAAGGTTCACCTGTTACACGGCGATATGACGGATGATGAAGTCGCAGCATTGTACAGGCATCCCTCCGTTAGGGCTCTCGTCGCTTTGACTCGAGGCGAAGGTTTCGGTCTTCCCACGCTAGAAGCGGCCGCCAGCGGGCTTCCTGTCATCACGACTGGATGGTCTGGTCACCTTGACTTCCTCAAGGCAGGCAAGTTCGTGTCCGTTGCATACACGTTGAATGAGGTAAACAAAAAGAGAATCGACGGAAGCATCTTCGTTGCAGGCGCTCGATGGGCTGATGTTGTTGAGGAGGATGCAAAGCGAAGGATCATGAAGTTCAGAACATCACCGGATGTTCCGATGGAATGGGCAAGGGATCTTCAGAAGAAATTGCTCGTGAGTCACAGCCAAGAAGCGATCAATTCTATCTATGAAAAAGAGATAGGCGATCTGCTGTGATTATCATTACGTTGTTCATTTTGTCAATGTTGTTCTTATCGGGTTGGTTGAACGTTACAACGATCAAGAAGAACCTAGAACTCAACGATCAACGTGAAGCACTCGTCGATAAAATTGAGGAATCGCTTGATATGTTGGATACGTGCTACGGTCGAATGGCTCATCATTCCGAGCTTCCTCTGTTCAGCGACGAACCGATCGTTCAGGACGTTGTGCGAGACCTCAAAATGGTAAAGAACGCCATTTTATCGATCGCCAGCCTAATCGTCACGTATGGAACAAACAAGGATGACGTTAGCACTGATGAGTGATAAAACATTTCACACGTACGTTGATTGGACGATGGAGGAAACACCTCGTCCGTTTTACGTCGGTAAGGGAAATGAAAATCGAATCAATTGTTTAAAACGTAACATTCATCATACTCGTGTTTCTAATAAACATGGCATTGATCGACGAATCGTGTTAATTACGACTGATGAACAATTGGCATTCAACGAAGAGATTAAGTTGATTGCCGAACATCATACGTTCATTGATGATCATTTTTACAACGGCATTGGTTGCAATTACACGATTGGAGGCGAAGGTCACACGCCATCAAATGAAATGCGCAAAGCGTATTCCGACAGGATGATTGTATTCTGGAACAATCCAGAATTTAAAGCTCGCGCATGTGAAAAGATGAAGGGACACAATCGTCCGCATTCACAGGAATGGAAGTATCAACACAGCGAACGCATGAGTGGCACAGGCAATCCTAACTTTGGAAAGAAATTTTCAAAAGAAACGTGTGCAAAATTGAGTGCATGGCAAAAAGGCAAGCAAAAGGCATCACGTGGAAAGAAGATGAAACCTGATGCGATGGCTGCGAACTATAAACAGATCACGGTGATCGATTCTATTGAAGGCAGAAGAACGTTCGTATCTCGTAAAGAAGCTGCACAAGTTATTGCTAATGAGTTAGGATTGTCTAGCAATACGATCAAATGTTGGTTTGTTGCACGAAAAATTTCTTGTCACGGTTTAACTTTTGAATACACCGACGTAGAGAACAAATGAAACGTAAGAAAGACATCACGCCTGTTTCAGGATCTCCCAAGATGCCGCTCGAGAAAGCAAAGGAGCCGAAACCCGTTCTAACTCCTGAGGAGCGCGAGAAGGCGAAACAGGATAGGATGTATTTCAATGCGAACACGCAAGCGGCGATAGTAGCGTTCCAAATCGCTGATAAGGCAGGCGATAGGAAGGAAAGAGATAGATTGTACGTCACGGGCATCCTTCCAGCGTTCGAGAAACTCGTTGAGAATCTGATTAACATTCATAAGTTTTCCAGCATGTATGATAGTTACGATGATCTTAAAAATGATTGTGTTAATTTCTTATATGAAACATTACATAAATTTGATCCTACTCGAGGAACTAATGCGTTTTCATACTACAATGTGTGTTGTAAGAATTTCCTTATAATTCGCACGAAGCAAAAATCGCAGCGAATTAAAAGATCTGTGTCTCTTGATGATGTTGATTCTCTTTCACAGAACGAACTACACATCATTGAGGATCACAACACGATTCCAGGTCAGGATACGGTGTTAGATCGCGAGGACGATGTTCGTGAGGTCATCAATGTTTTACACGAGATTCGTAACCAGGTCAAAACGCCCAATGAACTCACGTGCATCAATAGCATCATCACCATTTTTGAGAACATTGACGATCTTGATCTATTAAACAAGAGTGCCATCTTGCTCTACCTGCGAGAACTATCAGGATTGAGCCCAAAACAACTCACCACTACGTTACAAACGATCAAACGATCATATAGAACGTTCAAGATCGATCCTGAGCTGTTTTTCTCCGGTGCGGAGTAGGTAACTCCATGATGGACGAACACGACGTTATCGATCACCTCGAAGGAATAGTCGGTGCTGCAAGCGATAGCTACGATTCTCGCGTTGCGAATTTTAGTGGATTGCTCAAAGACATTGAATCGTTAGATGACAAGAAACGACAGCTTTGGAAGGAAATATACGAAAACGCTATCATAGACAGGCAGAACGCCTACGTCATGTTTGCAAAGCTCGTTCGAATCACGAAGGATCTTAGCACCGAACACGCAGTACACGCTCGATCCATGACATCGTACATCGAACGCATGTCTCGAGCCAACGAACAGTTGATTAAGCTCGCTGAATTAATTGCTCAAGCAGAACGTGCAAGCAATGAAATTGATACTGATTCATTGTTTGATCAAATTGGTAAATCGAAGTTTTGATTTGGTGATCAATCGTGTCAGGTAGTCCATTCGATCAACACGATATGCACAAGCACGTAGCTGAGGGACGTGCAGATCAGGTCCTTGATCGACGTTCAAAGTATGGAATACACGATTCACCCGTTCCAACGTTTTTGAGGTTCGTCGTTCTCGATGTGATCAGCGATCCTCAAATCATTGACAGCGTTAAACTGTCTCATTGGGAACACGATTTGGGCGTTTGCAACACAAAGTACGCTTCGATCGCTCCACCAAACAGCATCATCGCCCGTAGAGCGATGGGACAGGATTCAACGGCAAGCGAAAAGGTGATGGTGCTGTACCCATTCTTTCCACCACACCTAGGTTTTCCAGCAAAACCTGGCGAGCACGTTTGGGTGATGTTTGAACATCCTGATGCTAAGGTCAATGAATTAGGTTATTGGTTCTGCAGGATAGTTCAACCATCGTTCGTTGAGGATGTTAACTACACGCATGCTGATCGACAGTTTGATGCTTCGTTCCTGCCTGGTTTGAGCGATCTGTTCAATGGCACGGCCGATCCGAAGTACGAATTTCATAACGGTGCTGTTGACACTGATTCTGAATCCGGAGAAAGGTTCGTTGCAGGAACTACAAATTCGTTGCCTGGCGATGATAAATCATACACAGATTTATTAACAAATTCAGATGCAGCAAAGATTGAACAGTTTGAATCCATCCCAAGGTTCAGAAAAAGACCTTCAGACATTGCCTTTGAGGGAAGCAACAACACGTTGTTTGTTATGGGAACCGATAGAACGGGCCCGCTAACGAATTATACGACCGATCAAACGTTGGGTCAGGTACCGCAACTCGTTCAGGAGGATATGTTGCCTCCCGGCGCTGGAATGATTGATTTCGTCGTTGGAAGAGGTCAGACAGATTCAACAGGAGGTACACCCGTCACCAACTCGCTTGGAAACAAGGAGATTGGCAAGTCAAAGGGCGACACCGTACCAAAAGAAGGAGACCCTGATCTCATCAATGATCGTTCAAGAATATTAATTTCGCAGAAGACAAAATCTGATACTAACTTCAATATCACAAACGTTGTTTCAGCACATACGTCAACGTCACCCGTTACTGATGGAAGCGGCGGGGGCGCGATTGTCATCAAAACTGACAAGGTTCGCATCATTGCAAGACAAGACGTTGTAATAATGGTTTCAGGTCCAGCAGGAACAGATTCTAACGGCAATGCTAAAGATCCGAGCGCTAACATAGATCCATCACAGTGTGCATCAATCACGCTTAGAACGAATGGAGACATCATCTTTACTCCCAGTTCATCGGGCATCGTTAAGTTGGGCGGTGATGACGCAGACAAGGCATTGTTGGCCGCGGATATAAGCCTTGTGGCAACAAACAACAATGGCACGGTCAGCGCAACACCTATTATGAGCACGATGGGTGGCTTTGTAGGCGCTGGTGGTGCACAAGGAGTTTACTGCACGAAGGTGATGGCACGTTGAAAGCAACCTAATGCCATTCGGTACAGATATGTCACTTGGTCCCAAGGGCGCTGGAATGCTTGATTCGTCAGGTAACCTCACACCTGCATGCAGGTTAAAGTTCGCAGCTGATTGTTTGGCAATCGTTGGCAACGGTAATGCAAACGGCACCGGTTTGACGGCTACTGGTTTCCTACCCATTCCTGTGTATCCCATTCCTGGGCCCACGGTGATCTTGAACCCACTCGAGAACCCGCAGGGTGAAAGCCTTCTATGGTTCAATCCTGAACCATTGGCGCCTCTCTTGGTGCCCATGTTGTCAGATCCCTCGAAGCAGTTTCAAACGTTGATCGTTGATGGATTGTTCGCACCGCTCGTGTCGATGTTGAACATGGCCGGAAATACGCCGTTGTTTCCAATCTTTGATCCAACGAGCATCATTGATCTGAGCAAGTTCCCAAATCTAGCACTGCCAGACATTCCTAAAATACTCGCTGAATTGACGGTTCAATTCGCTCTCATGGCAGTTCAAACAACGTTGCCCGCCGCAAAAATCAGCCTCGCGCAGAACTTTGGAATCAGCGATTTGAACATCGCTGCGTTGTTATCGTTGCTTGTTCCGCCCGTTCCTCCGTCGATTCCCATTCCGCCGATTCCTACGATTCCCGTGCCAAAGATTCCCATTCCTCTGGCGGGAATTTCAGTGCCCAATTTTCCAGACCTCGCACTTGGTTTCTTTAAGATGCCATTGACGTTGTTCCCGCAGCTCATTCTCAAGGTCACTAGCCCATCAATAAGCCCACCTGACCTATTCAAGGAGATCATAGGATTGATTGCTGAATTGTTGATGGATGTTCTCAAGGCACTTGGATTGCTCGTTGGTGTTCCGAAGTTGCTTTTATCTGTTCTCATGGTCATCGTCAAGGACCTATGTGTGATGCTTCTATGCGATGTTGTATCTCAAGTTCTTGGAACAGGTGCATTGGTAAAAATTGTTGCAACGTTGGGTGGTGTGGTGTAATTTACGCTTGTCCTATTTAACGCTGGTCTAACACATGCTGATTTTTACGCAGAATCTTCAACCTCATGCGTCACCTCCTACGCCACCTCCCGTTGTCGTTCCACCAACACCAACCTTAACGATTAACGATTATGCATCAAAACGAACAACGTACAGTTTCAAGTCATCCGGCACGACGCAGGCAGCGACTAAGGCAAATGCGTTAGCGACAACGCCGATTGCGATCGGAATAATCACGCCGTTACAATTGGGCACGAGTGACCTGCTTGCCACCACGACAGACCTTGGAACTGCGATGGCCGATAACCTTCGAAACCTCGTGCAGACGAACTGGGGCGAACGCCTGGGTCTCTACGCCTATGGTGCAAACCTCAAACCATTGTTGTCGGACATCGTTTCGCAGGATGACTTCGATTCACAAGCGATCATTCGAATCAAGAACGCCGTGCAACGTTGGATGTCATACGTTGACCTTGAGGATTTCACGTCGACCATAGATCATACGGGAAAGCTCACGAGTGGCATTGCACAGGTCAGCATTGTCATCACGTACAACATTCCCAGCCTCAACGTCAAACAGAAGAAACTCAAAGTAACGCTATACGCTATCTGATGCATTGTTGGCACCGATCGTTACGTAATCATACTTAGAACGTAGGAAATGCATGACACTTCAACGTGATGACCTAAAGAACGTAAGGCAAAGGAAATATCTTGCAAAAGATTTTCCTGCCCTACGAACGATGTTATTGGAGTACGCTCGTCAATATTATCCAAACAACTTAAAGGATTTTTCAGAGTCTTCTTTGGGTGGATTGTTGATCGACCTTGCCGCATTCATTGGTGATAATTCTTCGTTCTATTTAGATCATCAATTTGGTGAATTAGATGTAACAACTGCAGTTGAACCAATAAACATTCAACACATTTTGAATGCAGCCGGTGTTTCCATCGTTGGTGCCGCGCCTTCGCTAGTTTTAGTTACATTTTACGTAGAAGTTCCAGCTGCAAATGTCAACAACCAAATAGGGTTTGATCAAACCGCGATTCCAATCATCAAAGCGAACTCTAGCTTCTTAGCAAACAACGGCACGGTGTTTAACCTCATCAATGACGTTGACTTCACATCGTTGACAAGCTCCGGTACGTTTTCAGCCAGCGTTAAAATCAATCAAAAGAACGCCAACGGCATACCTCTTACATACATCATGTCGCTGTCGGGATTGTGCATCTCTGGCCAAGAAACAACGGAAAACATCGTTGTTGGTCAAAACTTCGTTCCGTTCAACAAGATCGTTCTACAGAACGCAAACGTATCTCAAATTGTATCAGTCAGTGATCTGTTAGGTAACATTTACTATCAAGTTTCAGCGTTATCGGACGACGTCGTTTACCAGAACGTTCTCAATACCTCATCCGACAATGACATCGTACCCAACACGATCAAAATCATTCCAGCGCCCTATAGATACATTGCGAACACAGATCTTGTTTCTAGACGAACAACGTTGACGTTCGGCGGAGGGAACGCAGATTCGTTTGATGATGATATCATTCCTGATCCCTCAAGCTTTGCAATATCGTTACCATACACGACAACGTTTTCTCGTGTATCAGTCAATCCTCAGCAATTACTGCAAACGTCAACGCTTGGCGTTGCATCAGCTAACACAACGTATGCGATCACGTATCGTTATGGTGGTGGATTGAGTCATAACGTTGATCCTGGTTCTATACAAAGCATCAAACACATCAACGTTGTCTTTCCAAATAATCCTACGCCCGCCGTTGCAGCTAACGTTAGATCTAGCCTACAATTGACGAACGTGGGACGCGCAGCAGGTGGAGATGATGCTCCTACGTCTGATGAACTCAAGTACCTCGTGCCTGCCGTCAAGAACAGTCAAGAAAGAATCGTCACTCGTGAGGACCTCTTAGCACGAGTTTACACGATTCCGTCGAATTTCGGTCGAGTGTTTAGGGCAGCCTGTAGATCTAATCCACACAATCCATTAGCAACTCAGTTATTCATAGTTTCACGTAATGCTCAAGGTCAATTGATCACATCGCCTGATACGTTGAAGCAGAACCTCGTAAAATACTTGAATCCCTACAGGATGATCAGCGATGCAATAGACGTGTTAGACGCAAGGATAGTTGATTTTACGTTTGATTTTGATATTTTAATTGATCCATCGTTGAATAGAACGATCGTTATTCAAAACGTTCTAACGAAGCTACAATCGACGTTTGCAATCACTAACTTTCAGATAGATCAACCAATAGTCATCGATGTCATTAGAAACGTGATTTTTAACATCGCTGGTGTCATTTCAATCAATAACATGCAATTCACAAACGTTGCAGGATTGGTCAACAATCAACAATATAGCACGGTAACGTATGATTTTTCATCGAACACAAAGAATGGTCTTATATTTCCTCCAAGCGGTGGAATATTCGAAGTGAGGTATTCAACGACTGACATTCAAGGTACGTCTAGCACGTGAAGTCAACGATGCTTTTAACGTTACGTTGTGAACTTCACGCCATCCTATTTATGACACATGTTCAAGGCACTTTTAGCTGATAATGATGCGTATATTTCTAATCGTATCATCAATGCTCAACCTCAGTTAAATGCAAACGTAGGTGGCGCTGGATCGCTTGATTTGTATAAACTTTACGGTTACACGTCAACGACCATTGGAACTAGTTCAATTCAAAACGTTGAATTAACACGTTTGCTCATTCACTTCGATCTGAATCCGTTACGTGATCTTGTAACACAAGGATTAATAGACCCAAACAACTCAACGTTTACGTGTAAGCTTCACTTGTTCGATGTGTATGGTGGACAACCAACGCCTAACAATTTCACGGTGTCTGTGTTTCCTCTATCGTCATCATTCACTGAAGGATTGGGTAGAGACGTTGTTTACTACTCCGATTACGATGCGTGTAATTGGTTGACATCATCGTATGCTAGCGGTAGTTGGTTAGCATCTGGTTGTGGTTTTGGCGGCGGGTTAACAGGACCATGTGATTACATTACATCATCGCAATTTGCTACAACGCAGTACTTTCAAACCGGAATTGAGGATCTTAACGTTGACGTAACGCAAGTAGTTTCCGCGACGTTGGCTAACATAATACCTGATTCTGGATTCAGGATTAGCTTCAATCAAACGTTAGAATCTGACACACACAGTTACTTCGTGAAACGATTCGCATCGAGGTCTGCATTCAACGATGAACTTCATCCAAGGTTGATTGTTAGGTTTGATGATTCAATTCAAGATGACACAAATAACGTTTACCTTGATTCACAATGTACGTTGTTCATGTACAATTACTCACGTTCAAGCCTAACGAACCTGCTGTCTGGCACGAACGTTGTGTCTGGTTCTAATTGTCTTTCATTGACATTGACGACGCCAGTTTCTGGAAGCACACAAACGTTAACGTTCAATGCATCGCAGTTCAAGCTTGGATCAAATTACCAGACGGGAATTTACTCTGCGTCGATCTTCGTTCCATCAACTTATCCGTTGCTTCAAGAACAATGGCAAGCGTCTGGATCTATTACATTTACGCCAATTTGGAAATCACTTGATGGTACTATGGCGTACGTTACAGGTAGCACGTTCAAAGCGTATCCCGCTCAACGTGGACCCGCAACTCTTGCAACGCACAAGTATTCGTTGTCAATTCTTGGTCTCAGGGACGAAGTCTACCATCACGAATGCACAACGCTACGTGTTAACATCTTCGATTACACTCAACCGTACCTTCTCAACGCCATTAAATTGCCCGTTGAATTACCAGGAATCACGATCAGGGACGTGCATTACCAGGTTCGTGACAACGATTCTTGTTTCGTAGCGATACCATTTGATACAATAACGAATTCGACCAGGTTATCAAACGATTCATCGAGCATGTTTTTTAATCTTGATGCATCAAATCTCACTCGTGGAAGATCATACGTGATTGATGTGTTGATTGTTACGAATAACAACAAACAACTCTACAAATCAGTTTCAGCGCCGTTTAGGGTTGTCTGATATGCTGCTCGTAGTGATACGTAGCTACCAGAGCCCTTCAATAACATGACCATTGTTACAAACAATCCATACATTCCGTCGTTTTTGAGGGCGGCTATGATTGGTAGCGGGCCATTGGTTGCTACGTGGCAGACGTTGGCCGATACGAACGTGTTATCAAGTTCATCGTTTCAATATGATTCAGCATATAAGGGTCTTAAATCATCGCAGCAATTGAACGTTGATTGGTCACAATTTCAATCACACACGTTTTTTATGTCAGCCGAAGCGAAGGTTAACCTTGCGTTTGATCAGATCATAAATGGATTTCCGTTTGATGGAACTCGACAAGAGACTGAAGTGTTCTTTGATAATCTGACGGGGTTTGATAAGTGGGTGTTTGATCAATTTCCCACGTTCCACGGCGAACTACAATTTAGTGGATCTCAAATCGATGGCATCGTTCCAGCAACTGGACCAACGTCCGTTCTTGGTCAAAGCGGCGGCACGTACATTGTTACGCAAAATAAGGTTGGAGCGTTGTTTCCAGAACTCGTGAATGGTGATGGTAACACGGGCGCGCAGGTTCTCAACCCAACCGGTAGCCAATCGTTAACGATAGAAATGCAGTTATATCTGCCTCCAATCGCCAACGGTTTTCAAACGGTCTGTCAGATGCTTGATAACACGAACGTTGGTAGTTTAGGTGGATCAATTCAGGGATTTTCATTGTTTTTGACGCAAACACCATCAACCGGTTCTGTCGGTGCAACGTTCGTTGTTGTGTCAGGTAGCAATTACATGACAGTGCCACTTACGTTGCAAAAAGGCACGTTCAATCACATTGCGCTTGAACTCAATCGCGATAGCGGGTTACCTTACCTCGAATCTTACATAAATTCAAATCTTGCAGGCGAATCTGATTACCAGGTTGAAATTGGTGATCTAACAATCAATAATGCGAACTTTTTGATCGGTAATGGCACGCCTGTTCAATATGGATCAACATTATTCGTACCAAACCAAACGTTATCAGGTACGATCGATGAATTCAGAGTGTTTCACAGTGCAAGGTCTCCTCAACAACAGGCAGCATACGCATCGAAAGCCTTGTATGCGACGTCTGACCTTGTGTTATACTACAGGTTCAACGAACCAACCGGCAGCCTAGACACAACGCAAAGCACCACAAGCATAAACAGCGTTGCATTGGATTCTAGCGGTAACTCACTTCATGCATTGATTAGCAATTTTTCGTTCAATCTACGAATGGACGCAACGATTGATCCATTGAATCCCGTGTCGAACGAACGGACTGACATGTGTCCGGTGTTGTTTCCAGCGTATCCTCAAGTCGTATCATTAAATCAATCATTGTTGACAAGCGGAAGCTTTTACGATCAAGAGAATCCAAACCTAATCACTAGGTTGGTTCCTCAACACTACCTTTTAGAAGGTGCTCAACAGGACGGTTATACCGATCCCGTTGAAGGAAACGACGATCAACCGTATTCTGGCACTGGAATTCCAGGTCAGGGTAAAATCGGTAGCGTACAGATCATGGTATCGTTGTTATACGTTTATGCTCGTTTCTTTGATGAGATGAAAATGTTCATCGATGCATTTAGCACGCTTCGAACGGTTGATTACGATACGAACAACGTTATTGCACCTGACACCGTACCCGATTCATTCTTGATAAACTTTGTTAATAGCTATGGATTTTATTTGCCACCGTTGTTTTCAGACGCTGATATAGAACAATACGTTCGTGGTGAGAACATTGAAATTGATCAGTACTCAACCAACAACAACACGTTGAGGTACGTACAGAACACGTTGATGAGACGCGTGTTGAAGAGTTTACCCTCGGTGTTGAAGTCAAAGGGTACGCAGTTTAGCATCGGTGCGTTTCTTCGATCGGTTGGTATCGATCCAAACAACATCATGAGGTTGCGTGAGGTCGGTGGTCCAACAACGCAGCAGTTATCATTCGCTAGAGAAAACAAAATAGATCACAATGCAATGATTACGTTTTCAGGTGATGAACTCGTTGTGTCACCGTTCTTATCAGCATCTCGAACAGAGCCTGGATTTCCATTGCCTGCTGGCACACCAGTGTACAACAAATTAGGAAACATGGTTGGCACAACGAACAAAAGCGATGGATTGCTAACGTCAGGTTCATGGACGTGGGAAGGAATCGTGAGGTTCACGCCAGTATCAGTTGAAGAAATGAATGGCTCTGTTCAATCGCTTGCTAGATTGTGTGTTACAGGATCGACTGCTGGATCATCGTTGGGTAGTTCTGGCATCGTTGCGAACCTAATTGCAGTATCATCGTCCATTCAACCTAGGCTTGGATTGTACGTGCGTCCTGGAGCATCGGCAACGTCACCGTTGTTGTACATGGAAGTGGACACACCGTCTCCAAACGTTTACACGGGTCCATTACCGTTAGGAATGTTCAACTACGATAGGTGGAACGTTTCTTTTGGTTGTCAACGAGCTGACGATGGACTGTGCAGTTCAGTGTCATCATCGTACTTCCTTCGTTTGGCATATCAGAATAACGGTAAAATAGAGTGGATGCAAACGACGAGCTCGTATTTTCAAGAGTGTCCAAACGGTGAGCAAAACGTTTTCACAACGTTGGGCAGCGTTGCAAATGCAAATGGCACGTTCATCGCGATGGGCGCAGATCAACCTGTTTCAACTGGTATAGGATCAGGTTACTTGCACCTAAACAACGTTCTCGTGGCACCCGAAGAGGCTCAAACGACGGCTTTCAACGGTCGATTGAGCAACGTTAGGTTTTGGTCTAAGGCTCTCACAGAAACGGAATGGGAAGAACACGTAAGGAACTATAATTCAGTCGGCGTCGAAAATCCAAGTTCGAATTGGAATTACGTAACCAACGTGACTGGTTCATGGGGCAGGTTACGATTGAATTCAATGACAAAACAGGACGTGCGTAATGCCGACGTCAACGGAAAGATCACGTTCATCGACTACAGCGAAAATTGTTTTCACCTAACCGGCAGCAATTTTCCGCAGCTACAAGAAGCTGTTTCTGGCGAGGTGTTCGATCTCAGCTTCTTTAGTCCGTACTTTGATGAGGCAACGTCAAACCAGAAGGTTAGGATTAGATCGTTCTTGGATCTTGATCTGGTTGAACAGACGCCTTGGGCATCGATGGCACCCGTGTACGAGATAACTCCAAGCGAACGTCCAACGGACGACGTTCGTTTCATCATGGAATTTTCGCTTGTTGAAGCGCTCAATAGAGACATCATTTCCATATTTGGAACGTTGGACGCATTGGATAATGCATTGGGTGATGGAAACCTCGTGTTTTCACCTGATTATCCAGAGCTTGAGGTGCTTCGAGATGTTTACTTCAACAGGATCAAGGATAAACTCAATTTTGAGGCATTTTTTGAATTCTTTAGATGGTTCGATTCATCTGTCGGTGGGTTCATTCAACAGTTGATACCACGAAAAACGATATTCAAGGGTGTGAACTTTACGATAGAGTCTCACATGCTCGAACGTCACAAGATGAACTACGATGCGCAATCTCAGATCTACCTTGGAGACTCGAATAGAACGAACTTGAACGCTCAAATACTTCTACAATTCATCGAAGGAGATATACGTAAGTTCTAATTTACGTATGTAAATCACATGCCTCGTTTCATAAATGATTTAGACGTTTTTTACGATCCAAGCCTTCAAAAAGCCTTCAGCCCGGCATTCGATGAAGGAACTGTTCCTGCAATTCCACCTACGAATCCAAGCATCGTTCTATCAACGACAACATCGTTGATACCATTTCCTGCTCCCAAATCAACCATTAGTTATTACGATGCGTCAAAAGGCGTGACGTTGAACGGTACATACGTTGCTGGTTGGGCAGATCAATTAGGAACGAA
>Ga0182030_10000217_pt1 | contig 101060 bp, 97 predicted proteins | sample 812S3MmetaG_FD_121299 | JGI IMG/M metagenome (GOLD analysis project Ga0182030, IMG submission 121299) | Permafrost microbial communities from Stordalen Mire, Sweden - 812S3M metaG (Illumina Assembly) | ecosystem: Environmental > Terrestrial > Soil > Wetlands > Permafrost | place: Sweden...
AACGCCGGCGAGGAACCGAAACCGCTAGACCGCATCGCCTCGGGCGGCGAACTGTCGCGCGTGGCGCTGGCGCTAAAAACCTGTACTTCGAAACCAGGGAAGGGAACGCCCCGCACCTTGGTTTTCGACGAAGTCGACGCCGGAGTAGGAGGCAGCGCCGCCGAAGCCGTCGGACGGCGATTGAAAAAACTGTCGGCCTCCAGCCAGGTTCTCTGCGTGACGCACCTGCCGCAAATCGCCGGCTTCGCCGACCATCACTACTACGTCGAAAAGCACGAAGAGCGCGGCCGCACACTGGCTACAATCGTCGAACTGACTCCCGCGCAGCGCACCAAAGAAATCGGCAGAATGCTCTCCGGCGAACGCGTAACCGCGGAAGCGCTGAAGCACGCCGAGCAACTAATTAAACTAGCCGCCGAGTAGCGCGTTGGGTGGCGCGAGCTTCAGCTTGCAGCGTCGACTTCAGTCGACGTCTTTTAGGGCGGCCATTTCCTGGCTGCAGCCGCTTTTCAGGCGCTTCTGGAGCGGAGTAAACTGGTGACCGATGGGTGGAATCCATTCCGATCCTCGTCGGCCGCGAGGAAGACGGCCGCTGCTGGGCGGATATCGAGTCGATGCCAGGGGTGATGGCGTATGGCGCAACGCGGGAAACGGCAATCGCGGCTGTGCGTGCGCTCGCCCTTCGTGTCGCGGCGGATTGCATTGAGCACGGTGAGGAAATCTCTGGCCGCGCCCAAGAGCAGCCTCAGCTTGACTAGAGTGAGTGGAGATGCCGCAGGACGTCGGCGATCACGTAGATACATAGCAGGATGCACAGGCCGAAACGCAAGTAGCGATCGCGAATAATGCGGGGTGCACTCAAGCCGCCTGGAACGCTCTCCGAGCATACAGGTGATCGAACAAATTCCCCTCATGCGGCTGATCCCAAGTGATCTGCCCCGTCGGAATCGGCCCGAAATTCAGTCTCCCGACTAAATTCGAACTCAGCAGCCGTTGCCGGAACTGCGCATCGTTCGTCAGTGCCGTCACCACCAGAGATTGTCCTAGCGCCTCCGGCAACTGCGCCTGTGGAATTTCCACCACGCTTGCGAAGGGGAACAAATATTCGCGATTCGCCAGTGTATGGTCCACCGAACACTCGACAATCGTCGGCAATAAATAGGTCGACCCGTCACGCACCACGCATCGCTCCGGATCTCGGTACGATGCCGATACGTCGCGAGCGCCCGGTGTGTACAAATCTCCGTCGATCATCTTCGAAATTCGCGACGCCACGCCGCCGTCGGCGAAAGGCGACAGCTCCGCTTCCGGATCGTCCGCCGCGCGCGGGATCACCTTTGATAATCGCTCCGCCAGCGCCTCCGCGATCTTATGCCCATGCCGCGGCGCCCACACGCTCGACGCGTTCACACAGGACCGGCCGGAGTTGGCCGCAATCGATGCGACCATCACATCGAGGTACTTCTCCCAATCGTCCACGCAATCCTCGCCAATGACGACTTTGCTGAATCCCGGCCCGTGCACCTCGACGCGAGGATCGCTGGCCCACATTTTGGTCGATCCCACGTCACCGAACACCATGCCACGTCCGCACTGGCGCAGAATTTCCGCGCCGCCCGCGTGGTCGGCTGGATAATAGCTGAACGCCGCCGGAGGCGCGCCCGCCTTGATCAGAGCCTGGATCAAGCGATACGGCGTCCAAGGCTCCGCGCTCCCCGGCTTCAGCACCAGGGGAATTTTCAACGCGAACGCCGGTGTCCACAGCGAATGCACGCCCGGCGAGTTGCTCGGCAGCACGATTCCCAGCGATTCTGTGCGCGGGAAAAAACTCAAGCCCGAGCCGAAGCCGCGGTCGAGCACGTCGTACGGAATTTTGCGCGTCAGCCCCGCGATCACCGCTTCCATCTCCGCCAGCGCCGCGTTGATCTTTTTCATGTTGCGCCGCACCAGCGTGTACGGCATCCCGGTGGTCGCCGAAAGCTGCACGACGTATTCCTCGGGCGTCTGCGCGGCATCCCCTACCGGCAGCGTGTCATTGGAGAAAATATCCGCCGCCCGCTTGCTGATCGCGATCAACTCCGCCGTCGAATATTTCGCCAGCGCCTCGCGCGGAGTCCTCTGGTCAAGAAGGTCGCGCCGGATCAGCCCGACGTTGGCCTGACTCAATTCGACAAACGTTTCCTTGGTCCGATGATGCGGGGTTTTTACGACATCCAGACTTCTATAAGGCACGCCTTTGCGGAGAATCGGCACATGAAGCATGCCCTTATTGTATCTATTCGTCCCGCAGAGCCACGATCGGATCCAGCCCCGCCGCGCGACGCCCCGGCAGCCAGCATGCCATCGCCGCGATCGCGAAAAACAGCAGCGCCATCGCCAGGTAGGTCATCGGGTCGGACGCCTTTACGCCCACCAGCATCGTGGACATGACGCGCGTCAGCGCCAACGCGGCAAGAAGTCCCAGCCCGATACCCGCCGCGCTCAATCGCAGGCCATGCCCAATGACCAGTCCGAAAATACGCGCCGGCGCTGCGCCCAGAGCCATTCTGACGCCGATTTCCGATGTCCTTTGCCGCACCACGGTCGACAGCACGCCATACAATCCGACCGCGGCCAGCAGCACCGCGATGGCCGCGAACACGCCGATCAGCATCAGCGAGAATCGCGTCCCCGCCTCCGACTGATCGACCAGAACATCCATGGGTCGTACTTCGAACATGGCCAAGTGCGGGTCGACCTTGGCCAACTCCGCCTTCACCGCTGCCGCGAAATGTCCAGGATCGCCTCCGGTGCGGACTGCCCATCGGTCCGAGCGCCCATGACCCGCGAATCCGTCGGTCAAATAATATTGTTCGCGACCCTCCTGCGCCAGCGTCGTCTGGCGCGTGTGAGCCACTACGCCGATGACCTGCGCAAACTCGGCCTCCGGCGTCCGCAAGCGAATCAAAATCCTCTTCCCGATCGCCGATTCGCCGGGGAACGCCTTCTTCGCCAGCATTTCATCAATTACCACGACATTACGCATCGGGTCGTTGTCGGCGTCGGTGAACGTGCGGCCTTCGATCAGCTTCGTGTGCATAGCCTCGAAATATCCCGGCAGCACAAGTTCGCAATCAGCCGCCTGGAACTTCGAAGGGTCGGCCTGTGCGTCCTCCTTGCCCCAACGCAGCGGATTGAATCGTCCATCCAAAGGAAACGGACTCGCCGCGCTCACCGACTGCACGCCCGGCATCGACGCCAGCCTGCTTTGCAGATCGTGCGCGAAAGCGGCGCGCTCTTGCGGCGTTCTCCCCCGGTTACCCGCCAGCAGAAACGTCAGCACGCCGTGCGGATCGTACCCCGGATCGATATGCTGGAGCGCGACGAAACTACGGAACATCAATCCCGACCCGATCAGGAGCACGAATGACAAGGCCACTTCGATAACCACTGCCGCGTTGCGCAGCGCGCGTCCGCCGCCGAGGCTCGCGGTGCGTCCGCTGCCGCGCAACACCTGCATCACGTCGGGGCGCGACGCCCGCAGCGCGGGAACCAGCCCGAAGATCATCGCGGCCGTCAGTCCTGCCGCCGCCGAGAACGCCAGCACTACCGGATCGATCGCAATCGATCCCAGTCGTGGCAGATTCGTCGGGCCCATGACGATCAGTTGGTGAATTCCCAGCCGCGCGAGACCGAGTCCGACCACCGTTCCGCACCCTGCAATCAGGACGCTCTCCGTCAGCATCTGGCGCATCAGCCGCCAGCGGCTTGCTCCGAGGGCGGTTCGCACCGATAGCTCACGCTCCTTAAGCGACGCCCTCACCATCAGCAGATTCGCGACGTTCACGCACGCGATCAGCAGCAGGAAAATCACCGCGCCCAGCAGAGCCAGGATGGTCGGCTTCACTTCGGCGACCAGGTCCTTGTGCATCGGCTCCAGGCGGACGTGATAGTCCGCGCTCCGCTCGATCAGGTCGATGCGGCGCTCCTCGGCCGCGTATCTTTCGGCCTGCGACTGCGCCTGCTCGATGGTGGCTCCGGGCCTCAGTCTCCCCACCAGGTGGAAGCCGATGTTGTGCCGTAGCGCTGGATCATAGGCCACCCGCAGGGCCGTCCAGATTTCAGGCCTCCGTTCGATATTCGCGCTGGGGGGAAACAGCAGCTCGACGTTGGGTTCCAGCACGCCGACAATCTGCGCGCCATTGATTACGCGCCCTATCACGCCGGGATCGCTCCCATACCTCCGCTGCCAATACTCGTAGCTGAGGATGGAGATCGCGGGAATTCTTTGAGGAGGTTGACCTGCGCGCACAGCAGGATCGGCCGGAGGCTGAGGAAGACCATCGGCGTCGACAAAATCGCGCCCCATGGTCACGCGCGCGCCCAAGAGGCGGAAAAAATCGGTCGTCACCAGGCCGAAGCTGGCCTGCTCGAGCGTCCCATCCTCGGCCGGAGTCGCGCCGCGAAACGTGAACAACCCTCCGATATCCTCGAACATCGAAGCACTCGCTTTCAGATCGAGAAAGCCGTCGAGCGAGAACGTGCCGTCGGTAATGTGGCGCGCGCGCATTTCCACCCACGGCAGCACCAGGCGGTCCGGGTCCTTATAAGGAAGAGGCCGCAGCAGCACCCCGTTCGCGACGCTGAAAATCGCCGTGCTTGCCCCGATCCCCAGCGCGATGGTCAAAATCGCGGTCATTGCGAACACCGGGCTCTGCCACAAACCTCTTACTGCGTGGAGTAGATCCTTGCGCATATTTCCAGGTTAGACGCGTGCGGGGCGATTTAGTTCCGGCCGCAGGAAATGCTAAATTTCTAGCAGTCGTCCCCTCCATCACTGTCGGGGTTCCATCTATCGGCTGGCATGGAACCCCGACATGGAGAGTCTGGTTGAAAAGTCGCTGCGATCTGTGATTGGCGGGTGGAACCGCCGGCCCCACCAGGCAAACCAAGCAGTCACAGAGCGGTGGGACAGGCGGTTTCGCCTGTCGGACTTCATTTCACACAGACTCGTAATGGAGGGGATATGGAAGCAAGGAACTTTCGACGGCGCGTGGTGTCCAATCGGGCATGGCAATGACCAGCGGAAAGCAAGGCGAAATCAACGTGACGCCTCTCATCGACGTGCTGCTCGTCCTGTTGATCATCTTCATGGTGATTATCCCGCAGCACTCTACCGGCCTCGACGCGAACGTTCCATCGCCGTCTGCCGATAGCAACCAGCCTCCGTCGCCCCCGCGCGAAATCGTGGTCAGCGTGCATACCGACCGCACGCTCGATATTAATACCGAACCCGTCACCTGGGACAAGCTGGCCGACCGCCTGAAACAGATCCTGGTGCGCCGGCCCGATGGCGTCTTCTTCATCGCCGGCGCGCCTTCTCTCGATTTTCAAGATATCGCCCGCGTGCTCGACAAAGCGCGCGGCGTTGGGATCAATCGCATCGGCCTGATGCCGCGTCTTAAATGAAGCCTGTGCTATGCTCGAAAATCCGTGATGCGTTACCTCGGTCTGCTAGCCGCGTCGTTTTCGATCCTCTTCTCCGCCGCCTCGCCAGCCACGGCGTGGAACGCCACCGGACATCGTCTCATCGCCGCCATTGCCTACGACCGGCTGACGCCGAAAACCCGAGCCCGCGTCGATGCCCTGATCCGCCTGCACCCCGACTACGAAAAAATATTTCTTCGCGACGTCTCTTCCGCCGATCCGAAGATCCGCGCTCGCGCCGCCTTCATCGCCGCCGCCGTGTGGCCCGATACCATCAAAGGCGATCCGCGATTCTACGACGAGACACGTTCCAACGCTTCTCCCACGCAACTGCTCCCCGGCTTTCCCGACATGGCTCGTCATACAACGTGGCATTATTACGACACGCCTTTAACGCCTGACGGAGCCGAAGCCGAAAAGCAAAAACCTCCGCACGCGCTGTCTGAGCTGAACCGCATCCTCCCGATCGTCGGAACAAAAGCCGACGTCCCGCCGACCAGCGCGTCCAACCCCGCCTATCTTCTGCCATGGCTCGAACACATCGCGGGCGACGTCCATCAACCGCTCCACTGCGTCAGCCGTTTTCTGAAATCGATGCCCAAGGGCGATCAGGGCGGCAACCTCGTCTTTGTGGGACCAAACGGCCGAAACCTCCATTCGCTGTGGGACGGCGCCGCCGGCCGCGACATGGGCGACGACTATGCCGCGAAATACATCGCCGACGCCACCGCCGCGCATCCCCCCACTCGCCATAACGAGAAAAAACCAGAAAAGTGGATCGAGGAAGGATACAAACTCGCCATCAGCGACGTGTACACCTTCGGGCTCGAAACCGGAACCCGCGATCATCCCATTCCATTGCCGTCTGGCTATGAAACCAACGCGGCCAAAGTCGCCCAGCAGCGAATCGCGATTGCCGGTTACCGGCTCGCCGCCGTGCTGAACGAAAAGCTAAAATGACGGCGCGAGCCCGCGGCCAATGGATCCTGCTCTCGCTGCTGGTGATTTCGGTCACCATCAATTACATCGACCGCGGCACCCTCTCCATCGCCGCCAGCCGCCTTTCGAGCGAACTTTCGCTCGACCCCGAAAAAATCGGCCTCCTGCTGTCTTCTTTTTTCTGGACCTACGCCGCTATGCAGATCGTCGCCGGCTGGCTGATCGATCGCTACTCCGTTTATTGGATTTTCGCGGGGGGATTTTTCATCTGGTCGGCCGCGACCGCGCTTACCGGTCTGGCCGGGGGATTCGCGACCATTCTCGCGCTGCGGCTTGTTCTCGGCATGGGCGAATCGGTCGCGTATCCCGCGTATTCAAAAATCATCGCACAAGGATTTACGGAGCGGCATCGCGGACTCGCCAACGGACTGATCGACGCCGGCTGCAAGGCTGGACCCGCGCTCGGCCTCATGATCGGCGGCGTGATCATCAGCCGCTACGGCTGGCGCCCTCTGTTTGTCGGCATCGGGCTGATCAGTATGCTGTGGCTGATCCCCTGGTTCTGGGTCACCATCCGCGCCTCCCGGCCATCGGAACATTCGGTGACCCACTCGGGCCTCGAAGCCGGACCGGGGATGCTCGAAATCGCCCAGCAGCGCTCGGCCTGGGGAACGTTCCTTTGTCTATTTTGCGGAAACTACGTGTGGTATTTTCTGCTCACCTGGCTGCCGTGGTATCTGGTGCGGGAACGGCATTACTCGGAAGCTGCGATGGGTCGCTTCGGGTCCATGGCTTTCTGGGCGGTCGGCTTGGCGTCCCTCATCAGCGGCGTAATTTCAGACCGGCTGGTGCAAGGTGGAGGATCTCCCACGGTGGTTCGTAAATCCTTCGCTGCCGGAGGGCTTATAGGGGCCATCGTCATGGTCTTCGTACCGATGCTCGAAAGCCAAAGCGCCTCGCTCGTGGTCCTGATCGTCGCGTGTATCTCCTTTGGTTGCTATAGCTCCCATCCTTGGTTGATTGGCCAGACCCTGGCCGGACCAGCCGCTGCGGGACGCTGGAGCGGGATGCAGAACGCCGTCGGAAACCTGGCCGGCGTGATCGCTCCGTGGTTGACAGGCCGCATTGTTCGCGATACCGGGCATTTTGTGTATGCCTTCGCCGTTGTCGGCGTAATCCTGGGCCTAGGGGCAGCTTCTTATCTCCTGATAATCGGCCGGGTCGAGCCGATTGTCTGGCGCCCGAAAATATTTTCAGCTAACGGTTAAATGGGGTTTTGTAAACTTCTGTATAAGGTCCATATTTTGTTTGGATTTGTACTTGTACCAGGGAGCCAAAGCAGATTTTTGGGGTATCGGTTCTACTTTCACCCTGTGAAAATCGCTGTACAGGCGCGAAATGCGGTGATAGGATGAAGGTGTCCAGTTGTGAAACCTTAACGGGTTTCACAGCGTCTCTTTCTCTAGGGTGATGATCGCCGTCTGCCCGGTGACTTCCCCAACAGTTCGGCGCGCTACGACCTCGCGGTAGTGGTGAGCCGGCCGGTGAGTATCTTCCTCCGAGTACTCACCGGCTTTTTTATTTTCTTTAGCGCTCACTGTCCGCATGCTTACGCATGGAGGTTCCTTTAGTGTGCCCTGAGGAACCGGACCCTCAGGGAGCGGACAGGCAACTGAAACTCGCTAGAACTCGGCGCCGAGCTGCTTCCCGGCGCTCCTTTGCGCATCCTTCAGGCCGTTGACTGAGCGCACACTGCCCGGCAGATCCTCCAGGGCCGATCGGAACGCCGCTTCCGCCGTCCCCTTCTTGCCGTGCTTCAATGCCACTTCGCCCAGCGCTTCCGCCACTGGACGGGGATAGTAGGCCGGCTCCGAATAACGCAGTTTCCGCTGCGCCTTCGACGCATTTTCGAGCGTCTTCAGTCCTTTTCCGACCTTCCCTTCGGCCGCCAGAATGTGACCCGACAATTCCTCGCGCGCCACCGTCAATTCCATCGGAGGCTTCCGCTTGACGATCTCCTCATACTGCCGGAACGTCGCGTCCATCTGCTTCGCTTCTTCGTTCGCCCCCGCCGCGTTGCCCTTCGACGCATAGGCCAGCCCCACCGCCCAGTGTCGCCACGCCTTTTCGCGCGGACGGTCGTACACAGGCAACGAATGCCCGTCCAGAATCTCATCCCAATTCTCCGACAGCACCATCGCCCGCATCAAAGCGAACCATCCTTGCCGCTTGGCCGAAAAATTCCCGTCCACCTGCGCCAGCTCGCGCGGATTTTCCTTGAAGGCCAATAGGGATCGCGCTGCTTCCTTCGCTTTGTCGTACTGCCCGTCGAATGCGTATGCGGTCGAAAGGTAATGCACGTTGTGTCCGTGATGACCGGTGCCATAAAGAGCGTCGGCATGGATGTAGCCCAGTTCGTTCACGGCCGCGTCGCCGAACGATTTTTCCGCTTCCGCGAATTTTCCGGTCTGCGAATAAATGTGACCCGGCATGTGCAGCGCATGAGGAATATTCGGGACAAGCCGCGCGTATTTTTCACAGCTCGGCCAGGCGTCCTTGGCGAAGGTCGACCCTTCCCAGGCGTGAATCACGTAATGATGCACACCCGGATGTTCCGGCGCTTCCTTCAACAGCGCGCGCAGAATCCCGACGGCTTCCATCGTTCCCTCGCGCGGCGTATGCGACGGCAGTTCGTAGCCGCGCATGATGTGCAGCGAGAGAAACAGCTTCGCTTCCACTTCCTGCGGATATTTCGCGATAATCGCCCGCAGTCCGGCGATGTAGCCGTCATTGGCGTCCACCGGACCGGGAAGTCTTCGCGCCGCGATCGACGCGATGTACATTTTTTCGAGATCCGTCGCCTTCCCGCTGAGCGCGACCGCCCTCTCCGCCGCCGCTTTGGCCCGTGTCGGCGTGCTTCGCGAATCGGTACCGTGGGAGATGACCAACCCCTCGCTCTGGAACCGCGGCCGGTAATCGCCCGCCGAAATCATGGCCACGCCCCACCAAGGCATCGGCGCCTCCGGATCGAGCTCGGCGGCCTGCAGAAAACTCCTCTCGGCCTCGACCGCCCAGAAGGAATGCAACTGCGCCAACCCCTGGTCGAAAAACTGCTGCGCCTTGGGGTTCGAGGTAGTGATCGCCAGGTGCACCGTCCCCTGTCCGGCCATGATGTGAGCGGGCAACACCGGAGCCGTCCCCGATGGTGGAGGCACACACAGGTCAGCCACAGGTTTCGTTTGCCCAAATGCGGCTTGCCCAAATGCAAACAGGCCCAGCAGAAAGAGTTTCCACATGGGCTTTATTGTAACGCGTGCTCGATCAATGCTCGCAATTGAGGCGGAGTGTAGACCGCGCCCTCCATCCGCGCCTTTATCGTTCCGTCACGGCCGATCACCACCGTTGCGACCGTGTGCGAAATCGATCCTTCCTCCGGCCAATAAATCAATCCGAACAATCCCGCCACTTCTTGAATCTGTTCCGCCGTGCCCGTCAGGAATCGCCACGATTCCCCCGCCTGCCAGCGCCGCGCGTATTCCGACAACACCTCCGGAGTATCGAATTGCGGGTCCACGGTGATGGACAGAAACTCGACGTCAGGCAACTTCTTCGAAACCGAAGAAAAAGTCGCCGAAAGACGCGGGCAAACGTCGGGCAAGGGACAGCGGGTATAAATGAAGTCGACCACCACCAACTTGCCTGCGAAATCCGAAAGAGAAACCGTCTTGCCGGTTTGATCGATCAACGAAAACGAAGCCATTTTCTGGCCGATCGGGATCTTGTTGAGTGGCGTTTTGGGCAAAATAACGTCGCTGTTTGACTCCAGAATGCGAACTTTTCGCGCGATCGAAGCTTTCTTGCCGACACTCAATTCGAATCCGACCCTCGTCCCGGGCGTCAGCCGCTCTAGATTCACTTCGCGCCCCACCGGAAACGCCATGGTCATGGACGGCATGTAGTTGTCGATAGGCCGATGCGCCACCACCATCTGCCTTCCCAGGGGATTGGTCTCGACCACGATTCCCTCCACCGGGTAGCGATGAGCCAATAGCAATAAGAGCAGCAGAGTCATTCACTTCGACTGTACACCGGATGCCCGGTTACACGTCGAATGAGTTATGCAGATTTCCCGTCGTGACCTGCTGCTGGGCGCAGCCGCGTTTTTTCCTCTTCGCGCACAGGAGAAAACGGACGCCAATTTTAAGGGCGACGTTAAGGTCGTGAACGTATTCGCCAACGTCCATAATAGCAAGAACGAAGTCGTTAAGGACCTGAAACAGGACGACTTTACGCTCGAAGAAGACGGTCGCCCGCAGGTGATCAAGTATTTCTCGCGCGAAACCGACCTGCCGCTGACCCTGGGACTGATGGTCGATACCAGCGGCAGCCAGCGCCGCGTGCTGGACAAGGAAAAGACCGCGACCTCCAGCTTCATCTCCCAGGTCATGCGCGAGGACAAGGATAAGGCGTTTCTCATTAAATTCGACGCCGAAGCCGAGGAAATGCAGGAGCTGACGTCGTCGAAGAAGAAGCTCCAGTCGGCGCTCAACGACGTCGAAGGCGCATCGCCCCGCCAGTTGCAGCGTCGCAACGATCCGAATTCCTCCGGCGGCGGAAGCCAGCAGCGCGGAGGCACCATCCTCTACGACGCCATCCTCCTCGCCTCCAATGAAGAACTGAAAAAGCTCCAAGGCCGGAAAGCAATGATCCTGCTCACCGACGGCGACGATCATGGCAGCCGCTCTTCGCTCTCCGAGTGCATTGAAGCGGCCCAGCGCGTCGACGCATTGGTCTACTCCATTTATTTCGTCGATCAGGAGCAGTCGAACAACAACTTCGGCGGCCCGGGCATGGGCGGAGGCCGGCGCGGGGGCATGGGCGGAGGCGGAATGGGCGGCGGGCGTCCCCGCCAGCAACAGATGTCCCGCGGCGACGGGAAGAAAATCCTCCAAAGGATTTCCCGGGAGACCGGCGGCGCATTCTTCGAAGTCTCGAAGAAGATGCCCATTGAAAAAATCTACGAACAGATTGAGGAAGAACTGCGCAGCCAGTACAACCTGGGCTATTCGCCCGACAAAAGCGACGCCGGCTCCGGATTCCGCAAAATCAAAGTCACCGCGAAGGGCAAGGGGCTTGTAGTGCAGGCGCGGGAAGGCTATTACGCGGCGACCTGAGGCCTCGGAAACCGTCTGGAAAGGAGGCTGCCAGCCGATAGCCCGCTCCCTCGCGCTGAACTTTTTTGCGAAACGAACCCAAGCCGGAAGATAAAGATGGACATATAGAAAGTGTGCACAAATGCACGCGGCTCGGGTATTATCTTAAAAGAGGTGGCCGTGACCCGTTCGCTTCCGTTGCTTGCGTGCAGTATTCTGACACAGCTGGTTTTCGTGAATGGGGCCACGCCCGCTCCCACATTTCATAAAGACGTCGAGCCGATTCTCCAGAATCGCTGCCAGGGCTGTCATCGCCCGGGGGAAGCAGCGCCGATGACTTTGCTCAACTATAAAGAGGTGCGTCCCTGGGCCAAGGCGATCCGCGGCGCCCTGCTGACCGGCAAAATGCCACCCTGGCAGGCCGATCCGCGCTACGGACATTTCACCAACGATCTGTCGCTGGCAAAAGGTGAAAAAGAGACGATCATTTCCTGGATCGACGCCGGCGCTCCCGAAGGAAACTCGGCCGACGCGCCGAAGCCTCGCACCTGGCCCGACGGTTGGCGCATCCCGAAGCCCGACGTGGTTTTCGAAATGCCGGAAGAATTTCCCGTCCCGCCCACCGGCGTTATCAATTATCAGTACATCCCGGTGCCGACGCATTTCACCGAGGATAAATGGGTCGAAGTGGTGGAGGTCCGGCCAAGCGACCGCAGCGTGGTTCATCACGCGATCGTCGTCACCGACAGCGGCAACGGACTCCGAGGACAGGAGTATCTGGCCGGCTACGCTCCAGGCATGGCGCCGCAATTTTGGAAGCCGGGGCAGGCGAGGCTCATCAAGGCTGGGTCCTACCTGGTGTTTCAGATGCACTACACCACCACCGGCAAAGCGGCGCGTGACCGCACCAAGATCGGGATGATCTTCTCAAAGAAGCCGCCCACGCAGCAGATCGTGGCGATGCAGGCCGCCGCGCACTGGCTGCAAATTCCTCCCGGCGATGCGAATTACCGGCTCGACGCATCCAGCACCATGCATGAGAATGTCGAGCTGGTAGGCATGCGCGTCCATATGCACCTGCGCGGTAAATCGATGATCTTCCGTGCCGTTTATCCCAACGGCGAATCGGAAATTCTGCTCGACGTTCCCAAGTTCGATTTCAACTGGCAGCCGTATTACTACCTGGAGACGCCGAAGCCTCTTCCCAAAGGCACGCGCATCGACGTGACCGCCGTGTATGACAATTCGGCGAACAATCCGTTCAATCCCAATCCGGCGGCCACTGTTTTCTGGGGACCGCAGAGCTGGGATGAAATGATGATCGGCTGGTTCGACGTCGCGGTGAACGTCGGCACGACTCTCGGCAGGGCGATCACGAAGTCTCCGCTGGAATTGCAGTAACAAGTTCAATAAACGGCGCTTGCCTCATCTCTGTTACACTCTTAAAAATCTATGGACCTCTTTCGTACCAAGCCTTTGGCGAAGCTCCTCCTGCAAGCCAGCGACTCCAGCCACGGCCTGAAACGCACCCTGACCGCCAGGGGATTGATCGCCCTGGGGATTGGCGCGATTATCGGGGCTGGCCTGTTTGTCCGCACAGCGGCGGCATCGGGCGAGGCCGCGGGCCCGGCCGTAGTTCTGTCCTTCGTCTTCGCCGCCATCGGGTGTCTGTTCGCGGGCTTGTGCTACGCCGAGTTCGCCTCGATGATCCCCATCGCCGGCAGCGCTTACACGTACGCGTACACCACTATGGGCGAGCTCGTCGCGTGGATCATCGGATGGGCGCTGGTGCTGGAATACGCGTTCGGCGCGGGCACGGTCTCGATCGCCTGGAGCGAGTATCTAAATAAGCTCACCGGAGGTGCGATCCCCTACGCCTGGTGCCACTCGCCGTTTGAAGCGCAGCCAGGGACTGGCGTCCACGGCATCATGGACATCCCGGCGCTGTTCATCGTCCTGATTCTGACGCTGCTGCTGATTAAAGGAACGTCCGAATCGGCCACCGTCAACGCCATCATCGTGGCCATAAAAGTAGGCATCGTGCTGGCCTTCATCGCCATTGGATGGAGCTTCATCAGCACGGCCAACCACACCCCGTTCTTTATTCCGGAAGGCATCAAAGGCCACGAAGGATTCTTCCAACATGGGTGGGGTGGCGTTCTGCGCGGCGCGGGCATCGTCTTTTTCGCGTTTATCGGATTTGACGCCGTTTCGACCGCGGCGCAGGAAACCATCAACCCCGGGCGCGACATGCCGATCGGAATTTTGGGCTCGCTGGCGGTCTGCACGGTGCTCTACATTTTGTTCGGCTGGGTGCTGACCGGCGTCGCGCCGTATCCGGAATTTCTGCAGGCCGGCAAGGAAGCCTCGGTCGCCTACGCGATTCAGCATCACATGCCGGGATTCGGATGGCTGGCGACGCTGGTCACGGTGGCGATCTTGGCCGGTTTCTCGTCGGTCATCTTAGTCATGCTGATGGGCGGAAGCCGCGTGTTTTTCACCATGGCCTGCGACGGTCTGCTCCCGGATATGTTCTCCGCCGTTCATCCGAAATTCCGCACGCCCTACAAATCGAACATCATCGTATTCTGCTTCGTGGCCATCCTTTCTTCCTTCGTGCCCGGCGATCTGCTGGGCGACCTGACAGCGATCGGCACACTGTTCGCCTTCGTGCTGGTATGCGTCGGCATCTGGATTCTGCGCGTGAAGAATCCGGGTCAGCACCGGCCCTTTAAAACTCCCCTCGTGCCGCTGGTTCCGATCCTGGGCGTTCTGTTCTGCATCACGATGATCATTTCGCTCGACAGCTATACGCAGCTCGTCGCTTTCATTTGGATGCTGATCGGGCTGGTGGTTTACTTCGTCTACGGGAGAAGCCACAGCCGTTTGAACGCATAAAACACCCCCTCCATAACTGTCGGGGTTCCGTCGCCGCATTGGAACCCCGACAGTTATGGAGGGGGTGGCAGAATCCGCTATATTCGGAGGGATGCGCCGCGGCGTTGTAACTTTTTTCCTGATCGCCGTAGTCGTCACCGCCGCGCGCCTCTGCCACACCAACGTCCTGTGGGCCGACGATAATCTTCCGCTCGCCGCGGCGATGCAGGTCGCGCGGGGGAAAGTCCTCTATCGCGACGTCTGGTTCGACAAGCCTGCGTTGGTGGCATGGATAAACTTGTTATGGGGCGCGCGCGCCGGAGTCCTGCTGCGCCTGGCCGGAGCGGCTTATGTTTTGTCGGTCGTTGTCGTCGCCTGGCAATTCGCGCGCTCGAAATGGAGCCAAAAGGAAGGACTCTTCGCCGCTGTATTCGCGGCATTTTTTCTGACCTTCGGATTACCCTCCGCCGTCATTCCTCTGGCGTCGGACATGCTGCTGGTGCTCCCGCACATCGCCGCGGTCTATTTCGCGTGGCGAGGCCGCGCGTTCTTCAGCGGAGTCGCCGCCGGCGTCGGACTGCTGTGCAGCTCGAAAGCGATGTTCGTGCTCGCCGCCTGCGCGCTATGGCAGTGGCGTCAACTGCCGCTGCTGCTGGCCGGCTTCGCCGCGCCCAACGCGCTCGCGCTTGGCTGGATGTACTTGCACGGTTCAGCGTCCGAATATTATCGACAAGCCTGGCAGTGGGGACGGATCTATGCCGCGAATACCTTCGTCGAGCATCCGATCGCCGAAGGCCTGACCAGAACCGCGAACTGGATCGGATTCCAGGCCGCTCTCGTTGTAGGCGCGATCTTCGCTCTGCGCCGCGAACGCCGCATTGCCATCTGGATCGCGATCTCGTTCGTCGGCGTCGTCCTGGGATTGCGCTTCTTTCCCCGTTACTATTTTCTATTGCTGCCGCCGATGATCGTTGCCGCCGCGCGCGGCTGGTCGCTCCTAACGCCACAGTGGGGCGGGCTGCCAGCCCGCAGCCGCCCACCGGGCGGCTCTTCTTCCGTCTGCATCCTCGCCTTGTGCGCTCTCCTTGCCGTCCCCCTCATCCGCTTCGGCAAACCCTACCTGACCCTCGCTCGCGGAGGCGCCATGTCCGACCTCAGCATGGATCGCGACAGCCGCGCCGCCGCTCAGAAACTGCGGGATTTTTCGCGCCCTGGAGACACGCTCTTCGTCTGGGGTTTTCGACCCGACATCTTCATCGATTCGGGACTCCCCGCCGGCACGCGATTTCTAGAAAGCCAGCCCATCTCCGGAGTGCTGGCCGACCGCCATCTTTTTTCATCCCAAACAATCGCTCCCGATTTCATCGGACCAAACGTTCGTGAATTAGCAAAAACAAAACCGACCTGGATCGTCGACGGCCTGGGCCTCTACAACCCGTCGCTCGCGCTCCAGCGCCAGCCCGCGCTCACGGAATGGTTTTCCCGATACACTGAAGTCGCCCGCACGGATTTTTCGATCCTGTACCGGCTGCGCCCATGAAGATTGCCGTCCTGATCCCTTGCCACAATGAGGCGCAGACCATCGGTCATGTAGTCGCCGCGTTCCGCTCCTCTCTGCCCGATGCCGCCGTTTACGTCTACGACAACAACTCAACCGACGCGACCGCGCAAGCCGCCGCCGACGCCGGAGCCATCGTCCGCGAAGAACCGAGTTCCGGAAAAGGCAGCGTGGTCCGCCGCATGTTCGCCGAAATCGAAGCCGACTTTTACGTTCTCGTCGACGGCGACGGCACCTACGACGCCTCCATCGCCCCGCAAATGGTCGCGCAAGCGTCCGGGCAGCGCCTCGCGATGTTGGTCGCCCGCCGCGTCGCGAGTTCGTCGAGCGCCTATCGCCCCGGCCATCGCCTCGGCAACAGGATGTTCACGCAATCGGTCGCGCTGCTGTTCGGCACCAGCCTTCACGATGTCCTTTCAGGCTACCGTGTCTTCTCCCGCGATTTCGTAAAATCGTTCCCCGGTTTCGCGCGAGGCTTCGAAATTGAAGCGGAGCTGACGGTGCACGCGTTGACTCTCCGCCTACCGGTCGCGGAAATCGAAACCGTCTACCACGAGCGCCCCGGCGGCGCGAGCAAACTGAACAAGTACACCGACGGCACGCGCATCTTGTGGACGATTTTCACCCTCTTCAAAAACGAACAACCTTTCTTCTTCTTCTCTCTCTGGAGCCTGGTATTTTTACTCGCGTCTCTGGTTCTGATCTATCCGATCTTCGTGACGTTCCTGGAAACCGGCCTCGTCCCGCGCTTCCCCACAGCGATCCTCGCCACCGGCCTGACGATTTCCGCCCTCATCCTTTTCGCCTGCGGATTGATTCTCGACACAGTGACCAAAGGTCGGAGGGAGATGAAGTTGCTCGCGTATCTGAACGCCGGCCGAGCGAAACAGCTTGCCGGACCCGAAAATACCGGGTAATATGGCTCGATTAGTCGAAAGTAACCCATGACCAGACTTCTCTTGCTTACCCTAGTCGCACTCCCACTCGCGGCCTTCGATGCCCAGTCCGAGGTTGCTCAACTCAAAGAAACCATGGACCGTGCTTATGCCGCCAAAGACGCCGATGCCGTCAGCAAATGCGTCACAGCGGACTACTTCGCCGTAACCCGCAGCGGCACGATCAGGGATCTGAAGTCGACCCTTGAGTTTGTCAAGAGTTCCGCGCCCCCCGCCGACCTGAAGAAGCAAATCCTTAAAACCGACGTCTACGGAGAGACCGTTGTTGAACTCGTCAGGGAGACATGGGCAGGTAGCGGCGGCGCCAAAATCGAGACCTACATCATCAATGTTTACGTCAAGCAGTCTGGCTCGTGGAAACAAGCCTCACGCTCATCCACAACCCTCCCTGCTCCTAAGTAGGGCGCCCGGGTTTTTCAGTTGAACGGGATATCTACTTCGACAAAGCTGCCTGGATTGGCCGCGTTCACGACTCTTTCAGCATGCCTTAATCCTAGATGAAGTCACTCGGCGTCCTCAAAGCTGACGACAGTCCTCTTTCCGAGCGCATTCAACGGCCAGGATTTTTCTCCGGCTTCGTATTATGCGTCTGTGCACCTCACTTGAACGGTATTTCGACCTCGAAGTAGCTCCCCGGAGTAGCCACATCCACAGCCGCTACGACCCTTTCGACATAGTGACGCAGGATCGGCCATTGCTGATTGCCGACCACTACAAATGCGATCTTCCGGCCCTCCAGGTTCTGCTGGTAACGAATGTTCTTATCAGTCGTGAGCAGGATGTCGAAACCAGCGACTTCAGCCGCCGCGATCAGTTCGCCGTTAACAAGCCGGTCCCACCCACGCTCGAGAGCCTCCACAACGACATGGCCCCGGAGAGCATATCGAAGTGGAGCGGGCGTGCCGTTATCGAAGAGTATGAGCATCGACCGTCGGGGCCGGTGGAAGGACGGGAGGCGCGTCCAGGCTCCGCGCCGCGAATTCGATCACCGCGATGACCTGCTCATGCGACAAATGAAACCATTCCATAATCTCCGAGATTGAGGCTCCCACCTCCAGATTGTCGAAGACGACGGAAACCGGCGTCCGCGTGTCCCGGAATACCCACGCGCCGCTGCGCTTGCCGGGAACGCTTTCCGCGGCCGGACAATTGGACCAATCAAGAGTTGCCATGCTCGTACCCTCCCTTCATCGTAGTATGTTCTAGCGGTGCAGACTATCTCAAAACCCGCAGCGCAAAAGCCCCCAACCCCGCCGCCAGCAATCCCCAGGCGATTCCTTTTCGCCATAAAGCCGAAAGATACCGCGCCCCGAATCCCAGCGCCGCGACAACCGCGATCTGCCAAATTCCCGTTCCGACGCTGTAAGGCAACGGAAACCCTGCCACGAACAACCCGTGAAACACTCCCAGCACCGCGACAATCCACGACAAATTCCGCGCATCCGACGCCATCAAAATCTCGACCGCCAGATAGGCGACCGTTAGCGCCATCGCCGACTCCAGAAATCGCGGCGCCAGTGGCCACGGAATTTTTGGACCAATCAGAATCGCCGCTGCTTCGCCGCCCAGGAAACACAAAAGCGGCAGAGCCGCGCGAGGCGCCGCGATCGCCAGTCCGACCAGAAACAGCAGCCCGATCCAATTCATCGCCGCCCGCGCGAAGCCTAACCCAAACTGACGCCAGAAAGTTTCCGTTCGTGAAGGAGGGCGGAACCGCAGTTCAGAACGCGGAAACGCCTGATCGAAAACTTCCTGGTCGCTGTTCGCGCCCCGCGTCGCGTGCAGCCAGTGAACGTGATTCGGAACTGTCGCTTCAAAAAACCGGCACTCGACGCCCAACCGGTCCGGAACCAGATTCTCGAATTCATACGACGCGCGGCAGACGTAAGTACCGTCCTCGTCCGCGCACTTTGCAGATGTTCGCTGTCCTCCATCGAAGTGGATGTAATTCAGAATCGACGAAGGGTCGGCCATTTGCGCGATCTCGATCATCGGGATGCGCAGCTCGTATTTGGCCAGCGGCCCGTCCACGCGCAGTTCGCCGGTGCTCATGCTAACCACATGCGCCCCTAGCGGCAGGGTCAAGAACAAAAAACTACTCCGCCACACGCCTTTGTCTCCGCAGCCGCACATAGAGGACCCGCAATGCGGCAATCACTGGCACCGAGAAAAACATCCCCGGCACTCCGGCGATCTGTTCTCCGGCCAGCACGCCGAACAATACCAGCAACGGGTCGACCTCCACGCCGGAGCTCATCAGATACGGGTTCAGTACGTAATCTTGAAAAATTCTGTAGATGACGAGGAACGTCACGATCCACAACAGGTGAGGGTAACCCGTAAACGCGGCCACCAGCAAGATGATCGCCGACGCGGTCAGAGGCCCTACCACTGGGATGAATTCGAAAATCGCCGCGATCCCCGCCAGCAGGATCGCATACGGCACCGACGCCATCGAAAGAAATGCAGCGTAGAACAGGAACGCCGCAATGGCCAGCAGCACCAGCGCGCGAATGTACTGAGCGAGCAGCAGGTTCAGATCCACAATGATCTCGTTCACCACCGGCTGATGCCCTCGGGAGAATGTCTCGACAATCATCTTGCGGATCGCGGCGCCGTCCTTGAGGAAAAAGAAACTCAGAATCGGAATCAGAATGGCGTACAATACGTTGCCGATGCCGCTGAGAATTTGCAGCCCAGCGCTCGAAAGAATCGGAAGCACCTGTTTTTCCAGATCCGCCAGCCGTTCCCTCAGGAACTGCACCGCCCACGGCGGCAAAGGCAGGCCGCTCAAGGGGTCCTGCTGTTTCATCACCTCCGACAGCCGCACCGCCAGGCTCGCCGCTTGTTCCCCGATGCGCGAGCCAACGGAAATCAACGCGCCGACGATCAGCGCCAATACCGCGACGTAAACAAGGGCCAGAATCACGATTCGCGGCACCCGCGTGTGACCCGTCCGTTCGAAAAACGCCACCACCGGCGCCAGCAGGTGCGAGAAAAACAAGGCCAGCGTGAAGATCATCAGCGTCTGGCGGATCTCATACACCAACAGGCCGACCAGCGCGAACAGAAACACCGTCCACGCGATTTTCAACGCCGGCTTGTCGATTCCAAGCATCCAGACCGTTACTATAGCAATAGTGGATCAACCAACCATGCGCTCGCTGGTCGCCGAATTTCAGGACCTCGAAGACAAGCTGCGTGCCGGCGGCGGCGCGAAGAAAATCGAGAAGCAGCATCGCGACGGCAAACTGACGGCGCGAGAACGGATTCACAAACTGATCGACCCCGGCAGTTTGTTCCTCGAAATCGGACTGTTGATCGCGTTCGACAAATACGACGGGCAGGCGCCGGCTGCGGGCGTCGTCACGGGAGTCGGACGGATTGAAGGCCGGCCGTCGGTGATCGTCGCCAACGACGCAACGGTCAAGGCCGGCGCGTGGTGGCCCGAAACCATTTCGAAAATCCTGCGCGCGCAGGAAATCGCCATGCGCAACCGCATCCCGATTGTGTATTTGGTCGATTCGGCGGGCGTGAACCTGCCCTATCAGGACGGAATTTTTCCCGGCACGTACGGCGCGGCACGGATTTTTTATTACAACTCGCTGATGCGCCGCCGATTACACATTCCGCAGATCGCCGCCGTGATGGGGATGTGCATCGCGGGCGGCGCGTACCTGCCTGCGCTCTCCGACGTCATCATTATGGTGGAAGGCTCCAGCTTCATGGGGCTCGGAGGGCCAAACCTGGTCAAAGGCGCGGTGGGTCAAATCACCGACGCGGAATCGCTGGGCGGCGCGACTCTGCACACGCGCACCAGCGGCGTGGCGCATTATTCGGCCAAGGACGATTCCGAGTGTCTGGAGCTTATCCGGAAGAAAATCCGCGAGACGCCGCCTCCGCCGGCTGCGCTGAAAGGATCGGCGCCGGCGAAATCCGCCGAAGGCTTGTACGACCTGCTGCCGCCGAATCACAGGCTGCCGTATAACATGGAGGAAGTCATCGCGCGCATTGTCGATGCCGGCGACTATCTCGAATTTCAACCCCATCATGCGCCGGAGATGCTGTGTGCCAACGCCCGGCTGCACGGACTTGAAATCGGTGTCATCGCGAACCGGCGAGGGTTTTTGAAGACGTCATCGGGGCCGCGCATCGGCGGCATTGTATACACCGAATCGGCGCTGAAAGTCGCGTATTTTGTGGAGAACGCGCAGCGGCGCGGAACTCCTTTGCTTTATTTGCAGGACGTTTCGGGCTTCATGGTAGGTGTGGAAGCCGAAAGCGAGGGCATTATTCGCGCCGGCGCGATGATGGTGGAGGCCATGGCCTGCGCCACGGTTCCGAAGATCATTCTCACGCTGAATCATGCCAGCGGAGCGGGATATTACGCGATGGCTGGCCAGGGCTTCGATCCTCATTTCACGTTCGCGTGGCCCACCGCGCGCATCGGCGTGATGGAAGGCGACGCCGCAGTGCAGGCGGTGCACGGTCCGGAGCTGGAAAAACTGAAAGCCTCCGGCGAGCCTGTTCCGCCGGAGATCGAAGCGCGCATCGCGCAGACGCGCGCCGATTATGAACGCTGGCTGGACGCGCGCCACGCCGCGGCGAGTGGGCACGTCGACGCGGTGATCGATCCGCTCGAAACACGCCGGGTGTTGCAATTTGCGTTCGAAGCCGCGGCAGGGACGCGCGAGCATCTGGCGCTCGAGACAATATGAAGCTGCGCACGGAGCAGGATGGGAAGTTGTATCGCATCGCGCTGTCGTCGCCCGAAACACGCAATGTGATCGACGCCGAGGGCTGCCGTAATCTGCTGCGCGAACTTCGGGAGGCGGAGGCGGACGCGAACGTCGGCGCGATTTTGCTGGAAGCCGACGGTCCGATTTTCTGCGCCGGATGCGAACGGGATCAAGAGCTAATGTCGATCGGACGGAAAATTGGGAAGCCGATCATCGCGGCGGTGCAGGGCGTGGTGATTTCCGGAGGCCTGGCGCTGGCGGCGAACGCTCATGTGGTGGTCGCGGCGCAGGGCACCAGTTTCGGGCTCACCGATATTCGCGAGGGCCGCTGGGCGGAGGTGTTTACCAATGCTCTGGAATATGCGATCGGCCGGCGGCGCACGCTCGAATTGGCGCTGAGCGGGCGCATTTTCTCGACGCCCGAAGCGTTCGCCTGGGGACTGGTGCACCACGTCGCGCCGGCGTTCGAGTTGGACGACCGGGCGACAGAGGTCGGGCAGGGCATCGCGAACGCCAATCCGGACGCGATTCGCGCTATGCTAAAAATCTAGCATGCGCTGGTCCATTGCGATTCTCTTCTGTCTGCTCGCCGCCTGCCGGCATCCGGCGTACACGCTGGCGAGGCAGGGGCGCTCGCAGATCCTGACGCCTCCGCCGTCGAAACCCGAAATCAAGAACGCGCGCCGGCGCCCGGCGGAGAAGACGGGATGCGACATCGAGTCGGAAACATTCTCGTTGGCGTGGCGCGGCAACACGGCGCGGGTGAACGTGAAGCCGGAGGCGTATTACGCGCCGCCGGTTGAGCCGGTGCCGCAACCGACCGAGCGGGGTATCTCGATCGCGGAGAGCGGGCCGCGCATATATTCCGATGCGCTGGCGCAGCTTGAGAATTTTCGGCAAGCGGTGGCGGCTAAGCAGGACGCGGGCTGCCTGCGCGACGACGAGGGCGAGCGATTGCGACAGGCAATTACCGAGGCGTATCCGTTTCCACCGCAAATCGCCGCTTATCTGCGATTCGGCACGTACACGAAAACGGGTACCATCGACCTGATCCGCGGGTTTTTTCTACGAGTCGTGAGCCCCAACGGCTCCGAGCCGGATGTTTCGTTCTACTCGATCAGCGGTGACGACAAGGTGCGAATCTCGCTCGCAAACGGGAAGGGAAGTGCGCTGACGGTTCCTGAAATGGAGGGTTACTACCGGTATCTTTACTGGACCGGCGCGTCGGCGCACAACTTCCGCACGACGATCCTCGGCGCGGGCGACCGCAAGGCTCTGCAGGACGCGACGGGGCAGTTCCTCGCCGATCCGGAATCGTATTGCGCGAAGCCGTCAACGGGCGTCTTTTGCCAGTCCATTGCCGCGAACGTGGGAATGAACGTCGGCTTCCATGTGCGCGTGAACGGCGCGGAAGTTTTCGTGCGCATGGGCGGCACGGTTGGAGAGGCGCTGGGCGAATCGCGGAACGGCCTGCGGTCGGCGGGCAGCACTCTTCCTCAAGCCGTGGCGGTCCGGCGGATGTTTCACGGGAAGCTGATTCCGGTGAAGGTCGATGGCGCGCCGAACGATATTTTCGGGCTGGTCGCGATGCCGGGGGATGAAATTACGTTTTGATTTGGGGCGCCCGTCTGGCTTGCTGCGCGAGGTAGTGCTGATCGAGCGCCTGCCGCACCAACGTCTTGATGACCGCTTGCCGGCTGACGTTAAGGTTCTGTGCGGCTTTATCGAGTTCGTCGAGCATGGAGGCGGTGAGATCGACGTTGACGCGTTGGACGGGATGAACTATGCGGCCTTTTCCTTCAAAGAAACGGGAGATGTCCTCCCCTTTATCGGCGAGGCGAGCGATTGCTTCGGCCGTTATTGGCTTAGCGGTCTTAATAGTTTTCTTCATATAGGCGAACCTCTTCCCTCGTCGCCTTCCATAAAGTGACGAGATGAAAAATCTCTCCGTCCGCGTCTGTTCGAATCTCGAAAATAACCGTGTATATGCGGCCGCTCACCCAGCCGACGGCGCGATATTGCTTGGGAGCGTCTGATCGTTTTTCGAGCCAGTAAGGACGCGCAAACAAGCCTGCGCTTCCTCGAAGCCGATGCCCAGCTGCGGATTTACCCTGAGGCGCTGGCTCTTGCGAGGGTCGAAGCTGAAGCGCATTGCCGATATGACTGTTATACCACTCTGCGGACTACTCTCATCCGTCCCTGTCCTGCCTCCCGCGCGCCGCGACTGTCCCAGGATTACGAGTTAGCTGATAGTCTTATAACATTGGGTGCAGAAACTTGAAATTTACGAGCGCGAAGATTTTCTTCCTTCTACAAGTCACGCTTGCTTCGGTCGTCAGCGGGGCTGACGAAAGTCCTTGGAAGGCATGGGAGCGAGATTTGCATCGGCAATGCCCGGACAACCACGTCGACTGGATTAGTGACGGTGGTTACGATGAGCTTTTGAGCCGCTTCGTTCAAACGCTCCCCTTGTCAAGTCAACGGAAAATAGCGTCTATCGCAGACGTTTCTCGCCGATGTTCAGATGTAACGATCGGCTTTCGATGCGAAATGGCTGTCCATCTCGATGCGTTTAATAAGCTCGGTTTGCTAAAGCGGTTTTCGTCTTTCGGATGCCACCGATATTGGTGCGAGGAACCGGCACTTTGCACAGTAGTCGGGCATTGATCGCCTTCACAACGCGACGAGATGAGTCCGCACAGCGTCTGGCGTGGTGTACACTTGTACACGGTGGCCTTCGAGTGGGATCCCCGAAAAGCGGCGAGCAATGTTCGCAAGCATGGGATCGGTTTCGCTGAGGCAGTTCCTGTACTCGAAGATGAGCGGGCGGTCACGTTGCGCGAGGACGCGTATGGCGAGGAACGATGGGTCACGATTGGGATGGACGCCGTCGGAAGGGTTCTTGTGGTGGTTTATACATGGCGGGGTGACGACATTCGTATCATTTCAGCCCGCGCGGCGACTCAGACAGAAGGTAGGCAGTATTTGGAGAATCAATGAAGCGGGAATACGATTTCAGTAAGGGTAAGCGCGGAGCCGTAGTGCCGGTTCCCGCTGGCAAGACTCGTGTTACGATCCGGCTCGACACGGACCTCTTGGAATGGTTTCGCGATGAGGTCGAGAAAGCCGGTGGGGGCAACTATCAGAGCCTGATCAATCTGGCGCTTCGGGATTTTGTGGGCCGCAGGAAAGAGCCTCTAGAGAAGACTTTGCGACGCGTTATCCGCGAGGAGTTGCGACGTACGGGATAACAACTCATCCAATATGGTATAGTCAATCGAGAATTGGTATGCTTCCCCGGCTTGATCTTGATCCTCAGTCCGCAACTCCACTTTACCGGCAACTGCATGAGCGGATTCGCTCGGCTATTCTTGCGGGCGGGATGGCGGATGGCGAACGGATTCCTCCTACTCGGGAATTGGCTCAGTCCATTGGGTTGAATCGGGCGACCATTACGGCTGCTTTTGATGTTTTGGAGGCCGAGGGACTGATCCGGCGCGAGGTGGGTCGGGGGAGTTTTGTGATTGGTTCAGCTCCGGCGACGATCAGTTTTTCGGCTTCCCGGCCGTCGGAGATTATGTTTCCGCTGGACGAATTTCGGGTTACTTGCCGCGAGGTCATCGATTCCGAGGACGCCATGCAGATCCTTCAATTGGGTCCGGCTAGCGGGTATGGGCCGTTGCGGCGTCATTTGTTGAATGAGGCGCGGAAGATTGGGACGGCGGGCGAGGATGACGACATTCTGGTCACCAGCGGGTGCCAGCAGGCGTTCGATTTGATTCAGCGGGTTCTTGCCGCGCGCGGTGAGACGGTTCTCATTGAAGATCCGGTGTATCCGGGGTTGCGGAACGCGTTTTTGCGCGGCGGCGCGCGCGTGATCGGAATGCCTGTGGGGCGCGAGGGCGTCGAGGTGGATGCGCTGGGAGCTCTGCTTGAAAAAGAGAAGCCGCGGCTGATGGTGCTGACGCCGAATTTTCAAAATCCTACGGGTTCGACGCTGCCGGTGGAATCGCGGCGGACGATTTTGATGCTGGCGAAGCGCGCGGGTGTGATGGTGGTCGAGAACGATTTATACAGCGAGCTGCGTTATCACGGCGCGGAAGTGCCGACCATGAAGAGGTTCGACGAATCGGGCGATACGATTCTGCTGGGCAGTTTTTCTAAAATTGCGTTTCCGGGGCTGCGGGTGGGATGGGCCATCGGGCCGAAGCACATCATCGCGCGGTTGACGGAGGCGAAGGAAGCTAGCGATTTGCACTCGGATCAGCTTTCTCAAGCCGTCGTGCTGCGGTTCGCGGAGTCGGGAAGACTGGCCGCGCATCGCGAGAAAATGTTGACGGCGGGGGCGCTGCGATTGAAGGCCATCCTGGGCGCATGCGGAACGGAGCTGCCGGCGGGGTCGACGTTCACCAAACCGGAAGGCGGCATGAATGTTTGGGTGGAATTGCCGAGGCCTCTGGACGCGTCGGAACTGGCGACACGAGCCGAGCGCGAAAACGTAAGCTTCTTACCGGGGCGATACTTCGCAGTGACTCGTCCACAGGTTCACGGGTTGCGATTGAGTTTTGCGGGATTGACGCCGGAGAACATCCGGCATGGGATGTCGATTTTGGGTTTGATTTTTCGGACCGAACAACAACGCGCACAGCGCAAACAGCAGGGCGATCCGGCACCTGCCTTAGTTTAAAACAGGAGCGAGCATATGTACCTATCTGAAGAGTTCCGGCTGAAGGTCGGGTTGGCGGAGATGCTGAAGGGCGGCGTCATCATGGACGTCACCAACGCGGAGCAGGCGAAGATCGCGGAGCAAGCGGGCGCATCGGCCGTGATGGCGCTGGAACGCGTGCCGTCGGACATTCGCAAGGAGGGCGGCGTGGCGCGCATGGCCAACATCCGCATCATGCGCGAGATTATGAGCACGGTGTCGATTCCGGTGATGGCTAAGGCGCGCATCGGCCACTTTACGGAGGCTCTGATTCTTCAAGAAATGGGCGCGGATTACATCGACGAAAGCGAAGTGCTGACGCCGGCCGACGAAGAGCACCACATCGACAAGAAGACGTACAAGGTTCCGTTCGTGTGCGGGGCGCGCAACCTGGGCGAGGCTCTGCGGCGCATCGCGGAAGGCGCGGCGATGATTCGCACCAAGGGCGAGGCGGGGTCGGGCAATATTGTCGAGGCGGTGCGGCACATCCGGACGATCGTGAAGGAGATGAAGCAGCTCACGGTACTGGGCAAGGAAGAACTGGTGCATGAGGCGAAGAATCTCGGCGCGCCGCTGGAATTAGTCGAGTGGGTGGCGGCGAACGGGAAGCTGCCGGTGCCGAATTTCTCGGCGGGCGGAATCGCGACGCCGGCCGATGTGGCTCTGGTGATGCAGTTGGGCGCGGAAGCGGTGTTCGTCGGGAGCGGGATTTTCAAGTCGGAAGATCCGGAGGCGCGTGCGAAGGCTGTCGTGAAGGCCGCGACTTATTACAAGGACCCGGTGAAGCTGCTGGAAGCTTGCGAGGATTTGGGCGAGCCGATGCGCGGGCTCGATGTATCGAAGCTGCCGGAGGCGGAGTTGATGCAAACCCGCGGTTGGTAGCCCCTTGCGGCCGGGGCGCCTGCGGCGCGGCGGTGTGGAGACACTCGCGCATCGGTTCGTGCCCTGCGGGCACTGAGCGTCTGTAGCGAATGAAAACATGAAGACGGTCGGCATACTTGCGTTGCAGGGCGATTTCGAGGCTCATGCGAAGGCTATCGAGAAGGCGGGTGGGCGCGCCAGGGAAGTGCGCACGCGCGAGGAGATGGCTGAATGCGACGGGCTGATTCTGCCTGGCGGCGAGAGTTCGACGATGCTGAAGCTGTTGGAGTATGAGAACCTTCTCGAGCCTCTGCGGGCGTTCGGCGAGCGGAAGCCGATTTATGGAACATGCGCGGGTGCGATTCTGCTGGCAAAGGAAGTATCGCATCCGGCGCAGATGAGTCTGGGACTGATGGATATCGATGTCGAGCGGAACGGCTACGGGCGGCAGATCGACAGCCGGATCGCGAAGCTCGATTTGAACGGAGATGGGACGTTCGAGGCGGTGTTCATTCGGGCGCCGATTATCCGTCGCGCGGGCGAAGGCGTGCATGTCATCGCGAAGTATAACGGCGATCCGGTGTGGGCCGAGCAGGGCCGTCACATGGTGACGACGTTTCATCCGGAATTGACGGGCGACGTTCGCGTGCACCGTCGATTTTTAGAAAAGTTGTAGCCGCATCGGCCGATAAGCCTTCTTGTGAAGGCTTTATGGATGCAGTCTTAAGGCTGCATCGGATGTGGCTGTCTACCCCTTCCGAAGGCCGCCAGGCTGAATTGCATGGCGCGCCGCTCAACGACGAAAAATTCGAGGGAAGCGATCTCCGCCGGCTGCTGGCAATCGAGGCAAGTTTCTGTGAATCGCGTTTCTATGACGCGGATCTGAGCGGGAGCGAACTCGGCGGTGCGCAGTTTTATCGGGCGCGGCTGCATCACTCGCTGCTGAAGCGAACCAATGCCCGCGACGCGAACTTCGCCGGAGCCAGACTCGACCATTGCGACTTTTCCGGAGCGGATCTGGCGGGAGCGACCTTTTTCCGCGCTGAAATCAACCAGTGTGTCTTCCGCGACGCGGATCTTCAGAGCTGCGATTTTCGCGAAGTACGGATGCGCGGTGGAGATTTTCGCGGCGCGAATCTGCACGGGTCGACCGGGCTGAGTGCGGAACAAATCGGGCAGGCGATCATCGATGGCCGGACTAAGATGCCCTGATGCTTCCAGAGTCTCTGGGAAGAGCCAGCTTGGGCCGCTCCTGCTAGTCGCGGCTCTTGGAGCGTTGGGGTTTCAACAGGATAAGGAGGACACGTCAGGGCTTGATCACCTTTACGCCGGCGGGGAGATTCAACTCGAACTCGGAATCGGGCAGGGCTGGATTAATTTTGATGTTGGAATATTGCAGAAGGTTGTAGTCTTTGCTCTCTTTTCCCGACATAACTTTCTCCTGAATCGGATTGCCTTTGTCTTCGGGGATCCAGAGCTGAATCGTGTTGAAGAAGTTTTTTTCCTCGGCTGACTTGGGTTTCAGGTCGATGCGAGTGGTCTTCACGCCGTTAATTGTTTCGCTTCCTCCGAGCGAGATGTTGAACTTTCTTTCCAGGTCGGCGCGGGAGGTGCCGAAGCCGATCATCAGAAGCTCGTCGGCCGATTTCGTAAACTTGCGGGTGTTGTACACATCTTCGCTATTGGCCTTCGGATGATAGATCTCCAGTTTATTGTCGGAGACGCGGAGTTTGCGCTCGTTGCGTCCGGTAAATGCCGCCAGGAGGACGACGCCCGTTTTGGCGCGTCGTAGCATTTTGAATGTTCCGTCTTCGGCGTTGGTTTCCTGGAAAAGGTCGGAATAGTCGGTCCTATGGACGTCCGCCAGGACCGATTTGAAGTTGTGCGACGCCTGGTCCATCCGCGTGAGGACGTCGTTCAATGTCTCGGCGCGCAGCGATGCGGCAAGGGCGAGAATGAAATATAAGCGCCTCACGGTTTGGTGTAGGCCATGTAGCCTTGGAGTTCCTGCTCGTCGTTGAAGATCGGATCGACGTTCACGATGGTGGTGTGCGTTTTGTACTTCGCGTTCACCGCAGCCGACGCCTTGTTGAGCATGTCGGCTTCCGGTACTCCGCTCAGAACCTGCGGGTCGATCCAGAATCCGTTGCGAAGAATCGCCACGCTGGCGGCTTTCGGCTGGTCGTGGAAAATAGTCTTGGGCGTAAGGAAGATGAAGGCGAGAATCAGCCCTACCATCACGTCATACTGCCAGCTGCCGCGCGGGAAGTCCCAAAGAATAAAGCGCTTGATCGCACCCATCGGCTTTAGTTTATCAGGCTTGATCCCCTCCATTACGGTCGGGGTTCGGTAGGGGTTGTGCCGGGATTTCCCAGCGTCGTCTGGAAGATACACCCCCGGATCGCCTAAACTGCCGCCATCGGGCGGCTCGTGTTGGGTACGGCAAATGCTGGTAACTGGCGCGGAGGCCCTCGGATGTACCAAAATAGAAGAGTCTCGCGTCAAATTGAAGGCACTGATTCCGAGGAATCAGTGTTGCTCGTACGGTTGCTATCTTTTTAGGAGTGTTTTTTGTTCTCACGATTGAGTAAATCGCTTGGGTTGGCCCTTTTCTTCGCCGCGTTCGCGGCCGCCCAGCCGCAGTACCTTGTTTCAACCATAGCCGGCGGATCGCTTCCGCCCACGCCCGCCCCGGCGCTCACCACGGCTATCACGCAGCCGCAGCGCGTCACGGTCGATGGGAGCGGCAACATCTATTTCACTGCGTCCAACGCTGTGTTCAAGATGACGGCCAGCGGGACGCTGACGCTCGTCGCCGGCACCGGACGCATGGGATACGCCGGCGATGGAGGCCCGGCGGTCAAGGCCCAGTTCAATAATCCGCAGGGTGTGGCGATCGACTATCTGGGCAACCTTTATGTCGCCGACACCGGCAACAGCCTGATTCGCATTATCACCGCGGACGGAAATATCAATCTGTTCGCGGGCAACGTGGCTTTCGGCCTGCCCACCTATGGATGGACGGGCGACGGCGGTCCGGCGATTGGCGCGCAATTGCAGTTACCTGTCGGCATCGCGGTAGATGGAGCGGGCAACCTCTACATTGCCGATTCCGCCAACAACGCGATTCGCAAAGTGACAACGGACGGCAACATCGCCACCATTGCGGGTCTCGGCCCGACCGCGGCCGGATATTCAGGCGACGCGGCGGTGGCCACTGCCGCCAATCTGGACGGCCCACTCGACGTGGCGTTGGATAAGAGCAACAACGTCTATATCGCCGACACCAACAACGCCAACGTGCGCAAGATCACGTCGGACGGCAACATTAACACCATCGCCGGAACCACGGCCATTGTGTCCGGCGTAGTCACGGTCAACTTCGGTTACTCGGGTGACGGCGCGGCGGCCACTTCGGCGGAGTTGGCCGGACCCGCCGGCGTAGCGGTCGATTCCGCGGGGAATATTTATATCGCGACCTATGCCGACAATCGCATCCGCAAAGTCGCATCTTCGGGAGGGAACATCAGCACCATCGCCGGCAACAGCGGCTATGGGTTCGCCGGCGACGGGGGCCCGGCCACCAGCGCGCAGCTTTCCGCGCCGCGCGGCATCTGTCTGGATTCGGCCGGTAACCTTTATTTGGCGGACCGCTGGAACAATCGCATCCGCAAAATCGCGGGTGGCAATATCACCACCATCGCCGGAAACGGGTTAGCGAGCTTCGGCGGCGACAACGGCGCGGCGACCAGCGCGCAGTTGAGCGCTCCCGATGGCGTCGCGGTCGATAACGCGGGCAACGTTTACGTTTCGGATTTTCTGAACAATCGCGTGCGGCTGGTTTCGCCCGCGGGGATCATCACGACTTATGCCGGGAACGGGCTTTCGGGATTTTCGGGCGATGGAGGCGCGGCCACCAGCGCGCAGTTGAGCCAGCCCGCGGGCCTGGCCGTCGATGCCGCTGGAAATCTGTATATCGCCGATTCCAACAACTCGGTTGTTCGCAAGGTCACTCCGGCGGGAATTATTTCTACGGTCGCAGGCACGGGAGGCTCCCAGGGTTATGGGGGCGATGGCGGCGCGGCGACTGCGGCCAAGATGATGGCGCCGTTCGGAGTCGCGCTGGATTCTTCGGGAAATCTCTACATCGCCGATTTTTACGGTTGGGTCCGCAAAGTGACTGCATCGACGGGGGTGATTTCGACGATCGGCGGCAATGGGTCGGTCGGCTACTCGGGCGACGGAGGCCCGGCGACGGCGGCGCAATTTTATTATCCGGTCGGCGTGGCGGTTGATTTGTCGGGCAACGTCTACGTCGCCGATTCGAATAACGGGGCTGTGCGGATGATCTCGAACGGGACGATTTCAACCGTCGCGGGCAATGGAACGCTCAGTTATACGGGGGATGGAGGCCTGGCCACGTTCGCCGAATTCAGCCAGATCTCGAGCATCGCGGTGGACGCGCAGAGCAACGTGTATGTCGCCGATACCGGCAACCAGGCGATTCGCCTGTTCCCGTTGGGCGGACTGGTTACGACCATCGCCGGAAACGGCACGCAGGGTTACACCGGTGACGGCGGACCTGCTCCGCAGGCGGAAATGAACGGACCTAAAGCAGTGGCGGTTACGGCGTCGGGAAACGTGTACTTCGCGGATTCGGGGAACAACTCGGTAAGATTGCTTACGCGCCAATAATCACTCACGCGCTAAATGGCGTGGTCCGGGTGGGGCCGCCAATTTTTGCGGCAAGCCGGCTTTTCAGCCGGCGCTGGTCGCCTTTCCCAAGGCCGCCTCGAAAGGGCGGCCCCACAGTTGGTCAACAAATACTGTGGTCTGCCCCATGCGTAAAGGGCTGCGGAAAACGGTGATTCTGTCTCCGCTTCCTGCGGAAAGTTGACAGGCGGAACCGCCTGCCCCACCACGGCCAACCCAGCAGTTACAGAACGGTGGGACAGGGGGTTTCGCCTGTCGGACGGCTTTCGCACAGACTCTGACGCAGTGCGCTACATCTTCATGCTTGACGCCTTGGGGTCGATCCAGCCGTCGAAATCGGCGGTCAGCCGGTCGGCCTCGGCTGGTCCCCAGGTGCCCGGTTGATATCCGTGCAGCGGAGTGCATTCGCTCAGCACCGGGTCGACAATCCGCCACTGGGCCTCCACCGCGTCCTCGCTTGCGAACAGGGTCTGGTCGCCTTTGAGCGCGTCGCCCAGCAGCCTTTCATAGGGAGCCATTTCGCTCCCCGTCTGATGGGTTGCGATCAGTTCCACGGGCTCGCCCGCCATGTGCTCGCCGGGTTGCTTCACGCGCATTCCCAGTGCGATTAAGACGTCGGGACTTAAGCGCAGGCGCAGGTGATCTCCCAGGCCGGTCATTTTCTCGCCGAAGGTTTCGCGCGGAGGCCTTTTGAAATCGACAATCACTTCGGTCGCGGTCACCGGCAGACACTTGCCGGCGCGAATGAAGAACGGGACGTCGGCCCAGCGCCAGGTGTCGATGAACAACCGCAGCGCGGCGTAGGTCTCGACATCGGATTCGGGATGCACGCCCGGTTCGTCGCGGTATCCGTGAAACTGACCGCGCACGATGTCTTCGTGGGCCAGTGGCCGCACCGCTTTTAACACTCTTGATTTTTCGTCGCGGATGGAATCCGGCACCTGCATCCGGGGAGGGTCCATGGTCAGGCAGGCCAGGATTTGCAGCAGGTGATTCTGCACGACGTCGCGGATGCATCCGGCGGAATCGTAAAACGCGCCGCGGCCCTTTACGCCGAAATCCTCGGCCATGGTGATTTGGATGGACTCGACGTGGGTGCGGTTCCACACCGGCTCGAAGAAAAAATTAGCGAAGCGCGTGTAGAGAATGTTCTGTACCGGCTCCTTGCCCAGAAAATGATCGATGCGGAAAATCGATTTCTCGGGAAAACTCTTTTCGAGAATCGCGTTCAATTCGCGCGCGGATGTAAGGTCGCGGCCGAACGGTTTTTCCACCACCACGCGCGCGTCCAACGCGCACTCGGATTTCGAGAGTCCCTCCACCACGGTGGCGAAGAACGATGGCGGAATCGCCAGGTAATGCATAGGCCGTTTCGCGCCGTCGAGCGTGGTGCGCAGATCAGTGAACGTTTGCGGGTCCTTATAATCGCCGTCGACGTAGCGGAGCAACTGCGCGAATCTCTGGAAAACGGCTTCGTCAAAAAGGCCGTGCGACTTGATGCTGTCGAGGGCGCGCTGCCGGAACTGATCGAGATTCCAGCCGGCCTTGGCCACTCCGACAATCGGAATGTTCAGGCCGTGGCGCTCGACCAGCGCGAGCAGGGCGGGGAAGATTTGTTTAAATGCTAAATCGCCTGTTGCGCCGAAAAAGACCAGCGCGTCGGATGGTTTCTGCTCGCTCACTTGCTTCTCGCGTAAATGATCATGACTTTGCCCAAAATTCGCTCCTCGCCTACCGTACCCCAATTGCGGGAATCCAGGCTGACATCCCGATTGTCGCCCACGAAGAAGTATTGATGCTCATTTAGCGTGACCGGCTGGTGATTCCGGCACTGGCATTTGCCAGGCGTGAAGGAGATCCAGTGGCCGTCCTCGTTATAAACGCCGGACCCGATCTTGTTCGCTGGAGCAACCCAGTTAAAGTCGGCCCGGTTCAGAGGGGCCAGCGGCAACATATGGCCGTTGATCAAAACGCGGTTTTCGCGGAACTCGATCGTCTCACCGGGAAGTCCCATCACGCGTTTGGGTCCGACATGCGTGCCCCCTGGTAGTGCCAACAAAACCATGTCGCCGCGCTTGGGCGATGCAGTTCGCACGAGCGTCACGCGCGAGTAAGGCAAGCGCAAATTGTAAGCTGCCTTATTGACCAGGAGCGAATCCCCGATGTTGATCGACGGGGTTTCCGACGGAGTCGACACCTTGTAGGCCCGCAGGTAGCTGGGAACAATCGCCAAGCCGCACGCGACCATCGCGGCGATACGATGCCGTCTTTTCATAGAACCTATTTTATGCTCATTTAGGGCGTGCGAGAATGTACAATTGACTCGCGAACGCAGCTACTTACTGGGCCTCGTCACCCTGATTGGGGCTGGATTGATGATTTACGCCGAGACCTGGGCTTTCGCCTGGGACGAAGGCTTTCATCTTCTCGCTGCACAATTGATTCTGAAGGGGATGCGGCCATATCTGGATTTTTTCCACGCCCAGACGCCGCTCTACGCCTACTGGAACGCTTTCTGGATGCGGATTTTCGGCGACAGCTGGCACGTTGCGCATGCGCTTTCCACCGTTTGCACGGCCGGAGCGCTGTGGATGACGGGCAGCTACGTTCTGGACCGGTTCGACGGCGGGATCTGGCGCCGCAACTGGCGTTTGCCGCTGACGCTGGCGGTGGTCCTGATGATCGGGATCAACTCGCAGGTCGTGCAATTCGCGACGATCGGCCAAGGCTACGGGCTGTGCCTGGTGGCGATCGTCGCGGCGTTTCGTTTCACGGTGGCGAATGTGAGGCGCGACGATGCCAGGTTCGCGTTCGGCGGCGGGTTCTTTGCGGGCGTGGCCGCCGCGGCGTCGCTGTTGACCGCTCCCATGGGTCCGGTGCTGTTCGTGTGGATGCTGCGGGCGCCGGGGGCAAGATTGAAAAGGGCGCTCGCGTTTCTGGCCGGCGGGTTGATTCCGTTTCTGCCGCTGCTGCGCCTGTTTGCGAAATCGCCCAAACAGGTGTTTTTTGGAGCGGTCAAGTTTCACCTCTTTTACAGGACTGTGGATTGGTCGGAATCGGAGAAGCAAAACGTTGATGTTGCTTTGAGTTGGTTGGAATCACCTCATGCGATGGTTACAGGTCTGCTGCTGCTGTTCGGGCTGATCTTCCTGGCGCGCAACAACATTCCGATCGCCCTGCGCCGGGAGCTGCGGCTGTGCATCTGGTTGAGCGTGGTGGAGGGTGCGTATCTGCTCTATGTACGTCCGACATTTGCGCGTTACTACCTTTTTATTGTTCCATTTACGTCGATTATCTGTATTGTTGGTTTATATTACGCGGGCACTCATATCGGCCGGCCGGAGAGGCCCAAATGGGTCATGCTGATGCTGACTTTGCTCATGTGCCTGGGGATAGGGCGGACGCTGAATACGGGGAAAACCGAGTTCCGGTGGTCGGACTGGGAAAAGATCGCCAAGAAGGTCGATGAGGTGTCGCGGCAGGGAGCGGTGATCGACGCCGATGAAGCGATTTACTTTATCGACCACCGCATGCCTCCTTCGGGAATGGAATATGCGGACACGCATAAGTTGCATCTGTCAAATGAGTTAGAAGCGGAATTGCATATTTTTCCAAAAGAGGAGCTGACGCGGCGGGTGAAGGCTGGGATGTTCGATACCGTCGCCAACTGCGATGATGACGACAAACTGACCGATGAAGCTCTGCCGGGCGTTTACCAGCAGAAAACGAAGGTCGGGGATTGCACGGTGTTCTGGGATCGAAAGAAGCCGTAGCGCCAAGCAGGCATCGACATGAGTGTCGACGCGGCACGCCGGGGGCGTGCGCCACGTTAATTGATTAAACCGAGTTTTTTTAGGGTTTCCGATGGTTCCGGCTCGTCGTAATGGGGCACGGGGGCGCGCTCCCTGCCGTTTTCTATAAGAACTCCGTAGGGAGGGTCGCCGAAGGGGAAGGTCTTCTTAAGCAGGTCGAGATCGAGCGAGGTTTTCGCCTTTAACCCGGTATCGGTCAGGAACGAAGCCGCCCATTGTTGCTGCTGGGTGGGGATGCCGATGACGGTGACGTCATCTTTCCATTGATACTTCGACATGTGTCGGGCAGCCGCGTCGCAGTGGCCGCATTGGGGGTCGTAGAAGAATAGAAACACTCGGCCGTGCTGGAGCGAGAAGGGCTTGCCCTCGACGGTGATCATTTCGGGCGCCTTGGTGCCACTCAGCCGGGCCGTTGCGATGCCGAAGCCGGAGGCGGTGGCGACGGCGATCAGGGCCAGAACGGCGGCAGCCTGGCGAATCCCTTCCGGAGGCCTGGACCACCATGCGGCGATGATCGCGGCGAGCAGCATGGCGGCGTCACCGATGAAGAAACCGGGGCCGACGGTGCGCTTCACCCAGGGGAAACAACTGCAATCCTTGCCGAGCAGGGTGGAGTAATTGGCCCCGATGTAGATCATAAAAACGACCAGCAGGAGCGCGGCCAGCGCGGCTCCCCAGCGCCGGAATTTGGGGATCAGAACCAGTGCTCCGGCCAGCGTTTCCGCGACCGCCAGCAGCAGCGTCAACGGCAGGCTGAATTGATAGGGGACGCGCAGATCCTCCACCATGCGGGACCAGGTGAAGGGGTCGGTCATTTTCCAGATTCCAGCGGTCAGAAACAGAACGGCGACGGCTGCGGCGGCGAGGTGGTTCGGGATGCGCTTCCAAACTGGCATTCTGTAGGCTATTCTAGCGGATCATGGGCTACACGGTCACTGTTCAAGAGATGCGGCCTCAATGGATCGCGGCGGCGCGAGGGCCGTTGCCGGAACGAAATATCTTGGCGGCGATGCTGGGTTTGCTGGGGCAGGCATGGGATCAGGTGAAGCGCAACGGCATCAAGACGGATGGGAAGAACGTTGCAATTTATCGAGGACGGACGATCGAGGCCGGGCCGCGGGTGATCGAGCCCGGCGACGGCAGCGTCGCGACGCCGGGCGGAAAGGCGGCGATGGTGATTCTGATGGGGCCTTATGAATTACTGGGTGATGTTCATAAGGCGATTCGCAAGTGGTGCGCGGTCAATGGGCGCGAAATCGAGGGCACCAATTGGGAGATTTACGGGCACCACGAAGAGGATCCGGCCAAGCGGCGGACGGATGTGTTTTATTTGCTGAGAGGGTAGTTTGTGGGGCCGCCAATTTTGGCCGCAGCGTGGCTTTCAGCAGGCTGTTCGGTGATCGGCACGGGGCCGCCTGAAAGGGCGGCTGCCGCCAAAATTGTCGGCCCCACACGGAGTTATGGGCGTTCGTAAATCAGGCGTCCGCCGCGGATGGTGAAGTGGATTCTTGTGAAGGCGGCGGGGTCGGTTATGGGGTCGCCATCGAGGACCACCAGGTCGGCCATTTTGCCGGGGGCTACGGTTCCTTTGAACGCGGCGACGCCGAAACGGGTTGCCGGAGCGACGGTTAACATGCGCAGAATGTCACGCGGGGTGAGGCCGGATTTGCCTAATGCTGCGAACTCGTCTTGGGTCGTGTAATCGGTCATGTATCCGACGTCGGTGCCGAACATGAGGTCGCCTCCAAGAACATGAAACTGGCGGACGATGGCGTAAATGGGGTTGAGAAACGCCGGATCGGTGGCTGCGGTGGTGGCGAACATTTTCAGGGTCGGCATCATCGACATGTGATGGTCGATGACGGATTGAAGTAACGCCTGATCGACGCCGTCGGGGACGCTGGGCGCGTGCGCGAGCACATCCACGCCGCTATCGATCGCGACCTTGGTTCCGGCGAGATTCGAAGGATGGGCGAAGGCCAACTGGGCGTGGCGATGCGCGACTTCGACGGCGGCGGTGGCGATATCGACGGGCATGGGCAAAACGGAGTGGGGCGTCACTAAGGAGCCGGTGAAGAGCTTTAACAGGTCGGCTCCGCGCTTGATGTTGCGCTCCTCGGTTTCGGCGGCGGCTTCGGGGGATACGGGCTGGGGCATTTGCCAGCGGATGAAGAACGGCAAGTCGGCGAGATAGAACGGGATGCCGTTGGGAGGGTACATGCCGGAGCCGGCGGTATAAATATCGGGGCCTTTGAGATCGCCGGTTTCGATGCGGCGGCGGAGGGAGAGGGTCTGGCGGAGGTCGGACGCCAGGTCGGCGACGGTGGTGAAACCGCGGCTGGTGAGCATGTCGGCAAGCTGGGCGTTTAACGTGGCGCTCGATTTAAATGCAGAGTAATCCCACTTCGATTCGGTGAAGTGGATATGGGCGTTCCAGAATCCAGCGGCGACGGTGCAGTTTGGGCATTCGAGAATATTGGTGTCCTGAGGGATGGCGACTTTGGGGCCGACGGCTACGATAAGGCCGGAGTGGACCAGGACGGTCGCGTGGTCCATGGGGTCGGAATCGGGAGCGATGTAGACGCGGACGTCGCGAATGGCGAGGTTTGTGTCGGGGAAGGTGACGCGCGGGTGTGGGTTGCGGAGGGGCCAGATGAGGAGGAAATAGGCGGCAACGACCATGAGGACGATCGGAATCTGGAGGCGGAGGAAAAGGCGCATCGCTTTCAGGATAGTGCGTTCACTTCACGACGGGCGTCGACACTCTCGAAGACATTGGCGCCGCGGTTAGCCCCATGCGTCAGCTTGGGGTTACTTCGGTGATCAAAATAGTCCCAAGCTCACGCATGGGGCTGGACAACCTTTTTCATCATTATCGGTGCGCCGAGCCGCATCCAAACACGTGTGTCGATGCGGCACGCACGGGTGCGTGATCATTACTTCCTTTGTTGCGCGAGCCGAGTTGCTTGATCGGAAAAGGTTCGGACATGTCAGAATAGATAGCTTATGGGCGAAAGTGTCGTTCTGATTGCCAGCGGGGATTTGCGGCCTTCGGCGAACCTGAAGTGCTGGCCAGCGCAGCAGAGAATGGAAGAACAGGTTATGGCTGCGGTGCGGGCCGAGGGGGCGGAGATTCATCGCGGGCACGCCAACGGATTCATCGCCAGCCAGAAGCAGGGTATGGAAGTGTTCCGGTCCATCGACCCGGAGGCTCCGCTGATCGTCGCCGAGGCGGTGTGGCAGTACAGCCATCATGTACTTGCGGGGTTGTATACGCATCGTGGGCCGATTCTGACGGTCGCGAACTGGAGCGGCGAATGGCCGGGCCTGGTCGGGATGCTGAACTTGAACGGATCGCTGACCAAGGCCGGGGTGAAGTATTCGACGCTATGGAGCGTCGATTTCACCGACAAGTTTTTTCGCTGCGGACTAAGGAGATGGCTGCGCGGTGAAACACTGGTCCACGATACGTCGCACGTGCGGCCCCTTTCCGCGTACAAATTGCCGACTAATCCTGGACGCGAAGTGGCGCGCGAGCTGAAGTTGACCAAAGCCATCCTGGGGATTTTCGACGAAGGCTGCATGGGGATGTATAACGCGATTATTCCCGACGAACTGCTGCATCCGACGGGAGTGTTTAAAGAACGGCTCAGCCAGTCGGCGCTGTATGCGGCGATGCGCGAGGTTCCGGAGAGCGATGCGCGCGCGGTATACGGGTGGCTTCTGAAAAAGGGCATGAAGTTTATCTTCGGTCCGGATGCGGAGACGGAGCTGACTGAGGCGCAGGTAATCGAGCAGTGCAAAATGTACATCGCGGTGCTGCACATCGCCGACGATTTCGGGTGCGACGCGATAGGGATTCAGTATCAGCAGGGGTTGAAGGATCTGGCTCCGGCTTCGGACCTGGTCGAAGGACTTCTTAACAACGTGGATCGGCCGCCGGTAATGCGCCGCGGGCGCGAACTGTACGCGGGCGAGGCGCTGCCGCACTTCAATGAAGTGGACGAATGCGCGGGGCTCGACGGATTGGTCACGAATCGGGTGTGGAAGAAGCTGGGGTATGCGCCGGAGAATACACTGCACGATTTGCGGTACGGCGAGGATTACAACGGACAGTTCGTGTGGGTGTTCGAGATTTCGGGAGCGGTTCCGCCGGAGCATTTAATCGGAGGGTATGCGGGCACTGTGAGCGAGCGTCAGCCGCCGATGTATTTCCGATTGGGCGGCGGGACGGTGAAGGGGATCAGCAAGCCCGGCGTGGTGGTGTGGTCGCGGATATTTGTCGACGGCGGCCTCAAGGCGGATTTGGGGATTGCCGATTCGATCGAGCTGCCGCGTGAGGAGTCGGAGAGGCGGTGGAAGATCACGACGCCGCAGTGGCCGATGATGCATGCGGTGACGCGCGGGGTTTCACGGGATCACATGATGGCGCGGCACAAGGCGAATCATATACAAGTCGCTTATGCGCCGGATGAGACTTCGGCGATGAAGGCACTGGCGGCGAAGGCCGAAGCGTTCGATGAGCTGGGGATCGACGTTTCGATTTGCGGGGTCACGGAGGCTGAGCTATGCGCGTAGGACTGATCGGGACGGGCGCGATTTCTCATAAGCACGCGCAGGCGTACGCCAATATCGGGTTTGAGATCGCGGCGGCCTGCGACGCTGCGCCGGGCAGGGCCGAAGAGTTTTGCGCGCAATACGGAGGCGAAGCGGTCGCGACGTGGCAGGACGTGTGTAAGCATCCTCGCGTCGATTTTGTCGACGTGTGCACGTTTCCGGATTTTCGTCTTGAGCCGATCGAGCTGTGCGCGGTAAAGAAAAAGCACGTGCAGGTGCAGAAGCCGATTGCGACGAATTTAGAGACGGCGAAGGCGATGGTGGAGACGGCTCGCAAGGGTGGGATTTTGCTGAGCGTGGTGAGCCAGCATCGCTTCGACGATTCGAGCAGGTTTCTGAAGGAGGCCATCAGCACGGGGCGTCTGGGAAAAATTCTGCAAGCCGATGCTTATGTGAAATGGTTCCGGTCGGCGGAGTATTATTCGCGACCGATCAAGGGAAGTTGGAAAGTGGAGGGCGGAGGCGCGCTAATTAATCAAGCGGTGCACCAGGTGGATATTCTGCTGTGGCTGATCGGGCGGGTGAAGAGTGTATTTGGCGAGTGGCAACTGGGAGCGCTGCACAAGATTGAGAGCGAGGACGTAATCTCGTCGGTGATGCGCTATGAGAACGGCGCGACGGGCGTGATTCAGGCGTCGACGGCGTTCTGGCCCGGGTACACGGAGAGGCTGGAGATTTCTGGCACCAAGGGTACGGCGATTATTTCGGGCGACAAGTTGACCATGTGGGACGTGGAGGGCGAGTCCGATTCGGATGCGCCGGTGGAGCGCGATGTTGCGTCGGGGGCGTCGGATCCGATGGCGATTTCGCTGGCTCCGTTCGAGCGGCAGTTTCTCGATTTCGGCGATGCGATTCGCGACGGGCGCAAGCCGCTGGTTTCGGGGGAGGAAGGATATCGGGCGCTGGAACTGGTGGAGGCGATTTACCGGTCGTGCCGGGAGGGCGCGAAGGTTGTGTTGAGTGCCTGATTTGTGGAAACGGGTTCGTGTTCCGGCGTCGAGCGCGAATCTTGGTCCCGGGTTCGATGCGCTGGGACTCGCGTTGGGCATTTATCTGGAATGCCGATTTCGCGGCGCGGAGAAACTCGCCATCCGGTCGAGCGGTCGCGATGCGGAGTTGATTTCGACGGGCGAAGATAATCTCATCTGGCAGACGGCGCTGAAGGTCGCGGCGGATGCGGGACGGGCGCTGAAGCCGATTGAATTGGAAATCGCTAACGACATTCCGATTGGCAAGGGATTGGGATCGAGCGCGGCGGCGCTGACGGCGGGCGTGGTGATCGCGGCGGAGATGCTGGAACTGGGATGGTCGCGCGCCAAGGTGCTGGACGAGGCGGCGCGGATTGAAGGGCATCCGGACAACGTCGCGGCGTGCGTGTTGGGAGCGATTGTCGCGAGCGCGCTGGACGGCGAGGGCGTGACGCGGGCGGTGCGGATGGAGATCGATTCGCATTACGGCGTGGCGGTGGTGGTTCCGGATTTTCTGCTGCCGACGGTGGAGGCGCGGAGGGTGCTGCCGATGTCGTATACCCGCGCGGACGCGGTTTTCAACGTGCAGAGGAGCGCATTGCTGATTGCCGCGCTGACCAGCGGGTCGACCAATGCGTTTCCCGAGGCGCTGGAAGACCGGCTGCATCAGCCGTATCGATTTCGGCTGGTGCCGGGATTGGAAGAAGCCACGAAATTACGCGCGCCTGGGCTGCTGGGGTGCGCGCTGAGCGGTGCGGGTCCGTCGATTCTGGTGTTCTATGAGCGGAGTCATGAGGGCGTTTGCGAATTGGTGCGCGGGATTTTCCTAAAGCACGGGCACGCCAGCGAGATCGTTTGGGCGCAGATTCAGAAGACGGGTTACGAGTTGAGTCCCCGCCCTGACGGGACGGGGTTATAACCCCTGGCGTCAGCCAGGGACTCGTCAAGGAAAACATGAACCGACTAGGAAGAGAAAAAAGTCCGTACCTGTTGCAGCACGCGAATAATCCTGTCGACTGGTTTCCGTGGGGCGAGGAGGCGTTCGAGAAATCCGCGCGCGAAAACAAACCGATTTTTTTGTCGATCGGATATTCCACCTGCCATTGGTGCCACGTGATGGAGCACGAGTCGTTTGAGGATCCGGCGACGGCGGCGATTTTGAATGAACATTTCGTGCCGGTGAAGGTGGATCGTGAGGAGAGGCCGGATGTGGATCGCGTTTATATGCTCTTCGTACAAGCCTCAACCGGCAGCGGCGGGTGGCCGATGTCGGTGTGGCTGACGCCGGAGCGGAAACCGTTTTATGGAGGCACGTATTTTCCGCCCGACAATCGCTTTGGGAGGCCGGGATTCAAGTCGATTCTGCACAGTCTGGCGCAGGCGTGGAAGGACGATCGGACGCGCGTCGAAGAATCCGGCGCGAGAGTGGTCGAGCAGTTGAAGGAGTACGCGGCGCAGGGGGCGGGCAAGGGCGAACCAGATAAGGCCGCATTGGATTCGGCGCTCTACGGATTTCGCAGGATGTTCGATTCGCGGCTGGGAGGGTTCGGCGGAGCGCCGAAATTTCCGCGGCCGAGCGTGCATAACTTTTTGTTACGGTATTACTCCGCGACGAAAAATGAAGAAGCGCTGGAGATGGTTCTGCTGACGCTGCGCGAGATGGCCAAGGGCGGCATGAACGACCAGTTGGGCGGCGGATTTCATCGATATTCCGTGGACGAACGCTGGTTTGTGCCGCACTTCGAGAAGATGCTCTACGACCAGGCGCAGATCGCGACGTCGTACCTGGAAGCGTTTCAGATCACGCGAGACGGGCAGTACGCGGCGGCGGCGCGGGACATTTTTTCTTATGTGCAGAGGGACCTGACGCATCCGGATGGAGGGTTTTATTCAGCCGAGGATGCCGATAGCGACGCCGGAGGGGTGAAACGCGAGGGCGCATTTTACGTGTGGGACAGGGAAGAGATCGTCGAGGCGCTGGGACCTCGCGATGCGGAGATTTTCTGCACACGGTTCGGCGTGGAGGCGGGCGGCAACGTGGAAGAGGATCCGCACGGGGAGTTCCGCGGGCAAAACATTTTGTACCAGGCGCGTTCTATTGAGGAAACGGCCGCGGCGAGCGGGGCGAGCGTGGATGAGACTCGCGGCGTCCTGCGCGGCGCGATCAGCAGGCTGCTGGAGCGAAGGGCGAAGCGTGCGAGGCCGCATCTGGACGATAAAATCCTGACCGCATGGAACGGAATGATGATTTCGGCGTTCGCCAAAGGGGCGCAGGCGCTGGGCGAGGACCGGTACGCCGACACGGCAGAGCGGGCGGCGAAGTTCATGCACGCGCGGTTGTGGGACGAGGGCCGGAGAATCCTGCTGCGGCGCTTTCGCGATGGCGAGGCGGCGATCGATGGGTTCCTGGACGACTACGCCTGCGCGATTCTCGGGTTCTTGGATTTGTATGAGACACGCTTCGAGGCTGCGGATTTTCGATTTGCCGCGCAGCTGGCGGAACGGGCGATCGAGTTGTTCGAGGATCGGGAGAATGGCGGATTTTTCTCGGCGGGCGAGGGCGGGGAGAATCTTGTTCTTCGATTGAAGGACGATTACGACGGGGCGGAGCCTTCTGGAAATTCGACGATGACGATGGCGCTGCTGCGGTTGGCGCGCATGACGGGACGAGAGGATTTTCGCGCGGCGGCGGCGAGGACGCTGGAGGCGTTTTCCGGGAAAATGGCGTCGGGTGGAGCGGGGGTGCCGCAGATGCTGGTGGCGCTCCAGTTCGCGCTGGGCAAACCCCTGGAGATCGTGCTGGCGGGCCCGGCTTCGGTTGCGATGCTGGCGTCAATCCGGCGACGGTTCCTGCCGGGCGCGGTGGTGGAGAGGGCCAGCGAATCGACGGTCGCGATGCCGGCGGTAAACGACAAAGCGACCCTGTATGTCTGCTCGAATTTTGCCTGCAATCTGCCGGTGACGGACGTGGATCAACTGGACGAATTGCTAGAATAGGCGCATGCCTATTGAACGACCTGGAGCAACAACTCTTAAAGGAAATCCTCTCACGGTTCTCGGTCCTGAACTGAAAACCGGGGAAAAAGCGCCGGATTTTCAAGCCGTGGACGACGGGCTGAAGCCGGTGAATCTGGCCAGCACGGGACACGGAGTCCGCATTTTCAGCGTAGTGCCGTCACTGGACACGCCGGTGTGCGATGCGCAGACCAAGCGCTTCAACGAAGAAGCGTCGAAGCTGCCGGAGCTGAGCATTTATACCTTCAGCATGGATCTGCCGTTCGCGCAGAAGCGGTGGTGCGGGGCTTACGGAGTAGATCACGTGAAGATGATTTCGGACCATCGCACGGGATCTTTCGGTGAAAGCTACGGGACGCTGATCAAGGAACTGCATATTCACAGCCGGGCGATTTTTGTTCTGGACAAGGACGACACATTAAAACACGTGGAGTATGTGAAAGAGGTGGGAACGCATCCGGATTACGAATCGGCTCTGGCGGCGGCCAAGCGCCTGGTGGGCGGAACGGCGGCTTCGGCGTAAAACAAAAGCGGCCAGTCATCTGTTCGATGACTGGCCGCAAAGGTGTCGAAAGGAGGAACGAAAAAGCTTACTTGCGAGCGAAGCGGCGACGTCCGAGGAAGCCGAGAGCCGCGAGGCCAAGACCCATGATTGCGATGGTGCCGGGCTCCGGTACGGCCTGGAGTTCGACCACGACGTCGTTGAAATCGCCGATGCCTTCCGTGAACATGCCGTTGGCGTCTTCAAATCCGAGTACGTAGCTACCGGAAGCCAGTTGGAACAGCGCGAAGTGATTCCAAGCCGCGGCGCCGCTGACGTTGCCGAAGTTACCGTTGCCGGTGGTATAGGTTTCGCAGTTGCCGGCCGAGTAGCACACCGTGGCGTAGAAGCCATACGTGCCACTGGCGGTAAGGGCGCCTTCCTGAACCGGAGGGCCGGTGGAATCGTTTGCGGGCTGAAACAGCGGGTTCAAGGCGATGCTGCTGCCGCTGCCGGTGTACGTACCGAATACAGTACCGGTGCCGGAGCCGGTGTCGAAGCTGCTGTCCGCGAAAAGAAGCACGATATTATAAGCTGCGGAGTTGCGAGTCAGGCTGAAGGCCAGAGCCGTGGTCGTTCCGGACATGCCGTTCACGGTCTCCGCGCTGCCACCGGTGCTGGGATCGCCACTGGCGCCGCTGCTGACGGCGTAGTAGTTGCCACTCACGGTATCGCTAAACCCGACAGAACCCGTCAAGTCGCCGCCGATCAGGTTCGTGCCCGTCGCTAAGCCCGCCAGAACGTCGCCCACGTTGGAATAGTGTCCATTCGTCAGGATGTCTTGCGAAGGGTTATTCCAGAAAGGAACCTGAACGTTGGTGGTGATGGAACTGCTGCTCCACGGCGTCATGCTCCCCGTAAACGATGTCGTTGTCGGGACTGCCGTGAACCCAGCCGCGCTACCAAGATTATTTATCGTGTCCGCCAACATGCTTCCGCTCAGTGCGACGACCGCAGCGGATACAACCAGAAGTTTTTTCATCGTACCTCCTCCGACCAAGAAAAATTGAACAACGTTCCAATATCGGCAGAAAACTCGTCCAACACTAGAACTTTGAATGATCTTATCACAACTGGGACTGGTTATAAAAGCCCCCTCGTACTCTTTTTCCCACCTAGCCCCCAAGTATTTGTGGATCAGGACCACTATATGCAGTGGTGTTGCTATAAGCGGGGCACAAATGCATTGACCCGTAACAGTTTGTAGTACTGGATCATGCAGGCTATTCCATTTAAGTAGTTGGAAATACATAGCTTTTCGTTCGGCGCGTGAATCTGGTCGTCGGGCAGGCCAAATCCGACCAAAACGCTGGGAACCCTCATCTTTTGTTCGAATAGACTGACGATGGGAATGGACCCTCCGCAGCGGATAAAGGCCGTGGAAGCAACAAAAGCGGACTCCAGCGCTTCTGCTGCCCTTTTCACGAAGGGATTTTCGGGATCGATCAGGCAGGGCGGCGCGGCATGCATCAGGTCGAACCGGGCTGTGACGCCCGAGGGGCAGACGGAGGCGACGGCCGAGGCGACCTGCGCGGCCACTTCATCAGGATTCTGGCCGGGCACCAGACGGAGGCTGATTTTTGCCGAAGCGGCGGCCGGGATCACGGTTTTCGCACCCTCCCCGGTATAACCGCCGAGAATCCCGTGCACTTCGAGGGTCGGGCGAGCCCAGATGCGAGTGAGAACGTCGAATCCGGATTCGCCGGTAAGGGCGGGCGATCCAACCTCGCGACGGCGAAAATCCCCGGCGTCGAAGGGCAGGCGCTTCCAGGCCTCGAGTTCGGAGGGCGACGGCGGCTCGACGCTGTCGTAAAAGCCGGGAATCAGAATCTTACCGTCGCGGGACTTGAGAGATGCGATGATCTGGGCGACGGCCTCCAGAGCGTTGGGGGCGACGCCTCCGTAGTCTCCCGAGTGAAGGTCGCGGGCCGCTCCTGCGACGTGAATTTCGCCATAGACGATGCCACGCAGGCCGGTGGTGATCGACGGAATGCCGGGAGCAAACATGGCGGTGTCGCAAATCACGGCGGCGTCGGCGGATAAAGCGGACGCATTTTCGCCGACAAAATGTTCAATATGGCGGCCGCCCGATTCCTCTTCGCCTTCGATCAAAAATTTCACATTCACCGGCAAACTTCCATTATTTTCGCGCAGAGATTGCGCGATCGATTCCATTAATATGAACAGCTGCCCCTTGTCGTCGGCGGCGCCGCGGGCGTAGAGATTGCCATCGCGAATGGTGGGCTCGAAAGGGGGAGAAATCCATTCTGCCAGAGGGTCCGGAGGCTGCACGTCGTAGTGGCCATAGAGCAGCAGGGTCGGCTGGCCGGGAGCGTGTGTCCAATCGGCATAGACGATGGGATGCGCACCGGCTTGAGGAGAATCGATGAGTTGGGCGTTTTCCAGGCCAGCGCGTTCCAGCCAGGCGCGCACAAATGCAGCGGCGCGGCGGACTTCGTTCGCGTAGGCCGGGTCGGCACTGATGCTGGGGATACGGAGGAAGCTGATGAGATCGTCCATTTTCCGTACAATGGTATCTTCAAAAGTACGCGTCCGATAGAACGAGATGTCTCCTTATATATTGCGGCTCGCATTTATGATCGAATTTCTGGTGGCGCTGGTGGCCATTCCCGAAACCTGGAACGTCGGCGGGCAGGGACATCTGGAGTACATGCCCTGGTATGCGAAGGTCGGGTTTGTGGTGGGACTGGCGCTGGTGACCGTCATGGGAACCGCGGCGGCGATGGCCCATGAACGCGCGTGGAACGCCAAGACCATCGCGTGCCTGTTGCTGGCGGCGATGCTCGTCACGGGAATGGGCGTCACCAGCTATTACTACCATCTGCATGAGAATGACGATCAGTCGCAGGGCGGCGACGACGCTTCCATCACTTTGCTAATGTGGCCGGAGATGGTGAGATGAGCGACGTTAAATTTGCCTCCTGGAGCGTGGCCGAGAGCCCGATTACGATCGAATATTCCTTGATCGTGATCGAGGAGATCCGGCACGCGGTGGCCGAAGGATTCCAAAGGCTGTCGCGGGGAGGCATCGAAGTGGGCGGCGTGCTCTACGGCACGCGCGAGGGACGCACGGTGCGCGTGTTGGCGATGCGGCCGATCACCTGTGAACATGCGCGCGGCCCTGCGTTCCTGTTGTCGGATAAGGACCGGATGTCGCTGAACCAGCAACTCAGCTCGGATGCGGAGGATCCGCATCTGGAGGGCCTGATCGCGGTAGGGTGGTTCCTTTCGCACACCCGGAGCGAGATCACGCTCAGCGATTCGGATCTGGAACTATATTCGATTTTCTTCCCCGCTCCATGGCAGGTGACGCTGGTGGTGAGGCCGGGACGCGGCGGCGCGATGCGCGCTGGTTTTTTTGTACGCGAAGCCGATGGCACAGTGAAAAGCGAGCGCAGCTACCTGGAATACAATTTCCCGGACCGGCTGGCCGGAGTGCTGGATCGCGCGCCGGGTCCCAGGCCGGAGAGAGTGCAGGGCGAGCGGCGCATGAACAACCGGGCCGAGGCCATTACCAGTTCGGGCGCGGCGGCCGCGGCGAGGCGCGAGATGCAGCAGCCGCTGGAGATTGCGGCGCCGACCTTCGGCCAGCCTAGATTCGTGCCGTCGGGTCCGCCGAAAAAGAAGTGGCCGTGGCTTCTTGGCTGGGCGGTGGTGGTGATCTTCGCGGCGGTGTTCGGGCTGCGTTACTGGATGATGCGCCCGGTGACCGAACCGATTGCGCTGGCCGTGGTGGAGCATGAAGGCCAATTGCACATCGAGTGGAATCACGCATCGAGGCCGGTGACGGCGGCCGTGCGCGGAACTCTGGTGATCAACGACGGGAGCAATACACAGACGTTCGCTCTCTCCCCGCGCGATCTGACGGCGGGGAATTACACCTATGACCGGAAGACGGGCGACGTCGAGGTCCGGATGTCGGTGGAGGATGCCGAAGGAGGCAAGGTGCAGGAGGCGTCGCGATTCGTGGGCCAGGCTCCTGTGAAGATCGATCAGAACGAGGTCAGCGAACTTAGAAAGAAGCGCGCGGAACTGGAAGACGAAGTCGAACGCCTGAAAAGAGCAAACGGCCAGCAGAACGAGAAGATCCAGCAGTTGCAAAGAACCTTGCAGATCATGCAATCCCGGGTGGGAAAATGAGCGTCATTAAGTTTCAGCCATGGTCACGACATTCGCCGTGGCGATGGGTTTTTTAAATCGATAGGGAAGGGAGAGCTTTCAAATGAGAAGCTCAATAGCGGTTTTGGGGCTGGCGATGTTTTTGGCGCCGGCCGCGTCCGAGGCGCAGGTTGTCGTTTCGATCACCGTCGCGCCGCCGGTGTTACCGGTGTATGTGCAGCCGGCGATTCCCGGCGAGGGTTATTTGTGGACCCCCGGTTATTGGGCCTATGGTCCGGAGGGCTATTTCTGGGTTCCCGGAGTATGGGTAATGCCTCCGCAAGTAGGCTTGCTGTGGACACCTGGATATTGGGGCTGGCACGGAGGCGTGTATGCCTGGAACGGCGGATATTGGGGGCCGCACGTCGGCTTTTACGGCGGCGTGAACTACGGCTTCGGCTTCGGCGGCGTGGGCTTTGTGGGAGGACGCTGGGAAGGCGGGCACTTCGCGTACAACTCGGCGGTGAACGTCGGCGTGGTCGGTGGAGGGTTCCATTCGTATCACGAGAACGTGGTGGTGAATAATGTCCACACCAGCTTCAACGGCGGCGCCGGAGGGATCAGGGCGGAGGCGACGCCGGGGGAACGCGCGGCGATGAACGAACATCACTTTGAGGCGACCAAAGAGCAGACCGCGCATCATGATGCGGCGAGCCACGACCGGTCGCAACTGAACTCGGTCAATCATGGGCGTCCGTCGAATGCGGCGATGAGCCGTCCGCGGGCTGCGGCGGCGGGCGGCGCGAATCATGCTTCGGGCGCCGGAAGTAAGGCTGGCGGCGCGCCGAAGGCCGGCGGAGCTGCGAATCACGCAGGCGGTGGAGCGCCGAAGTCGGGCGGAGCGGCGAGTCATGCTGGTGGCGGCTCGCCGAGCAAGCCCGCTGCCGCGGCAAGCAAAGGCGGCGGCTCCCCGAACAAATCCGGCGGTGGCGCGCCGAAGTCCGGCGGCGGAGCAAGTAAGCCGGCTGCGGCGGCGCAGCATTCATCGGGCGGGGGGCAGCCGAAGGGCGGCGGTGGCAACAAGGGTGGTGGAGGCGGCGGCGCGAAGCCTGCCGCGCACGGCGCTCCGGCGAAGAAATAAGTTTCCGCGAGGTCGGAGAGCGGCTTGCCTTCGGGTGGGCCGCTCTTTGTGTTTATGGCTTCGAGAGGGGAGCGAGCATTTTGTTTCGCTCTTCGGCTTCCCCATCGTATTGGCCCTCTTCGGATCGATAACATGGCCTCGAGACGCGAGGAGGGCGAAAAACTTCCGTTGCTTCAACCATCGTAGTCTTCGTGAAGCAAAACCGTTCTCCACGCTGCTGAATGGTTCTCGGAACATCCAGCACCTGCTTGTACATGTCGTCGGTAGAGAAGCCTATTCGCGAGGTTGTTGAGAAGATCTCGTTGAACTTGGCTTGCGTGAGGTCAAATACCGTAAGAGTCGTGCCCCATGTTTCTGCGCCGCCGAAGTCCGACTCCACAACCAATTCGTCAACGCCGTCGCCGGTGAGGTCCAGCATGCGGATGGCTTGAAGGGAAAAGTGATGCATCGTTTCCCAGGAGATACTGCTCCCCGACTTTCAGCGTTCCGTCTACGTTTGCCAGTTGCACGAGGAGTCCGATCGACGGGCACGCCATCGATGGACTTGCGTCCTCGAACGCGTACCGAAGAACAGCGAGCAGTCCGGTGGTTTTGGGCCAGCGAAAGATCTGAAACCGGACGAGGCGCGTGTTTGATATTTTGAGTCTCATGAGTTGGCCGGAAGCGTCCCTTTCCGCTTCGTTAGTTGGCTTGCCGATCACGCGATAGATGTTCGCAGTCGCTAGTGGGTCGGGAGAATCCAATTCGTAAGGGCCAGTCTTCTTTGCCGGGGGATCGCTAAGCCTCTTGCCCGGCACCAGCGAAATTTGCATCCCCGGAAAAATCGCGTGCAGCGCGTTCATGCGCAGGCTTTCGTCGGCGATCGGAGGAGTCTCAGCAATCGCGAGCGTTGCAACGAGAAACAGGAGAAATCTAGGCATGTGGCGTGCGCCCTCGGCGTGCCGCGTCGACACTCGTGTCGATGCATGTCCAGCGTTTACCCACGCATCGAGATGAGTCTCGACGCGGCACGTACGAGTGCGTACGCCACGTGAGCGACAAGGTCATTGCGGCGTCAGCAATTTGTTGCGCTCCTGTGAGGCCTGCCGGTCGACTTCCGCATCCAGCTTGTAACAGATATGGGACACGACCACCGGACTCAGCGGCTGGCCGTTCTCGAACATCGCGGTCTTGGTGAAGCAGACCTGCTTCCCGTCCAGATCGATGGTTCTCGGAAGATCGAGCATTTGCGTGAACATTTCTTCGGTTTTATAAACGATCTGCGAGGTGGTCTCAAAAATCTGTTCGATTTTCGGGCCCGGGCGGAAAACCATCAGGTTGGTGCCCCATGTGTCCGCGCCTCCGAAATCCGATTCGATGACCAGTTCATCCGCGCCTGTGCCGAGGGAGGTCAAGCGCACGGTCTGGAGAGAAAAGTGGTGCGTCGTCTCGATCAGATAACGGTCCCGCACTTGCCAGTTGCCGCCGGCGCTCGCGAGTTCGACCAGCAGGCCGATGGTAGGGCACGCCATGGGCGGAATCGCGTCTTCGAAATTGTATTGGAGGACGGCGAGCACGGTCGCGTGATCGGGCCATGGAAAAACCTGGAAGCGAACAAGCCTGGTTATGGAGGCTTTGCCGGTCACGACCTGGCTTGCGGCTTGTCGTTCCGCCTCGTTCGTCGCGTTGCCAACGACGCGATAAACGCTCTCCCCGGCCATCGCATCGGGAGCGTTGAGTTGGCGAGGCTTTGGAAGATCCGGCCAGGAATCGTCGATGTGCTTGCCCGCGACGATCGAGATCCGCGTGCCGGGGAAAATGGCTTGCAGCGCACCGAGGCGCAGAGTCTCGTCGGCGATAGGAGCGGTGTCGGCCATTGCCATGGCCGCGCAGAGGAACAATGCGTACATCTTCATCGGTTATACCTCGGGGTCACGCCGCGCAGGCGCTCCCAGACCTTGTCGAGCGCGGCCAGTGTTTCCCCGTCGAGTGGACCTTCCCCGGCCGCGGTCAGATTTTGATCGAGCTGTTCGGGCTTCGACGCGCCGAGGATGACACACTCGATGGAGGTGTGATGCAGCAGCCAGCACAGCGCGAGGCTGACCATGGACCGGCCGGATTTTTGAGCGATGTCGCGCACCGCTTCGACGGCCGAGAAATCATCGGCGTGCCAGTAACGGTCGAGATACATTTTGTTCTTGTCGAAGCGCGAACCTTGGATGGGCTCCGACGCATTGTGCTTGCCGGTGAGCAGCCCGCCGGCGAGCGGATTGTAGACCACGTTGGCGATGCCGAATTCCTTCGACATGGGCAGAAGTTCCTGTTCGATGCCGCGCGCCAGCAGGTTGTACATCGGCTGCGAAACGGCTACCGGCTGGTAATTGTGCTTCCCGGCGATCCACTGCATTTGCGTCACCTGCCATGCCGCGTAATTGGACTGCGCGACGTGCCGGACTTTGCCTTCCTTCACCAGTTCGTCCATGGCCGCGAGCGACTCCTCGATGGGCGTCGCATAATCGGGCAGGTGCATGTAGTAGAGATCGAGGTAATCGGTTTCCAGGCGCTGCAGGCTCTCGTCGATGGCGCGGCGGATGGCCGGGCGCGAGAGGCCTTTCTGGTCTGGTGCGTCGCCGACTTTATTCGACACTTTGCTGGCCAGGATGACACAATGGCGGCGGCCCTTGAGCGCCCGGCCGAGCATCGTCTCCGACGTGCCTCCGGTGTAGACGTTGGCGGTGTCGAAAAAATTAATGCCCGCGTCGAGGCAGCGATCGACCATGTGAACCGAAGTTTGTTCGTCGGTCTGGCCGCCGAAGGTCATGGTGCCGAAGCAGAGGCGGGAAACCTTGAGGCCGGTTTTCGAGAGGATTATGGATTCCATGCAAGCTGCTTTCAGGATAACGAAATGCAATCGTTGTACGATAATGGTATCGATCGCCAGTGAGAAGGATGTCTGCATGAGTGTAGTAACCGTATCGCCGAAGTTTCAAATAGTGATTCCGCTCGACGTTCGGAGGTCGCTCGGGATTCGAGCCGGTGAAAAAGTCTGTGTGATGGAATATGACGGCAGGATCGCCCTCATCCCGATCAAGCCGATGAAGAAGATGCGCGGCGCGTTTAAGGGGATGGACACAACGGTCGAAAAGGAGTTGGACCGGGTATGAGCAGTATCGTCGATTCGTCGGGATGGCTTGAATACTTCGCAGGGACGCCGAACGCGTCGTTTTTTGCCGGTGCGATTGAAGATGTTGATCGCCTGATCGTACCGTCCATCACGATCCTCGAGGTATTTAAGCGTGTCATGCTTTCGCGCGGGCAAACGGATGCACTGATCGCAGCCGCTCAGATGGAACAGGGCAAGGTAATCGATCTTGACAAATTGTTGGCAGTGGAAGCGGCGAGGTTGGGAATTGAGTTAAAGCTGCCGCTTGCCGATAGTGTCGTACTGGCTACGGCACGGCAGCACGGCGCTACGTTGTGGACCCAGGACGCCGACTTCAAGAATGTCGCCGGCGTCCGGTTCATCGCCAAGAAGTGAAGTTACTTCTGCGCGGCTGCGCGGGGCTTGCGCTTGGCGCCCTGCGGCATCAATAGCTGCTCCACTTGGGCTTCGGGAAGCAGCAGGCTGATGTGCGCGGTGCTGCCGTTGACGCTGAACTGGGCGGAATTGGCGATCGACGTCACGCCCGAAGGCGCGTTGGCGTTGCCGGCGATCATGCTGACGAAAAACTTCAGCACGTCGACCAGGGACTGGGCGTTTTGCGCCGATGCCGTTACCGCGTCGGCCGAAACCGTGATCGCGGTCGATCCGAACTGCACGCCGCCGGAGGCCTGCTGGATCGCTTGAAGCAGCCCGCTTTGGGTCACCGGGCCGAGGCTGCCGGCGGGCCGGGTGCTCATGAAATCCGAAAGCGGCGTGTTGGTGCAGAACCACGCGCTGTTGGAAGCGCTGACTTGCACCGCGGTCTGCGCCAGCGTCCCGGTGTAAGTCGCGCCCGCGATCTTGCGATCCACCGCGCCCTTGACCGAAGCCAGATCGCCCATCACGGCGGTCGCGCCGTCCAGGAACGTCAGCGCCACCGCTTCGCCGGACTGGCCCGCGGGCGGTCCGATGAGGTTAAATCCGCGATAGTTCGTGATCGTGCCGCCCTGCGCCGTGGCCGAGCCGATGATCATGGCCGGCTGAAACACGCCTCGTCCGACGATCAACGCCGTATGCACGGTGGTCGAAGCCGACGACGGGGTAGCGGCGACGATTTCGTGCAGGTCCTTGCGCGGATCGAAGCCGGTCGCGGTGATGAATTGCAGGAATCCGCTGTCATTAAACTGCATCTGCGCCAGAATATATTGTCCGAACGGCGACGCCACGCTTTGGTCGACGTTCATGCCGGAAACCACGGTGGCGTCGGGCATGACCAGGTTCAGCAGGGCGGGGGTGACGCCCGCGGTCGCGGTGGCGGCGGCCAGGGACAAGGAAAAGACGGTCTTATACAAAAAGGTGTTCATCGGGAACCTCAACTCCATTCTACGAGTAATGACGGAGCAGGTTCCCGATTATTACAGCGATTTTCAGCCCGCCATCACGCGCAGTTCATCGACGATTTGCGAAAGCGATTGCGCCTGGGCCGACATTTCTTCGCTGGCCGAGGCGCTTTCCTCGGCCGCCGCCGCCGTCCCTTGGGTCACTTTGTCCATCTCTGTCAATGCCCGGGCGATTTCTTCGATCCCCTTGGCCTGCTCCTGGCTGCCGATGTTCACCTCGTCCACCAGAACTTTGACTTTCGTCGCCGCTTCGGTGATCGAGCCGACCACGTCGGCGACCTTCTGGAGTTGCGCGCTGCCTTCGTTCGAAGTGGCGATCGATTCCTCGATCAGCGCCGCGGTGTCCTTGGCGGCTTGAGCCGACCTCTGCGCCAGGTTGCGCACTTCGTCGGCGACCACCGCGAATCCGGCTCCGGCCTGTCCGGCGCGTGCCGCTTCCACCGCTGCATTTAGCGCGAGGATATTGGTCTGAAAAGCGATTTCGTCGATTACCTTGATGATCTTCGAGATTTTGTCGCTGGAGGCGTTGATCTGCTTCATGGAAGCGATCATTAGTCCGAGGGTGCTGTTGCCGTCGGCGACGCGCTGGTCGACCGTAGTCATCAACTGCGCCACCTGGCCGGTATTGGCCGCGTTCTGCCGCGTCATGGAAGTGATTTCTTCGGCCGATGCCGATGTTTCCTCGAGAGAAGATGCCTGCTCGGATGCGCCTTGTGCCAGCGTCTGACTGGCGGTAGACACCTGGCCCGACCCGGCTGCGATTTGCGATGCCCCTTCCGACAGACTGGTGGTGATCGTTCGCAGTTGGCCGGTGATCTTCCGCACCACCATGGCGATCAGTCCGACGACCGAGAGGCCGATGGTCACGAAACCGAGGGCCATCCAGCGCGAGGTACTGGCTTCCGCGGTCGCGGCGGCTTCGGCGTCCGCGGCCTGGGCATTCTGAAGGTCCATATACTCCAGATTCGTTTTCTCAATCTGGTCTGCGATGGGCACGCCCGTTTCGCGCGACAGGGCAACGGCCGGCATCAAGCGCTTGGCCGCCACCAGTTTCGAAACCCCTTCGATGCAAGCGGCATATCGATCCACATCGGCGGTCATCGAGGCGATCATCGCCTTCCCTTTGTCGCTGGTGGCAAGCTTGCCAAGCGCTTCCAGATCGACCTTCGCCGTGTTCAGGTGACCCACAAACTCGGTGTGGTTCGTCTCGGAACGCTTGTAATCGTTGGCGAAACCATAGAGCATGATGCCGCGCTGCATCTCGCGCATGGCGACAATTTCTCCTCGCAGTTGGCCGGTGAGAATCGCCCGGGTCATCGAATTTTCCAAGGCGAAGCTTAATTGGCCGGCGAGTTTCTGGTTCGTATACCAGCCCCCCGAGGCCAACCCCAGCACGACCACCAGCATCGCGACGATGCAAATCATCAACTTTTTTCCTACCGTCATTGTCGAGTCTTACCCCCAATTCCCGTATCGGCCAGACGGGGTGGAGATGTGAAGCGGAAAATGAAGTAAACTACTGTTAATACCTTTGTTGAAACCACAGCTATCACCGTCCGGGTCCCTGCCCGAGGTTCACGGCTCCGTTCGAACGGAGCGGTCCACCGTGCTGCGCCGCATGCTGGCTTTCGGCGGCCCGGCGTACCTGGTCAGCGTCGGATACATGGACCCCGGAAACTGGGCGACGGACCTGGAAGGCGGCGCGCGGTTCGGCTACGGATTGCTGTGGGTGCTGGTGTTGTCCAACCTGATGGCGATTCTCCTGCAAACGCTCTCGGCGCGTTTGGGAATCGTCGCCGGCCGCGACTTGGCGCAGGCCTGCCGCGAGTCGTATCCGAAACCGGTGTGCGATGCGCTGTGGGTGTTGTGCGAAATCGCGATTGCGGCCTGCGATCTGGCCGAAGTGTTGGGCGCGGCGATCGGGCTGCATCTGTTGTTCGGGATCCCGCTGGTGATTGGAGTATCGCTCACCGCTCTCGACACGATTCTGGTGCTGTGGTTCTCCCGCTACGGGATTCGATTGATAGAAGCCTTGATCCTGGCGCTGATCGCGGTGATGACCGGCTGCTTCGGCGTCGAACTGGCGTTCGCCAAGCCGGTGTTTCACGAAATGTTGTCCGGCCTGGTGCCTCGCCTGAACGGCCAAAGCTTGTACATCGCTATCGGAATCCTGGGCGCCACGGTGATGCCGCACAACCTTTATCTGCATTCGGCTCTGGTGCAGACCCGCCGCATCGGCCGCACCGTTGCGGAAAAACGCGAGGCTTGCCGCTACAATCTGGCCGATTCGGTGATCGCGCTCAACGGCGCTTTAATCGTAAACGCGGCGATCCTGATCATGGCGGCGGCGGTATTTTTCAAGCACCACGTGATCGTCACCGAAATCGAGCAGGCGCACGAGTTGCTGACGCCTCTATTGGGAACCGCGGTCGCCAGCGGCCTGTTCGCGATCGCCTTGCTGGCCAGCGGCCAGTCGTCGACCTTAACCGGAACCTTCGCCGGACAGATCGTGATGGAAGGATTTCTAAACTTGCGGCTGCGGCCGTGGCTGCGGCGGGTGATCACGCGCTTCCTGGCGATTATTCCCGCCGTGATCACCGTCTATTTCTGGGGCGCGCATGGCACGTTTCAATTGATCATCCTGAGCCAGGTAATCCTCAGCATGCAGCTTCCCTTCGCCGTGATTCCTCTCATCCGCTTCACCAGCGACAAGGCGCGCATGGGCGAATTCGCCAACCGGGTGTGGGTGAAGGTCCTTTCCTGGACCGTCGCGGTCGTAATTCTCGGCCTGAACTTCTGGTACGTGGGCGGCGTGATCGTGCCGTGGATGGCTGCGGCAGCATGGCATGCGCTGCTGGTAGGTCCCTTGATTTTGGCGATCCTCGCTTTGCTGTGTTGGATCAGTTTCTCCAGGGGAAACGTGAGCGTGCGCGACAGCAAACGCGAAGGACGAAGTATCGCCGCGGATCTGCCGGCGCCCGTGTATCGCCGCATCCTGGTACCCCTCGACCACTCCTCGCGCGACCGCGCGGCCATCGCGCATTCGGCGGCCATGGCCAAGGCGCACGGATCCGTCCTGCACCTGCTGCACGTCGAGGAAGGAGCCACCAGCACTCTGTTCGGGCCTCTGGCCTCGGACGCGGAGATTCAGTCGGGCGAGGACTATTTCCGCGGAATCATGGAGGCGCTCGCCGCTGACGGTGTCGAAGCGGAGTTGACCATTGCGCACGGGCGTAATCCAAGAGACGAGATTGTGCGCGCCGCGCGCCAGCTTCATCCCGACCTCATTGTGATGGGCGCGCACGGCCATCGCGGGCTGAAGGATTTAATTCTTGGCAACACCATTAACGGCGTCCGCCATGAAGTGAGTGCGCCGGTGCTGGTGGTGGGCGAATAATTTCATTCTGTCCGCATGCTTACGCATGGCGGTTCCGAGGCGTTCGTCCTTGATGAGGCGTGTGGAAAGACATATTTGGCCGCCGATAAACACGGAGGTACACGGGCCTGCGGAACTGCGCTAGGGCGCTGCGGCCGGAACCTTCTGCGTGACCTTTTGCAGGCCCTTCCACGGCGCGACTTCCTGCGGCGTCGGGAGCCCGTTCACGTTGAAGTCTCCGCCGATAGCCTGAATCAGGGACACGCACGCCATCAGGCGTCTGGTCAGCAGCTGCACCTGTGTTTGTTCATTCGACAGCGCGATGGCCTGCGCGGTGATCACTTGAAGATAGGCGGTGATTCCGCCCTGGTATTGATTGATCGCCAGTTCGAGCGACCGCTCGGCGGCCGTCACCGCGGCGGACTGTTGTAGCGCCTCCTGCTCCAACACGCGCAACGCCGAGAGATTGTCTTCGACGTTCTGAAAGGCGGTTAACACACTCTGCCGATACACGGCCACGTCCGCATCGTAGGTTGCCTGCGACTGTTCCAGAGTGCCCTGTCGTTTTCCGAAATCGAGCAGCGTCTGCGAAAGTGTCGGACCTAAGGACCAAAAGCGGCTGGGCCAGGTGAACAGGTTCACCAGGCTGGTTCCTTCAAGTCCACCCGCGGCGCTGAGAGTGATGTCGGGATAAAACGCGCTTTGCGCCACGCCTACCTGCGCGTTGGCTGCGGCGACGCGTCGCTCATTGGCGGCGATGTCGGGACGCCGTTCGAGAAGTTGAGAAGGCAGTCCGACTGGAACCGGAGGCGGAGGAGATTTAATTATTTTTACGGGAATCGTAAGCGCCGAAGGAGCTTTTCCGATAATGATCGCGATGGCGTGTTCCAGCTGCGTCCTCTGCACCATCGTATCGGTCGATTGCGCGCGCGTCTGCTCCAATTGCGTCCGCGCCTGCACCACGTCGATCTGCGATGCGACGCCCTGGTTGTAGCGGTTGTTGGTCAAATCGAGCGCCTTCTGGTACGCGGCGACGGTATCGTCGAGAAGCTTCTTCTGCGCGTCCAGTCCGTGCAGCTGGAAGAAGTCGAGCGCCAGCTCGGATTGCAGGCTGAGCCGCATCGTTTCCAGATCGCCCGCGCTGGCTTGCGCGGTCTCAATGCCGGCTTCAATCGTCTTGCGAATTCTGCCCCACACGTCGGCGTCCCAGGTAGCGCTGAAGGGGATATCGATCAGCGGAGTGGCGCTGGGTTGCCGGAACAGAGCGGTCGTGGACGTGTCGGCCGAACTGCGCGAGGCGGTCACCGAAGGACTGGTGGAGACCTGTGGATACAGGCCGGCGCGCGCAACTCTGACCGCCGCCCGCGCGCCGCGATAGTTGGCCTCGGCCTGCGCGATGGTCTGGCTGTTGAGGTCGATCTGGTCTTCGAGCGCGTTCAAATCCTGATCGCCGAAAATCTCCCACCACTTGCCGCGAGTCACCGCGTCCCTGGGCTGTCCGGTCTTCCAGCCGGTCATTTCCTTGTACGAATCCGGAACCGGCTCCTTAAAGGCCGGCGACGCCGCGGATGTGGGCCGGACGTATTTCGGTCCCACGGTGCACGACGCCAGTAAAGCCACGGTTCCCGCCAGGAACCATTTCTTCGAACCTCTCATTGCGGCAACTCCCGATGTATCCACGGCTGAATGTACTCCGGACAATTCGTCAAGGTGACGTCCTCTCCCGCCTGGGCGGCCAGAAACTGCAGGCTTGGCTTGTCTAACAAGGTTACCTCGCTCAGGTCGATGAGAATCCGCTTGCGGGTCCGCCGGGCGCGATCGATGGCCCGCCGCAACTCGCCCAGCGATGTGCCGTTGCATTTCCCGGCCAGCGTCAATTTGGCGTCGCCGTCGGTGTCGAGGTTGATATCGATTCTCAGCATGTGTCAATCTCCGTGCGAATAACCAGGGGCCGGAACGGGCGCTCGCCCGCGCAGGCGATTCTTCCAGCGGTGCCAGCGCAACTGCATCCGGTCCAGATACAGATAAACCACCGGCGTCGTGTATAGAGTCAGCATCTGGCTGAACAACAACCCTCCCACGATCGCGATGCCCAGTGGCCGCCGCATTTCGCTTCCCACTCCCGTGCCCAGGGCCAAAGGCATTCCGCCCAGCAGCGCCGCCATGGTGGTCATCGTGATCGGGCGGAAGCGCAGGAGGCACGCCTCATAGATCGCCGCCTCCGGCGATTTGTTATCCCTGCGCTCCACCATAATCGCGAAATCGATCATCATGATGGCGTTTTTCTTCACGATGCCGATCAGCAGAATAATGCCGATCAGCGAAATCACGTTCAACTCGTTGCCGGTGGCCCGGAGGGCCAGCAGCGCGCCCACGCCGGCCGACGGCAGCGTCGAAAGAATGGTGATCGGATGGATCAGGCTCTCATACAGCATTCCCAGCACGATATAAACCGTCAACAGCGCGGCCGCGATCAGAATCGGCTCGTTCGACAACGAGCTCTGATACGCCTGCGCGGTTCCAGCGAACATTCCTTTCACGTTGGACGGCAGCCCGATCTCGCGCGTGGCCTGCTCGATGGCCGGCACCGCGTCGCCCAGCGCGAGGCCGACCGGGATGTTGAACGAGAGCGTCACCGCCGGAAACTGGCTCTGGTGGTTTACCGAAAGCGGAGCGGTGTCGGACTGATAATGCGTCACCGCGCTCAACGGCACCTGCTTATTGTTCGGCGCCTCCACGTAGATGTAGCGCAGGCCCTCCGGATTCTGCCAGAACTGCTGATCCACCTCCATCACCACGTGATACTGATTCAGCTGCGTGTACATGGTGGAGACCTGTCTCTGGCCGAAGGCGTCGTACAGAGTGTCGTCGATCATCTGCTGGGTGATCCCGAAACGCGCGGCCGTCCGCCGGTCCACCACCAGAGACGCCTGTAATCCCTTGTCCTGCTGGTCTGTGTTGACGTCGGCGATCTGGGTTAAGGTTTTCAATTTTCGGAATACTTGCGGCGCCCACTCGTTCAGATCCTTTACGCTGTCGCTTTGCAGCGTGTACTGATACTGCGCTCCGCTCGACCGGCCGCCAATGCGAAGATCCTGCACCGACTGCAGAAAGAGGCTGACCCCGGGTATTTTCGAGAGTTTTGGACGCAGCCGCGCAATTACCTGGTCGGAGTTCATCTTGCGCTCCTCCAGAGGCTTCAGGGTGATGAACATGCTCCCGGCGTTCGTGCCGCCGCCGCCCCATCCGCCCGCGCCGGTGTTGGCGTTCAGCCCTTCCACCGCGGGGTCCTCCAGCACGGTATTGACCACCTGCAGAATGCGGTCCTTCATCGCCTGAAACGACGTCGACTGGTCCGCCTGAATAGATCCGGTTAAGCGTCCGGTGTCCTGCTGCGGGAAAAACCCCTTTGGGATCGCAATATAGAGATAGACCGTCAGGGCCAATGTCGAGAGCATCACGACGAGAGTCAAAAACTGATGGCGTAGCACGCGGCTCAGCGATTTGTCGTATGCGTTGTGAACAAAGTTGAAGCCCCGTTCGCTCAGCTTGTAGATCCAGTTGTGCTGGCGCTCCTCCTCATGGCCGCGAAGCATGCGGGCGCACATCATCGGCGTCGTGGTCAGCGAGATCACCAGGGACACCAGAATCGCGACCGAAAGAGTAATGGCGAACTCGCGGAACAGTCGCCCGACGATTCCGCCCATCATCAGAATCGGCAGGAACACGGCGATCAGCGAAAGGCTCATCGAAAGCACCGTAAATCCGATCTCCGCCGCGCCTTTAATGGCCGCCGCCAGAGGCTCCATGCCCTGCTCGAGATACCGTGTGATGTTTTCGATGACCACGATCGCGTCGTCCACTACGAATCCGGTGGCGATGGTCAACGCCATCAGAGACAGGTTGTCGATCGAGTAGTGGCACAGGTACAGGACGCCCAGCGTCCCCAATAGCGAAACGGGAACGGCGACGCTGGGAATCATCGTGGTCCGCGGACTGCGCAGGAACAGGAACACTACCATGATGACCAGGCAGATCGAGATGCTGAGCGAAATCTCCACGTCCTTCACCGAGCCTCGAATGGTTGTCGTGCGGTCCAAAATCACCCTCATATGCATCGCCGCGGGGATTTCCGCCTGCAACTGTGGAAGCGCGGCCAGCACCCGGTCGACCGTCTCGATGATATTTGCCCCGGGCTGCCGGAAAATCACCAGCATCAGCGCCTGCTTGTTATTGACAAACCCGATGTTGCGGATGTCCTCCACCGAATCGGTCACGGTGGCGACATCGGAGAGCTTCACCGCTGCGCCGTTCTTATAAGCGACCACCAGCGGCCTATATTGAGCGGCTAAACGAAGCTGATCGGTGGTGCTGATCGACCAGACACGGTTGGTGTCGTGGAAATCGCCCTTGGGCCGGTTCGCATTCGCCGAGCCCAGCATGGTGCGGATGTCTTCGAGGCCCAGTCCGAAGGTATTCAGCTGGGTTGGATTCACGTCCACGCGCACCCCCGGAAGGGCGCCGCCGCCGACGTTGACCTGGCCCACTCCCTTCATCTGCGCCAGTTTCTGCTGGAGGATGGAGGCGGCCACGTCGTAAACCTGCCCCGGAGGCATGGTGTCCGAAGTCAGCCCGATCATCAGAATCGGCGAATCGGCGGGATTGATCTTTCTCCAACTCGGCGTCTGCGGCAGATTGGTCGGCAACTGGCCGCGCGCGGCATTAATGGCCGCCTGCACGTCGCGTGCGGACGCATCGATGTTGCGGCTCAAATCGAACTGCATGGTGATCCGGCAGCTTCCAAGCGAGCTTGACGAGGTCATCTCGTTCAAGCCGGCGATGCGTCCGAACTGGCGTTCGAGAGGCGTTGCCACGGCCGATGCCATCGTCTCCGGGCTCGCACCCGGCAGCGCCGCGGAGACCATGATGGTGGGGAATTCCACCTCCGGCAGAGGGGCCATCGGCAGATAGAAATACGCAATTCCGCCGGCCAGACCCAGTGCGATGGTCAGCAGAGTGGTGGCGACGGGCCTGTGAATAAACGGTTCGGAGATACTCATGCGGCCTCCGGGGTTGGACCATTATCTACGGGAATGTGCACGCCCGCTCCGCTGCGTCCGGTGACGCGCCGCGCTGCGCGATCGAAATAAAGATAAATCACCGGCGTCGTGTAGAGCGTCAGAAGCTGGCTGAAAATCAGCCCTCCCACGATCGCGATGCCCAGCGGCCGCCGCAGTTCGGCTCCCGTGCCCGTGCCGAGCGCCAGAGGCACGCCGCCCAGCATGGCCGCCAGCGTGGTCATGATAATCGGGCGGAAGCGCAGCAGGCAGGCCTGGTAAATCGCCTCCAGCGGTTCTTTGCCCTCCTTGCGCTCCGCTTCGAGCGCGAAATCGATCATCATGATGGCGTTCTTCTCGACGATTCCAATTAAAAGGATGATCCCGATCAGCGCGATGACGCTGAAATCTTCGTGGCACAGCATCAGGGCCAGCAGGGCGCCCACGCCCGCCGAGGGCAGCGTCGAGAGGATCGTCAGCGGGTGAATGTAGCTTTCATACAGCACCCCCAACACGATGTACACAGTAACGAGGGCCGCGAAAATGAGCGTTGTTTCACCGGCCAGCGAGGCCTGGAACGCCGCCGCGGTCCCCTGGAACGTCGCCTGAATCGCCCTCGGAAGCTCCAGTTCGTCTTTCGCCTTGTTGATGGCATCCACCGCGCTTCCGATGGACGCGCCGGGCGCCAGGTTGAACGATACCGTCACCACCGGAAACTGTCCCTGATGGTTCACCACCAGCGGCGTCGTGCCCGGCTCGAAGTGGGTGAACGCGCTCAACGGCACCTGGCCTCCCGCGGTGTTTACGACGGTGTTGGTGGTCGCCGATCCGCCGGCACTGGAGTTACTCTGCGCCGATGCCGTCTGACTGGAACTGGTTGGCGCGACGCTGGCCTGCGAGGTCCGGATGTAGATGTTTTTCAGTTCTTCGGGATTCTGCTGCAAATCCGGTTTGATTTCGAGGACCACCCGATATTGATTCAACTGCGTAAACATGATCGACACCTGCCGCTGGCCGAAGGCGTCGTACAGCGTGTTATCGATCATCGCCGGAGTAATGCCGAAACGGGAGGCGGTGCTGCGGTCGATCACCAGCGTGGCCTGCAATCCTCCGTTTTGCTGATCGCTGGCCACGTCGCGCAAAACTGGAAGGCTCTGCAATTTCGCGATGAATTTCGGCACCCACGTGGCCAGTTCCTTGGCGTCGGGATCCTCCAGGCTGTACTGATACTGGGTTCGGCTGACGCGATCCTCCACCGTCAGATCCTGCACCGGCTGCATGTAGAGAGTGACGCCTTCCACCTGCGCCAGTTCCGGTTGCAGCCTGCGGATGATGTCGCTCGCCGAGATGCGCCTCGCTTCGATCGGCTTCAGGTTGATCTGGATGCGCCCGCTGTTAATGGTCGTATTGGTGCCGTCCACTCCGATAAACGAGGAGAGACTTTCGACAGCCGGGTCCTTCAAAATGATCTTGGTCAGCTCCTGCTGGCGGCGAGCCATGGCCGGAAACGAAACCGTCTGCGCCGCTTCGGAGACGCCCAGGATGACGCCTGTATCCTGCACCGGGAAAAATCCCTTGGGAATCAGCAGGAACAAAATCACCGTGCCGGCCAGCGTCCCCGCGGCGACGAGCAGTGTCAGAAACTGATGCCGCAGAATCACGTTCAACGTGCGCCCGTAAAACGCAATGATGCTCTGGAAAACACGCTCCGAGACGCGGTAAAAACGTCCCTGCTCGGATTCCGGTTTGTGCTTCAACAGGCGTGCGCACATCATCGGCGTCAGCGACAGCGATACCGCCGCCGAAATCAGAATGGTCACGCTTAGCGTGATGGCGAATTCACGGAACAGCCTGCCCACGATGTCGCCCATGAACAGCAGCGGAATCAGCACCGCGATCAGTGACACGGTCAACGACAAAATCGTGAACCCGATTTGTTCCGCGCCTTTCAGTGCCGCCTCCATCGCCGGTTCTCCATCTTCGATGTAGCGGGCGATATTTTCGATCATCACGATGGCGTCGTCCACCACGAAGCCGGTCGAAATCGTCAGCGCCATCAGCGTCAGGTTGTTCAGACTGTACCCCAGCAGGTACATCACGCCGAATGTTCCCACCAGGGACAGGGGTACGGCGACGCTCGGAATCACGGTCGCGGCCAAGGTTCTCAGGAACAGGAAAATCACCATCACCACCAGCGCGATGGTCAGCATCAGCTCGAACTGCACGTCTTCTACCGACGCACGGATGGTGATGGTCCGGTCGGTCAGGATGGTGGTTTCGATCGCGCTCGGCAGCGACGCCCGCAGCGTCGGCAGCAGTTTTTTCACGCGGTCGACCACGTCGATGATGTTCGCGCCCGGCTGCCGCTGAATGTTGACGATCACCGCCGGCGTCTCGTTCATCCACGCCGCCAGTTTCATGTTTTCCGGCTCGTCCACCACGTCGGCCACGTCCGACAGCGTCACCGGCGCGCCGTCGCGATAGGCAATGACCAGCGTCTTATAGTCCGCGCTGGTCAGAATCTGGTCGTTGGCGCCGATGGTGTACGCATTCCTCGGACCATCGAAACTGCCCTTGGCCTGGTTCACGTTCGCCGCCACCAGCGCCGCCCGCAAATCTTCCAGGTTCAATTTATAAGACGACAGCGCCATTGGATTGGCTTGAATCCGGATCGACGGCTTCTGCCCGCCCGAAATGCTCACCAGTCCGACACCCGGCAACTGCGAAATCTTCTGCGCGAGACGCGTGTCGGCGTAATCCTCCACCTTCGACAACGCCATCGTGGTCGACGTCAGCCCCAGCGTCAGAATCGGCGTGTCGGCGGGGTTGGTCTTGCTGTAAATCGGAGGATTCGGCAGATCCACCGGCAGGAAGCTGGACGCCGCGTTGATCGCCGCCTGCACCTGCTGTTCCGCCACGTCGATGTTCAGTTCGAGGGCGAATTGCAGCGTGATCACAGAGCTTCCCGAAGAACTCGTGGACGTCATCTGGTTCAGTCCCGGCACCTGCCCGAACTGCCGTTCGAGCGGGGCGGTCACCGACGACGCCATCACGTCCGGACTGCCTCCCGGATAGAACGTGATCACCTGAATCGTCGGATAATCGACCTGCGGCAGCGCCGACACCGGAAGTTGCTTGTAGGCCACTGCGCCTACCAACAGCAATCCCGCCATTAGCAGGGCGGTGGCCACCGGCCGCAGAATAAACGGGCGGGACGGGCTCATTATTTAACCGCGAGGCCCCTTGTGCGTGTCTCCAACCAACCTCATGGAAACCTTCGTTCCTTGTTGCAATTTATCGACGCCGTCGATCACCACGCTCTCGCCCGGCTCCAGGCCGCTGTCCACCGCCGCCTCGTCGCCTTCGGTCAGCGTGCTCACCACATTGCGAACCTCCGCCGTGTTGTCCGGCTTGACGACGTATACAAATGTCGATTGCGGGCTCCTCTGGATCGCCGCCGTCGGAATAATCACGGCATTGTGGCGCGTGTCCAGCAGCAGCCGCGCGTTCACGAACTGATTCGGGAACAGGGAATTGTCCTCGTTCTCGAATTGTCCCTTGAACCGCACCGTGCCGGTCGATTGGTCGATCTGGTTGTCGATGGTCAACAGCTTGCCCTGCGCCAGTTTCTTTTTGAGATCGCGGTCGTAGGCATCGATACGCAGAGTGCCGGCCTGCATCTTTTTGCGGACCGCCGGCAGGCTATCCTCGGCGATGTTGAAAATCACCGCGATCGGCTGCAATTGCGTGATCACGACCAGGCCGTTGGTATCTGTAGCGTGGATGATGTTGCCTTGGTCCACCAGCCTCAGCCCGATCCTTCCGGTCAAGGGCGACGTGATTTTGCTATACACCAGTTGCAGCTTCGCATTGTCGATCGCCGATTGATCGCTCTTAATCTGCGCCTCGTACTGCGCCACCGTCGCCAGTTGCGTATCGTACTGCTGCTTCGGAATCGCTTCCTGTCCGAACAGAACCTTATAGCGCTCGCGGTCGACCAGAGCGTTTTGCAGCAAAGCCTGATCCTTAGCCTTTTGCGCCTCGGCCGCTTCGAGCATCACCTGGAACGGACGCGGATCGATCTCCACGAGAAGATCGCCCTCTTTCACCAGTTGCCCTTCGGTGAAGCCGATCTTCATGATCTGCCCGTCGACCCTGGACCGCACGGTTACGGTGTTGAACGCCGTGACGCTCCCCAGTCCGTTGAGGTAAACCGGCATGTCGCCCTGACGCGACAACGCGGCGATGACCGGAACCGCGCGCCCTCCGCCGCCCTTGTCGTCCTTGCCGCCCTTGGGACCTTGCGCTTCGGCCGTTCCGGGAAAGAATTTTGGGTAATAAAAATAAGCCGCCCCGCCAGCCAGGCAGAGCAAGAGTACCCAAACCCATCCATAGCTCTTCTTCGATGGAGGTGGAGGCGTAGCCAAAGCCACCGGCCGCTGCGCAGTATCAGGAGTCATACAGGAAAAAGGAGTAAAAATGATTATCGCTTTTCTTGGGCCGAGAAGCGACTGCCCCTGAGCAATAAGTTTCTGTGCCATTCGGCATAGAAAAGAAAGTAGCAGAAGCAGTAGCCAGAACGCATCAGAGGAGGCTCCAGGCCCGGTGCCTTACTCAAAACCATTCTGGCTACTGGCTCCTGGCTTCTGGCTACTTCTTTTAACTCAAATGCAGGATTCCTCGCTCCATCGCGATGGTCACCGCATGCGTGCGGTCCGACGCGCCGAGTTTGGCGAGAATGTTCTGGATGTGCATCTTCACCGTGCCGCTGGCGGTGCCCAGCCGCGTGGCGATTTCTTTGTTCGCCATGCCCTTCGCCACCAGGCCCAGCACTTCCACTTCGCGAGGCGTCAGCGCCACCTGCGGGAAATATTCGCTCAGCCGCTCCGCCACCTCCTGCGGCATCAGCCGTTTGCCCGAATGCACTGTCCGAATGGCGCGCACCACTTCGGTGTGGACCATCTCTTTCAGAATGTAGCCGCGCACGCCCGCTTCGAGCGCACGGTAAATATCCTGATCGCCGTCATAGCTGGTCAACGCGATAATCTTCGCTTCGGGCACTTCCTGCCTGATCATGCGCGTCGCCGAGGTCCCGTCCAGATCCGGCATGCGCAGGTCCATCAGCACAACATCGGGTTTGAATTGCTTGAACATCTCCACCGCTTCGCGCCCGTTGCTGGCCTCTCCCACCAGCTCCATATCCGCTTCGTTTGCCAGAATCGAAGCGATTCCCTTGCGCACCAGCGGATGGTCGTCGACGCACAGCACACGAATGATTCCAGTAAATTCTATGTCATTCAGCATACTTTCGGCGGGGCTGCTAGTGATGTTTGTGGTCATGATGTATGTGCTCCCACTACTTGCTTTGGCGACGGCACTTTTGTTGGCAACACTACAGAAACGGTGGTGCCTCGTCCCGGCTCGCTCACCAGGTTCAGTTCCGCGCCAATCTGCGCCGCCCGTTCCTTCATTCCGATAAGACCGTAATGCCCCGGCCTGACGTTACCGTTCTCGCGTAAAAATCCTGCGCCGTCGTCTTTGACTGATAGATGCAGCGCGTCGGCCGTCGATTCCAGTACGACTTCAATCGTCTTCGCTCCTGAATGCTTCACCGAATTGTTCATGGCCTCCGAGGCAATGCGCAGCAGGTTGTATTGCACCTCGGGCGCCAGTGCGCTTGGCCTCCGGTCGAGCTTCAATTTCAGCCGGATGTCTTTCGCTTCGGCGATCTCCCTGGCCGCTTGCGTAATCGCCGCCGCCAATCCCGAATCGGGGCCCTGGGCGCTACGCAGCCCGGCGACGGATCTTCTGGTCTCACGCAGGCATGTTCCCGCGTCGCGCACGATATCGTCGAGCGTCGCCTTCTCCTCGGGCGAACGCAGCCTTCCGGCCAGCGCCTGCATCTCCATCGTGATCCCGCTCAAGCCCTGAATCAGCGTGTCATGCAATTCCCTTGCGATTCTGCTTCGTTCGGTCAGGATCAGGTTGAACTGATCCCGCAGACGCCCCTGGATCTGGCGGATGCGCAGTTTGTAAATCATCCATCCAGCCAGGCCCAGCGCCACCACGCACAACGGGATGAACCATCCCCGTTGATAAAAATGCGGAGCCAGCGAAAACGGGACACTCGTCTCGTTGCAAACCTCGTCGCCGTTGCAGGCCGTCACCCGGAACCGGTATGCCCTCGGAGGCAGATTGGTGTAAAACGCCTCCCGCCGCCCGCCCGCCGAAATCCATTTCTTGTCGAAACCCTCCAGCATGTAGCGAAACGTCAACCTGGTCGGTTGCAGGAAGGTCAACCCGGTGTAGCGGAACTCCAGATTCTTCAAACCCGGCGCGATCGCCGCAATCGCCTGCGGCTCCACTGGTTCACCGTTCACCGTGATTTCCTCGATCACTACTGGAGGCGGAGGAATGTTGAGCAGCAGGTGGCTCGGATCGAAAACGTACAGTCCGCGAATGGTGGAAAACCAGACCCTCCCGTCCGCGGTGCGGATCGATCCCGGCTGTACGCCGGAGCGGCATTCGATGGTCCTCTGCGCATCGGTCGGGCTATATTGCGAACTGGTCAGTTTTTTAAGCGCACCAGCAGCGAATTTCAGCAGATCCGCCCGGTTCACTGAAAAAAGCCCCTTGCTGCACGCCATCCAAAGGCGGTCCTGATTGTCGTGCGTGATGCCGTAAATCTCGTTGTCGAACATCCCGTCGCGAATCAGAAACGTGGTCATGTGGCCGTGATCCAGCAGCCTTAGCCCGCCGCCCTCGGTTCCTATCCACAACTTGCCGTCGGGATCCGAATAAAGCGCGTCCACGTCGTGAATCGGCACTCCATTCTGCAGCACTTCCTGTGATGCCCCGTCACGGTAGACGTAAAGCCCCTCCAGATCTGTCGCCAGATAGATGCCGCCGGACTGGTCTTCATCGATCGCGGCGATCGGGCCTCGCAATTCGGCCGGCAGGTTTTGCGGAACCGCAAAGGCTCCATGGGCGAACATCGCCGGACCCTTTTCTGTTCCCGCCCACAGCGTGCCCGCGCGGGTGATAAACAGGGCCCGGATATTGGCCGAGGGCAATCCCTGCCCAATCGAATAACTCGCCTCGACCTTCCCGTTCCGCAAACGGTCGACGCCCGAAGTGGTGCCTGCCCACAGCGCTCCATCCGGGTCCGCCGCCAGCGAATAGATGGTGTTCGATGTCAGCCCCTGCTTGCTGGTCATGGTCAAAAACCGCTTGCCGTCAAACCGCGCCAGGCCCGCGCCCAGCGTGCCGATCCAGATATCGCCGTGCGCGTCCTGTGCAATCGGGCCCGTGTCGTTGCTGGGCAGGCCTTCATTGGCCGTGTAGGGCAGCGCGCGCCCGCTGAGGAACTGATTCAGCCCGTTTTTTGTGCCCACCCACAGGCTTCCTTCAAGGTCTTCGAACATGGAATAAACCGTGCTTTGCGATAGGCCTTCCTGTGGCCGGTAACTTTCGATCTCGCCGTTGCGGAGCCGGCTGAATCCATTGCGCGTGCCGATCCACAGGCTTCCGTCCTTGCTTTCCGCCAGGCACAAAATGCGGCTGTCGGCCAGCCCGTCTCGCGATGTCAACAGGCGTTCGCCGGTCTTGGATATTTCCAGGAGCCCCACGGTCGTGCCGGCCCTTACCTTGTCTTTGGAACATTGGAGGGCCCGGATCTCGACATCCGCGGGGAGCTTTTGAATGCGGTGGGAGGTGAATTTTGTACCGTCCCAGGAATTCAGATTGGGGCCGTTGCCGGCGACCCAAACGGTCCCATCCGACGCCTCGCAGGCGGCCCGGATGTTTTGATTCGCCAGGAACGTCGAAACCTGGCCATCGCGAATTCGCGCGATGCCGTTCGTCGTGCAGGCCCACATGTCCCCGTTTTTGGCCTCGGCCACGCACTGCACGTTGCCTGACGAAAGATAGCGCATGACGCGATCGCCGTCCATCTGGAACAGACCCGATTCGGCGGTGGCGATCCACAGCGTGTGATGCGAATCCTCCATTGCGCTGCGAACCCACACGTTCGCGGGCGCTTCGGGGCGGATATTTTCGAGCATCTCAAAGCGCACGCCGTCGAACCGGATCAGTCCTGTCTGCGAACCCAGCCAGAGGTATCCGTCATGGGTTTGCAGGATGGAGTAAATGGTGCCCTGCGGCAGGCCTTGCTGGGTCTGCCAGATGCGATGGGCGTATTGAGTCAGCGTGCGGCTCGGGTCCAGCCCCATCGCCGGGCGCAGGCAAACAGCGGCGAGAACAATAACGCCAAACCGCGGATTCATGCTTTACAAGCTATTATGCATCCTTTAGAACAACAATCCGAATCCGACGGTCGCTTCCGTCTGTTGCAGCTTCCCGTTCGACAGATACAATCCGAACGGCTTGTTGAAATATTGGAACTGGCGGACATCCGCGCGAATGCCCCAGTCCTTACCCCATTTCGAGCCGACTTTGACTTTAACGCCCGCGCCGTAATTCACCTGAAATTCGTTCGACCCGCCGCCCGACGCCGCCGACGAACCCGGAGGCACGAAATTGCTGAACCCCAGCCCGCCCATCACAAACGGCCGAACCCGCTGATCGCGCTTAATAAAATGCCACAGCGCGTCCCCCGATACGGTGTGAATCCCGAAACCGGTAGAGCCGGTCGCGCCGGCGACGTTACTCATCAAGGATGAACGGCTGTAGAAATAACTCATCTCATAGCCCAGGTGTTCTCGCGTATCCAGGTCGAATCGAAATCCGAAGCGGAATCCATCTCCTAACGAATAATCGCTCGGGGACCCACCGATAACGGCCGTCGTGCCGATATTTTTATTCTCGAGGATCGATTCTCCGGCGCTAAACCAGAATTCGCCGGACTGGGCAAACGCAGCTCCAGAAAAAGCCAGTGTAACAATGGCCAAAGGTATTCTCATGACTTGTGTGATGCCGTTTACTGAGAATGGGTTACATCTTCAACAACAATGACGTGGATTTCCCCCGGACCATGTACGCCCCGCACCAGCCGCATCTCGATATCCGCGGTCCGGCTCGGGCCGGTAATCACTACCATGGCGCTTGATTCCGCTCCCGGCAAAGGCCGCATTCGAAACACGTCGTCCAGGCTTGAAACAATTTTTGAGCTCTCAATGACTGCAATATGGCAGGGAGGGAGCAGGGACAATAACCGCGATTCCCCGGATTCCGAAAAAAACACCAGCGATCCGGTATCGGCCAGCGCGTAATCGGCTGACGTGATTCCCACCTCGGTCGTCGCCATCCCCTCCCGCGAACAGGGGTCGGTGGAACGGATAAACGTCCGCCCGTTCAATGCTTTATTCACCGCAGCCGCCGCTTCCTCGTGCGAGTTCACGATGACGACTTTGCCCGCCAGAGCCTCCAGCGCGTTCTTGAACTGATCCACCAACCCTTGTTTGGGCCCTTCCGACAGCAAAACAGGCGGAGGCGGCGGCACCGGATCGCCCTCGCGCCGGTGGAGAGCGGCGCGTGCTGCCCCTAAAATCTGGTCGCGCGACGTCATTACGAACTTCTTTCCGGCATGTGGCTCACGCCCGCGGCGTGCCGCGTCGAGACTCTCTCGACGCTTGGACTCAGGCATCGACAAAGTGTCACAGTTAGTGGTGCCGCTCCTTCCACATATCGCGAAAGCTTTTCTTCGGTGGAGCAGGCAAGTCGCGCTGGCTCAACCAGTTCTTCAGTGGCCCGATGGCGAAAAACGAATCCTTCCTGGGCATCGGAGCCGCTAGTGCCAGGGAAGCCATCCGCGCATAGAATTTCGGATGGCTCATGACCCAGGCGAACATTTGAAATGCGAGCTTCTCCGTCCGGTCACCGCCCGCTTTGACTTTATCGGCCCGCAACTCAAGCAAAATTCGCGGGATTTCAATCTTGACGGGGCATACTTCGCCGCACGCCCCGCACAAGCTGGAGGCGAACGGGAGCCACGGATCATGCTCGATCCCCATGAACTGCGGCGTGAGAATTTTTCCGATCGGCCCCGAATACACCCACGGATAGTTGTATCCGCCGATTTTTCGATAAACCGGACAATGATTCAGACAAGCCCCACATCGGATGCAGTATAACGACTGCCTCTTTGACTCATCCGCCAGTAATTTGGTGCGCCCGTTGTCCAGCAACACCAGATAAAACTCTTCCGGCCCATCCGGCTCGCCTTCGCGTTTCGCGCCGGCCAGGAATGATGTGTAAACGCTCAACGGCTGCCCGGTCGCGCTCCGCCCGAGCAGTTTCAAAAATACCCCCAGATCCTGCGCCCTCGGAATCAACTTTTCAATCCCCGCGACCGCCACGTGAATCTTTGGCGCGGAACTGGAGAGACGCGCGTTCCCCTCGTTCTCGACCAGCACGATCGCGCCCGAATCGGCGACCAGAAAATTCGCGCCGCTGATGCCCATGCCGGCTTCCAAAAACTTCTGGCGTAGCGCAATGCGCGCGATCTTGGTCAGCGCCTCCGGAGTCGTCTCCTGTTTCGAATGCAGATGCTCTTCGAAAATGTCGGAGACGTCGCCAATCGTCTTATGAAGCGCCGGCGCGATAATGTGGAACGGTTTTTCCCCGCTCAGTTGCAGGATGTACTCGCCGAGGTCGGTCTCGACCGCCTCCACGCCGTCTTCTTCCAGATGCTCGTTGAGATGAATCTCTTCGGTAGTCATCGATTTCGATTTGACGATGACCTTCACGCCTTTATCCTTCGCCAGTTTTTGAACGAACGCGCAAGCCTCGGCGCCGTCGCGCGCCCAAATCACCTTTCCGCCGCGAGCTTCGACGTTCTGTTCCAGTTGTTCCAGGTAATAATCGAGATGATTAAGAGTGTGCTTCTTGATGTCGTGGGCATGCTGCCGCAGAACCTGAAAATCCGGGGTCAGATTTTCGCGCCGCCGTTCACCCAGACGCGCGGTGGCCGAATAAATCGCCAATTGCAGCTTCTTGTTGTCTAGTGCGACGCTGACGTCAGGAGTCTTCATCGTCCCGCGAGGACCTCGGCCAGATGCATCGTGCGAATCTTCGACCCGGCGCGCGACAGCGCCCCCTGAATCTGCATCAGGCAACTGGAATCGACGGAAACAACGGTGCTCGCGCCGGTCTTCTCGATCGCGTCGATTTTGGTCCGCACCATCCCTCCGGAGATTTCGGGAAATTTCACCGCGAACGTCCCGCCGAACCCGCAGCACTCCTCGGCCGGCTCCATTTCCGCCAGCCGCAGCCCGCGTACGTTTCCCAGCAGCTTGCGCGGCCCGTCCTTGATCTTCAATTCACGCAGCGCGTGGCAACTGTCGTGATACGTTACCAGGCCATCATATTTTGCCCCGACATCTTCGACCTTTAAAAAATCAACCAGGAATTGCGAAAACTCCCAGACGCGAGGCTCCAGATCATGCACCCTTTTGTCGCCCGGCAGCAGGTCGGCGAAATGATGACTGATCATCGAACAGCAGGACCCGGACGGCACCACAATGTGTTCCGCGCCATCGAACGTTTTCAAAAAGTGTTCGGCGACGGTCCGCGCTTCGTCGCGATAGCCGCTATTGAACGCAGGCTGCCCACAGCAGGTCTGCGCCTCGCGAAATTCCACTTCGCAACCGGCGCGCTCCAGAACATCCGCCATCGCCATTCCGACTTTCGGAAACATCTGGTCGATGACGCAGGTGACAAACAACGAGACGCGAACCATGAAGCACTTAGCTTACAACGATCGTGCCTTCCAGGTACTTCACCGCGTTCCCGGCGATGGTGACGCGCTCGCCTCGATCCTCGCACCAGATCTCGCCTCCACGCGGCGAAACCTGCCGCGCGAACATCTTCTTTTTGCCGAGTTTTCGAGACCAGTAAGGAATCAGCGTGCAGTGCGCCGACCCGGTGACCGGGTCTTCCGGAATCCCTTGCGCGGGCGCGAAAAATCGCGACACGAAGTCGCAATCCGAGCCCGGCGCGGTGACGATGGTCGCGAAACGATCGATCATCGCCAGCCTCTCCATGTTTGGCTTTAACGCCAGCACCTCGGCCTCGGTGTCGAACACGCAAAACAGATCGCGCGCCGCCAGCACCAGCTTCGGAGTCGCACCCAGGGCATCGAAGAGCTTCGGATCGATCTTGCATTCGACGGGCGGCCGGGCAGGGAAGTCGAGCGCATACAGATCCCCGTCCTGCGTGACCACCAGTTCGCCGCTCCGCGATTCAAACGCCACACGCCCGGAAACCTCGCGCCGAATGTCCATCATCACGTGCGCGGTCGCGAGCGTCGCATGCCCGCACAAGTCGACCTCGACGCCGGGAGTGAACCAGCGCAGATGATATTTCCCGTTTTTCGAAATATAAAATGCAGTCTCCGCGAGGTTGTTTTCGGCGGCAATCGCCTGCATCTGGGCGTCGGCAAGCCAGTCGTCAAGAGGGCAGATCGCGGCAGGGTTGCCTCCAAACAACTTGCTGGAGAAGGCATCCACCTGGTAGATGGGAACGTTCATTCCTCAATATCGCGCGGGAGGGAGGAAGCGTGCAACCTCGTAGGCGAGGAAAAGTTAAATTGACCGCTCCCGATGGTCCGGTTCCATGTCGGTAGCATCTGTTATCAACGGCTTAATGGAACCGCGACCATCGGGAGCGGCCATGCTGGGACTGTTTCAGCACCCTGCTAGTGGCCGTCGCAGAGAATCGTTACCGTGTCCAGCGATCTGGCTGCGACGGTCCCCCTGGCGTGAGCCCGCGATTTGCGTTTCTTGGGCCCTGGCGCGCGTTCTAGCGCGTTTTCCGAAATTTCCGCCATAGAGGGTCGGCGGAGCCTTGGCCGGCTCGCCGATTTTGGCGAGTTTAACACGCAAAAACTGATTCTGTGCGAGTTACGGAAAAATTTCCACGCGGGCCGGGCCAATGAAGACGCTAACGTTGCCGATCTGGCTGCGGCGGAGTGGGCCGTTTATTTCTTCTGGACGGTGACCACGCGCGACACTGTTCCGGTTTCCCCGGCGTTGACGCTCAGAACCAGCATGCGTTTTTGTTCCACATCATGGGCCTGAATCGTGCCCCCCGGCTCGCCGCTTGAGGCGGCTTCGATTTTGAATCCGCTTTCCTCCAGCTTTGCCTGGTAGAAGTGAACGATTGCCGAGGGCTTGTCGCCGGATTTGAATGTCATGATGGTTTCTTTATCGCCTTCGGGGCTGACGGCCGAGGATACGACTTCGGGGGTTGTGGCGGGATAGACCGGCATCCACCCGGGAAGTGTCGTGGCAGGCTGTTCCGCGGCGGGAGGCGGCGGGGCTGCGGCCGCTTGCGGCTGAACGGCCGGAACGGGGACCAGCGTGTTCGTCCGCGAATCGAACCGGAAGGTGGATAAAGCGCCGTTCTTGTCTTTCAGCGTGACCGTATGCGCGGCGCCATCGACGGAAGCGACCTCAAGGTCCGGCCGCATCCTGGCCGCCATGCTTGCCAGGGCCTGGATCGGATTGCTCTTCATCTGGCTCGCGCTATCGTCGTTGGCGTCGGCGCTGCCGCGGGGAATCAGCGCCACAACAAGGACGAGCGCCAGCACCGCGCCGCCCGCCACCAGCAGAATGTTCTTCTTATCTTTGTTCCAGTCGAGGTTCGTCAGCAGCGCCGCGATGCCTTTCTTTGGTGGGTCTTTCTGCGATGGCGAAGGTTCCGCGTCAGTGCTCGGCATATGTCCATAGAGGTAATCGGCTCTGCCGGACAGAAGCTTTATGAGAGCTTACTTCCCGTAGTTCGGGCGATAGTGCAGGTGGCAGGACGTGCAGGACGTCGTTAGTTGCTCATTCAAGTCGAGAATCGCCTGCATATCCTTCTTTTGAGCCGCCTTATAGGCGGCTGATCCCGCGTCAATCATGAGTTTGGCATCTTTCACCCACCGGTCCTTGTCCCTCGCGCGGCCGCCCATCAACAGCAGGTTTCCGGATTCGGCCAGCGAGAGTGCGTTGCCGCGAATCACGCTCCAGTCATGATCGGTCTTTGGCGGAGTGCGCTCGATATAGAACAGCGCGTCGGAAGCCGGGTAAATGATATCGATCATCAACTGGCTGACGCTGCCGACGGGCTGAAACGGAGCCGGTTCCTGGGCGATCAGAGCGCAGGAAAATCCAACGAGGATCACGAACCCAAAAATTCGCATACTTCGGATTGTATACTGGCGCGGTGAAGCTTCTCTGGCTCCTCTCGTGGTTTGTCTCATGTGTCGCGCTCTGCGCGCAGCCCAAACAGTATGAATGTCATCGCGCGACTTCCGCCCTGAGGATCGACGGCCGTCTGGACGACGCGGCTTGGGCCAAAGCCGCCTGGACCGACGCGTTCGTCGATATTCAAGGCGAGGATCACCCCAAGCCGCGCTTCCGCACGCGCGCCAAAATGTTGTGGGACGACCATTACCTCTATATCGCCTCCGAACTGGAGGAGCCCGACGTCTGGGCCACGCTCACCTCGCACGATTCGGTAATTTTTCGCGACAACGATTTCGAAGTGTTCCTCAATCCTACCGGCGATGCCCTGAAATATTTCGAGTTCGAAATCAACGCGCTGAACACCGGATGGGATTTATTCCTCCCGAAGCCCTACAACAAAGGCGGCAGCGCCGACAACAGTTGGGAGATGCCCGGGTACAAGTCGGCCATCGCCATTGATGGAACGCTAAACGACCCGCGCGACCGTGATAAAGGCTGGTCGGTCGAACTGGCGCTGCCCTGGAGCGCCTTCGTAGAAAGAAGCGGCAAAGGCCGTCCGAACCCCGGCGACGAATGGCGGATCAATTTTTCGCGAGTCGAATGGCAGGTCCGCGTGGTCGACGGGAAGTACGAAAAACTCCCCGGCCAGAAAGAGGACAACTGGGTGTGGTCGCCGCAGGGAGTCGTAAATATGCACGTGCCGGAGAAGTGGGGCGTCGTGCGATTCTCGAAGTGATATCTAAGAATGATATATCAGGCGTATGCCATCGATGTTGGTTCGCCTCGACGAATCTACGCAGCGCGCCCTGAATCGCGTCGCGAAGAAGGGTGCAAGGGCCGAATTTATTCGCAGCGCCATCACGCGAGCGATCATTGACGCCGAAGAGGCTCGCACCCGGCGCGCCTATGAGCTTCAGCCTGATTCCGAGGCTGAGGCCGACGATTGGTCGAATTGCGAGGAATACAAGCCTTGAAACAGTATGAGGTGTGGTGGGCAACACGGCCGCAGCCGGCCGGCCGTCGTCCGGTTCTACTGTTAAGCCGGGACGCCGCGTACCAATATTTGAACAAGTTCACGGCGATCGAGATAACGACCACCATCCGCCACATCGCCGAGGAGATCCCTCTCGGAAAGGCGGAAGGCTTGGCGAAACCCTGCGTGGCGAATTGCGATAACATTCGGACCGTACCCCGCTCCGCACTGGTCAAACGAATCGGGCAGCTCGGCGCGGCCCGGCGCAGGGAAACAAAGCGGGCGTTGGGTCACTCGCTTGGTTGGGACGAACTCATTTCGGTTTGAGGCTACCCGCGTGGTATCCTCAAAAGTTGGGCGTAACCCCCATAACTCTCGGTAGTTATTAGAGGATCTCTCCAATGTCCGGTCACTCCAAGTGGGCCACAATCAAGCACAAAAAAGCCGCGACGGACGCGAAACGCGGCAAGGCGTTCACCCGCCTGATTAAGGAAATCATGATTGCCGCGCGCAATGGCGGCGATCCGGACATGAATCCGCGCCTGCGCACGGCCATTACTGCGGCGAAGGCGGTCAGCATGCCGGCCGACAACATCAAGCGTGCCGTCATGCGCGGCACGGGCGAGCTGGAAGGCGGGCAGCTTGACGAAATTATGTTCGAGGGCTACGGGCCCGGCGGCGCGGCCGTGCTGGTGTCGGTTGCCACCGACAACCGCAACCGCACCGTCAGCGATATCCGCCATGCGTTCTCCAAATGGGGCGGGAACCTGGGCGAGCAGGGCAGCGTCTCCTGGATGTTCGAGCGCAAGAGCCAGATCATCATCGACGGCGAAAAGGCCACCGAGGACGATCTGATGAACCTGGTTCTCGAATCGGGCGCCGACGATTTGAAGGGCGAAGGCGGCAACTGGGAGATCCTTTCCGCGCCAGACATGCACGAAAAAGTGCTCGACGCGGTGAAAAAGGCGGGCATTACGCCGGAGTCGGCGGAAATTGCCATGGTGCCGAAGAATCTGCTGAAGCTCGAAGGCAAGAACGCCAGCGGCATGCTGAAGCTGACCGAAGTGCTGGAAGAAAACGAAGACGTGCAGAACGTATATTCCAACTTCGACATCGACGAAAAAGAGCTGGAGGCCATGGCGTAATCGCCACGGAGGCATGTGCGCGTTCTGGGCATCGATTGCGGCACGGAGCGCACCGGTTGGGGCGTCATCGATAGCGATGGCCGCAGGCACACCGTGGTCGCGCACGGCGTGATCTGCCTGAAGGTCCGCGACCCTCTGGAAACGCGCCTCGCCGCAATCGCCTGCAAGCTGCGCTCGGTGCTGGCCGAACATTCTCCCCAAGCCGCCGCGGTCGAGGAAGTATTCTACTCGTTGAACGTCAAGACCGCGCTGAAGCTGGCCCACGTCCGCGGCGTCGCGCTGCTGGCCGTCGCCGAGGCGGGCATCGTCCTGGGCGAATATTCTCCGCTCGAAGTAAAAGTCAGCGTGGTGGGATATGGGCGGGCCGAAAAGCGGCAGGTGCAGTTGATGGTCCGCTCGATCACCGGACTGGGCGAGGCCATCGAATCGGAGGATGCGGCCGATGCGCTGGCCGTCGCGATTTGCCACGCCACCACCGCGTCGCATCCCCTGGGAGCCGCGCGATGAAGTCGGTCCGCATGCTGACGCATGGCGGTTCCCCGTTCTGCGAACCGCGACCGTCAGGAAGCGGACAGACGTGGAAACGGCGGTTGGTATTGCCGCTGCTGTTGTGCATCGCGGCGCCAGCCGCGTGGTCAGGTGAACGGATTGTTTACACCAAGTCCTTTCCAGGCTCCTCTCCGGCTTACGTCGCGATCACGGTCGAGCGCTCGGGCGAAGTTTCCTACAAGGAGGCCGTCGACGACGATCCGGAAAAATTTCAGCTGGAGCCGTCCGGCACCGAAGTGATGTTCGATCTCGCGGCGCAGCTCGATCATTTTAAGAGGCCGCTGGAATCCGGTCTCAAGGTCGCCAACATGGGCGTGAAAACGTTCCGCTGGGAGGATGGCGACGCTTCCAGCGAGCAGAAATTCAATTATTCACTTGACGAGAGCGCCAAGGCCCTGCACGACTGGTTCGAGGCCATCACGGAAACCGAGCGCCTGTTTGCCGAACTGAAGCGTTCCGCGCGCCATGACAAGTTGGGCGTGCACGACGCGCTGATCCACATCGAATCCGCGTGGTCGATGAGACGGCTGACCGGCGCCGACCAGTTTCTGCCGCTGCTCGACCAGATCGCGCAGAACGAAATTTATCTGCACATGGCGCGCCAGCGCGCGGGGATGCTGGGCGAGGCGATTCGCGCGGCCAAGGAAAAGCGTTAATGAAACTGACGGTTTTTCTGGTTGCCGCGTTGATTGGCTGCGCGCAGCCGCCGCTTGCCAGCCCGAATCAGGAACAGCAGGATTTGCAGCAAGCAGTGAACGAAGCCGGTAACAGTCCTATCGATCTGACGCGTTCGCTCGAAGCGTTTCTAAAAAAATATCCCAACGCCACGCAGATGAAGGAAATCGAGCGCGCGCTGGCGAAAGCCGCGATCGACAATAAGGACGATCGCCGGACGGTCCAGTACGGAGAACGCGTACTGGCGTCCACGCCCGACGATATGCTGGTGCTCGACCGCGTGGCGCGCGCCGAGATCACTCTTGGCGGCAAAGAAAATGCGGAAAGAGCGCTCGCCCATGCCCATCGCTTTCAGGAGATTGTCGAAAAGCTGCCCGAAGCGACCGGCCTGGGGGCGGCAAAAATGCGCGAGGAGCGCGACCGCGGCATCGCGCGTGCCATGCTCTATCAATCCCGCGCCCAATCCGCGCTAGGCAATTTCAACGAGGCTTCGAAGCTGGCCGCGCAATCTTTTTCGAAATATCCGTGCGAGGAATCGGCGCGCGAGTGGGGCTCGGCGCTGGCCTCGCTGGGCTTCGACGAGCAGGCGATTACGCACTACGCCGACGCTTTTATGATCCCCGATATCCGCGCCCAGGACTCCGACCGCGCGACGGATCGCAAGCGCCTGGGAGAGCTGTATCGCAAGGCGCGCGGCTCTGAAAAAGGCCTGGGCGACGTGATGCTCGAAGCCTACGACCGCACCTCGCAATGGATCGACCAGCGGCAGAAGAGTCTTACCGGCCTCGATCCGAACGCGGGAGTCACCGATCCGATGGCGTTCACCATCAGCGGTCTCGAAGGCCAGCGGCTGAAACTCGGCAGCTTGAAGGGCAAAGTGGTGATTCTCGATTTCTGGGCCACCTGGTGCAACCCGTGCCGCATCCAGCATCCTATGTACGACCAGGTGCAGGAGCGTTTCAAGGACCGCGGCGACGTCGTGCTGCTCTCGATCGACGCCGACGAGGATCACAACATCGTTGCCCCGTTTCTGGAGAAACAGAAATGGAGCAGGACCCAAGTGTACTTCGAGGACGGCCTGCAAAAACTGCTCCAGGTGAACGATATTCCGACGACCATCGTCTTCGATAAACAGGGCCGCGTCGCCAGCCGCATGAATGGATTCCTGCCCGATCGCTTCGTCGAACAACTCACCGAGCGTATTCAAACCGCGCTAACCGATAAATGAATTTTCAAAGAGTCATCTGGATTGTCCTCGATAGCGTCGGCATCGGCGAGATGCCGGACGCGGCTAAGTATGGCGACGCCGGCAGCGACACGCTGGGCAACATCGCCCGCCAGCGCCCTCTGCACCTCCCCAACTTCTGTCAGCTTGGCTTGGCCAATATCAAGCCGCTGACGGGACTGGCGCCGGCGGCCGAACCGACCGGGGCGTATGGAAAATGCATGCTGGCGTCGCCGGGAAAAGACACGACCACGGGACATTGGGAAATGGTCGGCATTCATCTCGAAAAACCCTTCCCGCTTTTCCCGCACGGTTTTCCGCCCGAGGTGATGGACGAGTTCGAACGTCGCATCGGCCGCCGCGCCATCGGTAATAAAGCGGCGTCAGGGACCGAAATCATCAAGGAACTGGGCGAAGAACATGTCCGCACCGGATCGCCGATTGTCTACACCTCAGCCGACAGCGTCTTCCAGGTAGCCGCGCACGAAGAAGTGATTCCTTTGTTCGAGCTTTATAAAATCTGCGAGACGGCGCGTGAAATTTTGCGTGGCCCTTATGAAGTAGGCCGCGTGATCGCGCGACCGTTCGCTGGTGAGCCAGGCGCGTTTACGCGAACTACGAATCGCCACGATTACGCCGTGCCTCCGCCTAAAGGCATGCTGCTCGACCAACTCGCTGACTGCGGAATCGACGTCTACAGCATCGGCAAAATCTTCGACGTCTTCCTCGGACGGGGCATTCGCGAGTACGAAAAGACGAAGAGCAACACCGACGGGCTCGCAAAAATCCTGGCCGCAATGGATGCCGTCGATCGCGGGATGATTTTCGTCAACCTCGTCGACTTTGATCAGCAGTACGGCCATCGCAACGATGTCGAAGGCTATGCCCGCGCCCTCGAAGAAGTCGACCGCTGGCTGCCCGAGTTCAACGCCAAACTCCGCCCCGACGACCTGGCCATCTTCACCGCGGATCACGGCTGCGACCCGACGACTCCGTCGACAGACCATAGCCGCGAGTACGTCCCGCTGCTCGCCTACGGCCCCGGTGTGAAGCACGGAGTCAACCTCGGCACCCGAGCTTCGTTATCGGATATCGGGCAAACGGTGGCGGAGAATTACAGCGCGAAAATTGTCGTCGGCGAGAGTTTTCTTTCGAGACTCGGCTGAAGGGATTACTGAATCCCCGTCCTGACCGGACGGGGCTATAACCCCTGGCTTCAGCCAGGGGATCCGCTTACTGGTTTTTTTGATCGCAAGCGCCGCGGCAGATCGTTTCCCCGACCTTTCGTGGCGCGTCCAGCCTTCCCGGATCGCTGATCGAGGGAAGCTGCACAGTCTGCGTTTCGACGATCGCTCCGCCGGAGGTTTTTTGCCGTTCGATGATTCTCTTCTCGGTCAACGCCGGCGGTGCTCCTGCCTCATGCGCGCGCCCATCCGATCCGCGGCCGAAGATCTCGACGTCCTCGGTGGAGGATCCATCCGGGTTGGCCGTCGCTTTGACGACGCTCTGCCGCGTCAGCGAAAGATTTCCGTTGACGCCGGGTTCGTAAACTGCCGTATTGGTGACTACCTGGTTGCCAGCCTTCGTCTCCACGGTCGATAAGCTCTGGGCTTCATAGAGGCTCCCGTTGGCGTTGCGCAGCATCACCGTCTCGTTCTCGCGCTTGCCGTCGCTGGTCGGCTCGCTGGTCAGCTTGCGCTTCTCGGCCACTGAAAAAGATCCGTTCAGGTCCTTCTTCTCGATTTCCGTGTCGGTGACGGTTCCGGCGCCCATCTTATGGGTCTCAACCGTCTTGCGCTCCGCCTCCGCCATGTTTCCGCTGATGTCGCTGCGATAGGTCGTCGAGTGCACAGTGGACTCGCCCTCGCCGCCCTTGGTTTCCTCGGTCACGATGCGATCCGTCGCCACCAGTTGCCCATTGGCGCCAAAGTGGCGAACGATTCGCTCGGTCACGGTGGTGTTGCCGCTCTTGCTTAAGATCTTGGATTCGGTCTGAGAAATCGGCACTTCGCGGCCATTGATCGACTGGCGAATGTCGGTAACGACGCCGTCGGTTGACGTTACCTGTCCGCCGGCGACCCGGTTCCCATTAATATCGGTGGTGAACGACGAGGACGCACTCTGCGCGCTCGCGAATCCTGCGGCGATGAGAAAAAGACAAGTTCGCACACCTTAAGGCTAAGCCAAACCCCCATTCGCTTCAATAGAGCAAACGCCTTAATTCTTGAAACTCCTGGCCCGTCCAGCCCCATGGGTCAGAGTTTGTCAGTCGCGGCTCTATTTCGAGCCCTTGAGGATTCAATAAGATAGAGAGAGCCGCGACCAGCGGGAGCGGTCAGCGCCGGGGTTTTCACACAGACTCGTCAGCTTGTGAACCCACGCTGAGGCATGGGCTGGCAGCAGAAAGTACCGAGACGTCATCCGCCGGTTCCCGTACAATAAAGACAGCAGTGAAAAATTTCTACATCGAAACCTTCGGCTGCCAGATGAACGCTCACGATTCGGAAAAAGTCGTCGGCACGCTCATCGGCGAAGGCTACTCCCAGGTCTCGACGCCCGATGAGGCGGAGCTGGTTTTCTACAACACGTGCAGCATTCGCGACAAGGCCGAGCAGAAGGTCTTTCATCGCCTCCAGCAGTTCAAGCGCGAGGGAAAAGGCAAGAAATTCGTGGTGCTGGGCTGCGTCGCGCAACAGGAAGGCGAGCGGGTGTTCGAAAAGGCGCCGCACGTCAGCATGGTCTGCGGCTCGACCAGCTACAACCAGTTGCCTCAGATGCTGGTCCAACTCGAAGCCGGCAACAAGCGCGTGACCGGCCTTAGTCTCGATACCGACGATACGTTCGAAACCCCGTTGACGCGTCGCGAAAACCCGCATCGCGCCTATCTAACGATTATTGAAGGCTGCGATAAATCCTGCGCTTATTGTGTGGTCCCATTCACGCGCGGGCCCGAGCGCAGCCGGACAAGCGAATCGGTGCTCGCCGAATCGCGACAACTGGCCAACGCGGGTTATTCCGAAATTCAGCTGCTCGGGCAGAACGTGAACTCTTATCGCGACCCTTCGCCCGCTGGCTGGGACTTCGCGAGACTCCTCGATAATGTCGGACGCCTTCCAGGCATCCGACGGGTTCGTTTTACCACGTCCCACCCGCGCGACTTCGTGAAACCGATCGTCGACGCCATCGATGACAATAACAATCTCTGCAACCACGTCCATCTGCCGGTGCAGAGCGGCTCCACGCGCATCCTGAACGCCATGCAGCGCCTCTACACGCGCGACGAATACATGCGCCGCATCGAGTGGATGAAAAACGCGCGGCGCCCCATCGCCATCACCACCGATATCATCGTCGGCTTCCCGGGCGAGACGGAACAGGACTTCGAAGAGACTCTGGATCTGCTGAAGCATGTCGAGTTCGATTCGATTTTCGGTTTCAAATATTCGCGCCGCCCGAATACGCCCGCGCTCGCCCTCGACGACCAGATTCCGGAAGAGGAAAAAACTCGCCGCCTGATTGTCGTGCAGGAGCTGCAACGCGAAATTCAGACCCGCCGTAACGCCGAATATCTTGGAATGGTCGAAGAGTGCCTGGTGGAAGGCTTCAACAAAGCCACCGGCCAGTGGATCGGCCGCACTTCGCAGCACAAGACGCTCAATTTCCTGCGCCCGGCTTCGAACGAAAATATTCTGGGCGGTTACGTGGACGTGCGCGTCACCCGCGCCGGCGCGAATTCGCTGGTCGGCGAGTGTGTAAACTGAAATCACATTGATACAAAAGGGGAGCAACGCATGGAAGTCGAAATGAAAATCCGGGGATTGATGATGGACCCGGTGACCAACATGCCCATCGTCGTCCTCAAAGACGTCAACGGCAGCGCGATTCTTCCCATCTGGGTTGGTATTTACGAAGCGAACGCCATCGCGCTCGAAATTGAAAAGATGCCTACGCCGCGTCCCATGACGCACGACCTGATCCGCAATCTGCTGTTCGGTCTCGAAACGGGCGTCAAAAAAGTGGTGGTCAGCGACCTCAAGGACGATACGTTTTATGCCGTCATCTGGCTGGAGCGCGCCGGGCAGATGATCTCGGTTGATTCGCGTCCCAGCGATGCGCTGGCCATCGCGCTGCGCCTCGACTGCCCGATTTTCGTCGATGAAACCGTGCTCAAAACGTCCAAGAGCGTGGCTGCGGTGGCCGAAGTCGGCAGCAACGAAGAAGTACGCAAGTGGCTGGAAAATCTGAAGGACGACGATCTGGGCCCTTATAAGATGTAGCTCTTCGCTGGGTTCGTTTCGTAGAATACGGCTCCCAGCCGGTCCAGCATAACCATGGCCTTGGGCTCCCATTCTTTGACGCCCATCAATAGTTGCAGTTCGACGAACCCGTGCACAGCCGACCAAGCCAGCTCGGCGAGTGACGCGTCCTGATCGCCGCCTCCCGTACACTCGGTTACCGCCCCGATCAGTTGCTCGTAAGCGGGCTTTGCTCCCAGCTCGAACCCTTCGGATTCCGGTGGCGGGCACAAATCCGGCCGGAGCAGCAGCCCGAACAGCCCGGGCGTCCGCATCCCGCTCTCGATGTAGGCCATCCCCACTGCCCGGAGCCTCGCATATGGATCTGCTCCAGCCGCCTCGCGTTGCGTCCGCATGAGTTCCGCGACGGCGATCCATTGCTGCGCCACGTAGGCCCTTAGCAGCCCGTGGTGATCCTTAAAATGGTGCAGGGGAGCCGCATGGGAGACGCCGGCCAGCCTCGCGCACTCCCGTATGGTGACCATGTCGGCACCCTTGGTTCGGATTAGTTCGCCGACGGCATCGAGCAGCGCATGCCTCAGCTCGCCGTGATGGTATTTCTTTGCCAAGTAAAATCTTAGAGAATCATCTTGACGATGTCAAGATTATCCGGTAGGATATCTTTACGTTGTCTAGATTAGGAGAATCTCAATGAAAGTCGTGAACGACAGGATGTGCGCGCAAGTCGATGGTGAGGCAGTGGTTTTCCTCATCGGGATGCGCTTCAACAAGCTGTGGAAAGTCCACAAATGGCTCACGGTGCTGATCGCCATGCCCAAGATGATCATGGAGCTCGAAAAAAATCCCGACCTCGGGTTTTTAGGCTATCACCAGTGGTTCGGCCGGACGATCATTATGCTCCAATACTGGCGCTCCGTCGAGCAGTTGAACGCCTACGCCAAAAGTCGGAACAACGCGCATCTGCCTGCATGGGCGGCATTTAATCGCGCGATTGGCAAATCCGGCGACGTCGGCGTGTGGCACGAAACGTACCGCATCAAGGAAGGGAATTACGAGACCGTCTATGTGAATATGCCGCCGTTCGGGCTCGGCAAAGCCACGAAGTCGGTCTCCGCCTCCGGCAAGAGAGAGTCGGCCGCTGGGCGGATGACGTCGGCTTGACAGACGTTAAGAAATGTTGGGACGCTGGCAATAACGGCCGAAGGAGCAAACTCCCAGGACCCTGAAGACGTCATATAGGGCATGAGACGGATTTTACTGATCGCCGCGCTGTTTTCGGCGCTGGGAGCCATAAAAATGGCGGCAAACCCTCAGGTCCGCCGCCCGGTGAAGCATTTTATTCACTTGTATCGCCAGATGGACGACGATATGGGAGTTGTCCCGCGCGCGGTCTATAGCTGGCTGCTGGCGCAAAGAACCGAATAGTGTGGCGCGAGCTTTAGCTTGCAGCATCGGCTTTAGCCGATGACCCGAAGCGCCGGCTGAAGCCGACGCTGCAATCTAAAGCTCGCGCCACCCGATCCTACGGAGTAGTCTTCTTCTTCGCAGCTGGAGGACGGGCGGTCGGGGCGTTTTTGCCGGTCCAGCCCTCGAGCTTATCCTTCTCCACTTCCATGGTCAGCATGTAGGGTTCTTTGGTGAACGACTTCGCGATTCCCTCGAAGCTCAGCGTCTCGCCCGGTTCCATCTTGCCCGCCAGCGCGGCTTCGAAAGTCAGGGTGCAATCCGCGACGCCGTCCTTTTCGACCGCGATCACGATGCTCTTGGGTTTCAGCGCCGGCGTCATGGAAATGATCTTGCCGGAGAACTTCGGTAGCGCGCTGTCCTTAATATCGGCATCGAACTTGGCTTGACCGGTATCGGCTGTCAGGATCGCCTTCACATCGCGCCAGGCCGCCAGCATCGGATTGCCCAGCCGAGCGGCATCGTCAGCCGCCGCCGCTTTCTTCGCGACATCGACCGTGCTCTCGAGGTGATAGTCGCCGGGGGGCAGCGCCGCGCCGGCCGCAAGTGCCAGCAGTTTATCCTCGCCCTCAGCCGACCCGTGATAGGTCTTATAAGCCCGGTCCACGAAGCTCTTCATGCCTTCCCGACCTTTCGGGTCCAGGCATCCAGGTCCGGAGTAGGAGGCAGCCCTGGCATAGTGGAAGATCGCACCCGCCTGCATCTCCGGATGGCCCTTCTTCGCTTCCGCCAGGATTTCCTTGCCCAGCCACACGTTCAATTGAACTCGCGTGGGATCCTCTTTCAGCCTCGTCTCCACGGCCGGTTGTCCCTGCTGCTCCGCGACCCAGTCGAGCTGGTTCTTTGCATAGTCGACCATCTGAGGCTTCAGGGCGCTCCACTGCGCGTCGGTCTGATTGGCCGGCTTGTTCTTCGCCGAGAAAACGTCGTCCGGGTGGTCGACGATAAACTTCGACGCATCGACCAGCGCGGCCAGGTCGTCCGCGGCCGGCGGCTTGATCTGCGGCACGTCGCTGAAGATCTGGCGCAGCAGGTCCAGATTCTCCGGTAGCGTCTTGCGGAGATCCTGCGCGGTCGCTACCTGGTGGTGGAAGTCCTTTAGCGCGCCATAGGCGACGAAGTACAATCCCAGCCGATCCACCGCATACTCGGTCTCCGGGTAATCCGCCTTCCATTTATCGAGCTTCTCGAGTTGAGCCTTAGGGTCCTTCTCGGTGTTCGCCGCGATCGCCTCCGTTTGCTCTTTATCGTCTTTGAACTTCTTGGCCTTGGCCGCCGGAGGGGTCTGCGCCGCCACGAACGCCATCATTGCCACGCAGGCGATTGTTATTGTTTTGGGGTTTGAAAAGGTCACGTGAGCCTCACTCGGGTGAAATAGATTTTTTAGTGCTCGCACTCTTTTTTAAGTTTTCGTTCCTGCCGGTCCATCCGGTTAGTTTAACTTTTTCCGCGTCGAACGTCACCATGAACGGATCTTTCGTAAAGCTCTTGGCGATTCCTTCGAATGCGATCTCACCGCCCGGCTCCATCTTACCTGGAAGCGTTCCGTCAAGCTTCAATGTTACATCGCCCGCCGAATTCTCGATTGCCAGGACCAGTTCCTTCGGTTTTGACGCCGGCGACATCGCCACAAGCTTGCCCTTGAGACGTGGGACGAGCGCGTCCTTCATGTTCGTTTCAAAATATGTTTCACCCGTGGGCGATGTCAAGGCCGCCTTCAGATCCTTCCACAGCGCGCGTTCGGGATGCGTCTTGTCGAACATCTGCTCGGCTTCGATGCGTTCTTTCTGAATCTGCGCCGCGCTCTTGATCTGAAAACCGGCCGGAGGCGCCGGGTTCGATTTCGCGGCGGCGATCAACTGCGCCAGGCCTTCGTCGGAGCCGTGATACTTCACGTAAGCGGTGTTCAAATACGCCGCCAGACTTTTGCGATCCGCCGCCGGCAGGCTGCCGAGCCCATCGTACGATGCAGCACGCGCGAAGCAGTACAGCGCCGGTTGCTGCTTTTCCGGATTGGTCTTGTTTTGCTCCAGCATGGAATCGGCCAGCCAGTAGGAAACCTGTCCCTGCCTGGGATCGAGCTCGATGGCCTTCCTTAATTCCACTTCCGCGCGGGCGAAATCCTTGCGCGTCCAATCGATCCAGCCGGCGGTTTTCTGCGCGAACACCCGCATCTCGGGTTTGGCCTTGGCCGCTTCGGCGTCCGTCATCTCCGTGGGACGATTCTCCTTGGCATAAATCCCGTCGAGGTTGGCCAGAATCGTGGTCGTGGCGCGCTCGGCGAGACTGAGGTCGGCCGTCGAAGGGGGATTCAACTGATAAACGAAGCCGACAATGGTCGACAGCGCGAACAGATTATTCGGATTGTCGCGCAGCACCTCGGCCGCGGCATTAAAGGCCTCGCGCGTCTGCCCCAGTTGCCGGTAGGTTTCCAGATAGAGCAGGTGGCGGATGTCCGATAATTCGCTCTGCGGATACTGCTTGGTCCATTTGTCGAGCGAATCGAGCCAGAGTTTCGCGTCCTGCGTCTGGGAGATGGGCTTATAGAGGTCGTATTCGGCGGCGTCTTTCCAGTCCGGTTTCTTCTTGTCTTGGGCCGACAGATGGGCCGCCAGGCCGGAAACAAGCGCAGCTCCGATCACGACCGCGGCGCTCGTCTTCAACAGCACTAACAACCTCCTTGGAATTTGGTACTTTGCGGAGTATAGCGGAACCCGAAGTATAGCCGCAACCGCGTGCGCGCTGTTCGGCGTATATTGGACACCGACGGGGGCAAACTGGTTCCCAAAAAAGTAGGGTGGGGCCGCCAATCTTGGCGGCAGCCGCCCTTTCGAGGCGGCTCTCTTTAAGTCCACCAGCGTCGGCGGGAACGCCGGCGCGCCGCCAGGATTGGCGGTCCCACACGTAGTATCCTTACGGAATCCAATGCGCTGGGTCGACCTCGGAGTCATCGTTCTTTATCTCGTCGGAATCACCTGGTTCGGAACGCAGTTTCGAGAATCGCAAAAGACGCTGAAGGATTACTTCCTCGGCGGCCGCACCGCGCCCTGGTGGGCGATCGCTCTCTCCATCGTCTCGGCCGAAACCAGTACGCTGACCGTGATCGGCACGCCGGCGTTGTCCTTTCAGGGCAATTTGGGATTCCTGCAAGTCGTGTTCGGATACCTGCTGGCCCGCATCGTGATCGCGAGCCTTTTCCTGCCCGCTTATTTTCGCGGCGAGATGTACACCGCCTACGAACTGATGCGCCGCCGCTTCGGCAACCGCATTCGCCGCCTGACCGCCGGAACCTTTTTGGTGCTCAGAGCGCTGGCCGAAGGAGTGCGGGTCTTCGCCATCTCCATCGTCATTCAAATTATCCTGGGCACCGGGGAAATGACGTCCATTATCGTCATCGTCTGCCTGACGCTGGTCTACACCTATGAAGGCGGATTGACCGCCGTCATCTGGACCGACGTCATACAAATGGTCCTCTACGTCATCGGCGCAGTCCTCAGCTTCTACATTATCTTGGACGAAATTCCAGGCGGCTGGTCACACGTGTTCGCGGTGGCCGCTCCGCTGGGAAAATTTCAGGTATTCGATTTCCGGCTCGCGTCGCCGGCCATCTTTTTCACGCGCCCGTACAGCTTCTGGGCCGGCATCATCGGCGGATGCTTTCTCACCACTGCCAGCCACGGCACCGAACAGTTGATGGTGCAGCGGCTGCTGGCCGCGCCTACCGAACGACAGAGCCGCACCGCGCTGTTCGCCAGTTGGGTGGTCATTTTCATTCAGTTCACGCTGTTCCTGGTCATCGGCATTTGCCTCTTCGTGCTCTATTCCGACCACCATTGGAACCTGCCCGACGTGCCGGATAAAATTTATCCTCTGTTCATCTGGCAGCATCTGCCGGTGGGAATTTCCGGACTGGTGATCGCGGCTATTTTGGCTGCGGCCATGTCCAACCTCAGCGCGGCGCTAAATTCGCTGGCATCGACCACGGTGATGGACTTTCTGAAGCCCTTGTCGAGAGCCGTTCTCTCCGATGCTCAATGGCTCCGCCGCGCCCGCTATGCGACTGTGCTGTGGGGAGCGATTCTGTTCGGCGTCGCGCTCATCGCGCGCCACTGGGGCAGCGTGCTGCAAGCCGGATTGTCGATCGCGTCCATCATCTATGGCTCGCTGCTGGGCGTGTTCCTCCTGGGTCTGTTGACCAGGCGGGTCGGGGAGATGGCAGCCATGTGCGCGATGGCCAGTGGCCTGGTGCTTATGCTCTATGTCCGCTTCTTCACCCCGATCGCATGGACGTGGTACGTTCTCATAGGCACCTCCGCCACGTTCGCGCTCGGCTTAGCCCTCTCATACCTCTTCAGGGAGAAACAGTCTGCCAACACATCCGCAATCTGAACCCACCCTACGCCGCGCGCTGGGATTGTGGGCCGCCATCGCCATGGTCATCGGAACCGCCATCGGCAGCGGGATTTTCCTGGTTCCATCGGACATGATCAAGGCGGTCGGCTCGCCGCGCATGGTTTTCGTCGTCTGGGTGTTCGGCGGGATTTTAACCCTGTTCGGCGCGCTCACCTACGCCGAGCTTTCGGCCGCCATGCCGGACGCGGGAGGCGAGTACGTCTATTTAACCGCAGCCTATGGTCCTTTTTTCGGCTTCATTTATGGCTGGACACAAACCTGGGTCGCGAAAGCAGCGTCGATCGCTACGCTTGCCACTGGATTTTACACCTATCTGGCCGATTTCTTTCCCGGACTCAAAGCCGTGTCCTATACAATCCCTTTACCCATCGGCCCCGGAGGTGGATCGCTCGAAATTCGTTATGGACAAATGCTGGGAATTGGGCTGATTTTGTTCCTGGCCGCCGTGAATTACCTGGGCGTCCGGCTGGGTGGAGGCGTCCAGATTTTCGTGACCATCCTGAAACTGGGGCTGATCGGCGGATTGATCTTTGCGGGGCTCGCCTTAGGCCATGGAAACACAGCGAATTTCCATCTCGGCATGCCCGCCGACCCGGGCGGGATTCCCGGCTTTTTCGCCGCGCTGGTGGCCGCTTTGTGGGCTTACGACGGCTGGAATAACGCCGGAATGCTGGGGTCGGAAATCGAGCGCCCGCAGCGCAACCTGCCGGTGGCGCTGATTTCCGGCACATTAATGATGATTGCCGTTTATCTGCTGACGAACCTGGCCTATTTCTATGTTCTCAGTGGTCCCGAAGTCGCTTCCAGCGAGCGGGTCGCCGCAACCATGATGCGCCGGGTGATGGGGCAGCCGGGCGCCGCCTTCGCCAGCGTGGCCGCCATGATCTCGATATTCGCGGCATTAAATGGCTCGATTCTATCCGGCTCGCGCGTGCCTTTTGCCATGGCCCGCGACGGCCTGTTCTTTAAGGCGATGAGCCGCGTGAACCCGTCGTTCCGCACGCCGGGTCCGAGCATTGTGCTGCTGGGCTTGTGGTCCTGTCTCATCTTGCTCAGCGGGCAGTACAAGCAGCTTTACACGCTGGTGATCTTCCCGAGCTGGATTTTGTACGGAATGACCGCCGCCTCAGTGATCGTGCTGCGGATAAAGCGGCCGGAGATGCCGCGTCCGTACCGGGTTTTGGGCTATCCGGTGGTGCCGGCCGTCTTTGTTTTAGTCGCGATTGCCCTTTTATATTCGACACTTATGAGCTCTCCCCGCGAATCCGGAATCGGGTTGGTCCTGATTATCGCTGGATTGCCGTTTTATTCCTTTTGGAGAAGACGCCTGGCGGTCGAAAAGCAAAACCTTACGTAGCCTTACGAGAGCTGGGACCGCCAGTACCGAAACGGGGGCGGTTTGCGCGATTTCGTTCTGATTTCAGAACAAAACTCTTGAAATTGCCCTAAACATAGGTTTATGCTTAGACTGCATCTGTCGGGCCACGGTGTTGTTCTGTTCCTTTTTCAGAACGTACGGCCTGGTGGGACGTAATTTGGGGAATGCGTAAAGGAGCTTAAGACGATAAAAATGGATGTACTCAAAATGCTGGCTGAATTACGCCACGAACGTGAGCAGATTGAAGAAGCCATTCTCACTCTGGAGCGGTTGTCGCAGGGGCGGGTCAAGCGCCGCGGCCGTCCTCCGGCCTGGATGGCGACGGTAAAACGGCGGGGCCGTCCGCCGGGCAGCAAGAACAAAGTCAAGGAAATCGCAGCTGCATAAAACAGTGGGGTGGGTGGCACACTCCCACTTCGAGGCCGCCCACTGTACACTGAATAGGAAGTGACCGCGAAACTCACGGGACAAGTCAAAGCCGGTGGCTGCGCCTCGAAGCTGAGTCCAAAGATTTTGGACCAGGTTCTGCCCCGTATCCCTCGGGTTTCGGACCCCAATGTCTTAGTTGGGTTCGATACCGCCGACGATGCCGGTGTCTACCGCATCACCCCCGATCTGGCAATCGTCCAGACAGTCGATTTTTTCACACCCGTTGTCGATGACCCGTATACGTTTGGCGCCATCGCCGCGGCGAACGCTTTAAGCGACGTGTACGCGATGGGCGGCCGTCCGCTGACGGCTCTCTCGATTCTCGCCTGGCCGGCCTCGGGCGATCTCGACACCTTGGAAGAGATCCTTAAAGGCGGCGCGGACAAGATTCATGAAGCGGGCTGCGTCATCCTCGGAGGCCACAGCGTCAGCGACCCGGAAATTAAGTTCGGCTACTCGATCACCGGAACGGTTCATCCCGACCGCGTGAAGACCAACACCGGCGCGCGGCCGGGCGACGTTCTGATGTTCACCAAGAAAATCGGCACCGGGGTGATTTCGACGGCGCTCAAAAAAGGCATCGCGAAACAGGAGCATGTCGATGCGGCGATCGCGCAGATGACGACGTTGAATCGGGTCGCGGCCGAGGCCATCGAAAATCTAGACGTTCACGGGTTGACCGACGTCACGGGGTTCGGATTATTCGGCCATGCGCGGGAAATGGCCATCGGGAGCAAAGTTACTCTCGAAATCGATTCTTCGCTGGTGCGCTTTCTCGACGGTGCGATCGAATACGCGGAGGCGAAGGCGTTTTCCGGCGGGTTGGGAAATAATCGCGAATTTGTCGCGCATTGCGTCGAAGGTTCCTCTCCTTTTGACGACCTTTTTTACGACCCGCAGACTTCGGGCGGGATGCTGATCGCGCTGCCGGAAAAAGACGCTCTCGAACTGGAGCGAAAATTCCCGGCGGCCTACCGAATCGGAAAGGTTTTCGAGCGGCAGGCGAAGCCGCTGAGAATTATATGATCATCATCGCTCTCGATGTACCCTCTATCGCGGAAGCCCGGGCGCTGGTTGCGGCTCTTGGCGACGACGCTGATTTTTATAAGGTCGGCCTGGAGCTCTACGCCGTCGGCGGCATGGATTTCGTGCGCGAACTGAAGGCGCAGGGCAAGCGCGTGTTCCTCGACCTGAAACTGTACGACATCGGCGAGCAGGTGAAGCGCGCAGTGGCGGCGATCTCGACTGTCGGCGTGGATTTTCTCACCATTCATGCCGTCAAGCAGGTGATGCGGGCGGCGGTGGAGGGACGTAAGGGATCTTTAAAATTGCTGGCGGTCACGGTGCTGACCAGCTTCGATGCGAACGACATTCGCGACGAGGGATATTCGCTGACGCTGCCCGAAGTGGTGGAAAAACGCGTCGGCCATGCGATGGAGGCTCGAGTCGACGGGATCGTTTGTTCATCGCTCGAAGTGGCGAAGGTTCGCGCGATGACGGGGCCGAAGATGACGCTGGTGATTCCAGGAGTGCGGTCGGCCGGAAAATCGGCGGCGGATCAGAAACGGGTGGCGACCCCGGCGGACGCCGTGGCCAATGGCGCGGATTACCTGGTGGTGGGACGGCAAGTGACTCGCGCCGCAGATCCCCGCGCCGAGCTGATGAAGGTTCTCGAAGAAGTCGCTACAAAAGCGAAAACCAACCCCTCCATAACTGTCGGGGCTCTGTAGGAAATCGTGACTACTATCACTCACCTGGAATGCGCCGCCTGCGGAAAACGGCATGAAGCGGGGCGGATCCACAATCTGTGCGAATGCGGCGGACCGCTGCTCGTCCGCTACGACCTGGACAAGCTGCGCGAGGGCTGGAGCCGGGAATGGATTCCCAGCGGCCCCACCAGTATGTGGCGCTACGCGCCGGTGCTGCCAGTGTCGAAACCGTCGGCGATGATTTCGCTCGGCGAGGGGATGACCCCGCTGGTCAACACCAAACGCCTGGGCGCGCGGCTGGGGAGCGAAGACCTGTGGGTGAAGGACGAAGGCGTCAATCCCACGGGTTCGTTCAAAGCCCGCGGGCTCTCCTGCGCGGTATCGATGTGCGTGGAGTTGGGAGTGAAGAAAGTCGCGATTCCGTCGGCCGGCAACGCTGCCGGAGCGATGGCCGCCTACGCCGCGGCGGCCGGCATAGAGGCGCACATTTTCATGCCTCGCGACGTCCCCCAAGCAAACTATATCGAGTGCCGTGCGGCCGGCGGGCGGGTTACTTTAGTGGATGGATTGATCAGCGATTGCGCCAAGATCGTGATCGAGCGCAAGGACCAGGAAGGCTGGTTCGACGTCAGCACACTGAAAGAGCCGTATCGCATCGAAGGCAAGAAGACGATGGGCTACGAAGTGGCCGAGCAGTTCCGCTGGACGCTGCCGGACGCGATCTTTTATCCTTGCGGCGGCGGAGTCGGCCTGATCGGCATGTGGAAAGCGTTCGCCGAAATGGAGGCGCTGGGTTGGATTTCCTCCAAGCGTCCGAAGATGATCGCGGTGCAGGCCGAGGGTTGCGCACCCATCGTGAAGGCGTTTGAGGAAGGAAAATCAAAAAGCGAATTTTTCGAACACGCCGAGACGGTGGCCAGCGGGTTACGCGTTCCCAAGGCGTTGGGCGATTTTCTGGTCCTTGATGCCGTGCGACAGAGCGGCGGAACGTGCATCGCGGTGAGCGATGCCGAGATGATCGAAGCAGGCATCGAATTGGCTACCGACGAAGGAATTTTCGCCGCTCCCGAAGGAGGGGCGTGCGTGGCCGCGTTGAAGAAACTGCTCGCCAACGGGTTCCTCACCGCGCAGGAGAGGATTGTGATTTACAACACCGGCAGCGGATTGAAATACCTGGAAGCTTACTCGCCGGGATTTCCGCGGTAGCCGCGAGCGCCCTGCGCACGGTGCCGCTTCACCATCTAACGCTGTCACTGGGTGATTTGCTGGCAATTCAGCCCCATGCGTTAGCTTGGGGTTATTTCCATTCCCACCACAAACCCCAAGCTGACGCATGGGGCTGGCAGCGCAGCCGGCTAGGGGATGTTGAATCCCCAAATGAAGGAATCCTGTTTACCTGGCTGGGGGTTGCCGGTGGAAGGCGAGACGGGGAAGGTCTCGTAGCCGGCCGGGAAAATGCTCCCTGTGGCCACGCCGGTGATCCAGACAGAGCCGTGGATGTCGATGTCGACGCCGTACACCGTCTGCGTGCCGGGGCTGGTGATATAGCTGGAATAGACCAGCTGGCTGGTTCCCGCTTTGGCTGCCGGATTCAGAACAGTGACAAAGCCATCGAGGCCTCCGCCGGCCGTTGCGGTGTTGATGGCGCCGTTGGTCACCGGGAAATTTCTGGACAACGTGTAGCCGCACACATAATAAAAGCCCTGTGTGTCGCGCTTCAGGTCGTAGATCACCTCGCCGCCGTAGCCGCCCAGGTAGGTGCTGTACTGGAGCCCCTTGAGGGGCGCTGGCGCGGTCAGATCGAAAATCGCCAGGAATCCGTTGCTGCCCAGCAGATTTCCGGAAAGGTCAAGATTGGAGCCGGCGGGCATGACCGATTGATAGGCGTTTTGGGTCACCGGAAGGTCGGTCGAAAGAGTGTAGCCGGCGATGGTCACGTGTTTGCCGTCCAGATCGACGAGCAGTTTTTTCGCTTCGTCGTAGCCGGTGGAGCCGCCGAAAGAAGTGCAGTAGGTCACAGTGGAGGAGCCGGGATCGATGACGGCCAGGAAGGCGTCGCCTCCACCGGCGTAGCTTTCATACGCGGTCGACGTGTAGGGCATGTCGCCGGAGAAGGTGAAGCCGGTGACATAGATCAGTCCGTTGCTATCGGCGGCGATATCGCGCCCCCAGTCCTGCGCGCCTCCGCCAAGATAGGACGCGAAAATAAGCGAGGCCAGGCCCTGTTGGGTGGGATCGAACTTGGCGACGAAGGCGTCGTCGCTCCCGGCGAGCGCACCCTGGAACCCGCCCACGGTGGGCAGATCGGTGGAGTTGGTGAAGCCGGTGATGTAGATGAACCCGTTTAACTGAAAAATTCCGTTGCCCGATTCGCTGCCCGTGGTGCCGCCGTAGTAGGTGGAGTAGATTTCACCATAAATGCTGTCCTGAGTCGTATCGAGGGCCGTCATGAAGGCATGCGTCAGATTGGTGAGGGTGGTCGAATAGGCCGCACCCGACGTAGGGAAATCGTTGGAATCCGTGTTGCCGGTAAAGTAGGCGATGCCGGCCTGATCCACTTTCATGGCGGTCAGATAGTCGTTGCCGGTGACGCCGCCGAAATAGGTGGAGTAGACGATGACCTGGGTCGGATCCGTGGCGTAGGGGTCGATTTTGATGATAAAGCAATCGGCCTCTCCGAAAAGCGTAGGGCTATAGGACTGGCCGCCCAGGGGAAAATCGCCCGAATAGGTGTAGCCGCCGACGTAGATGTAGCCGAGAGGATCGTGCCCGACGGAAATGCCGACGTCTCCGGCCGAGCCGGCGAGAAAGGCAACGTAGACAACCGAAGGATCGACCACAAGCTGCGCGGAGCGGTCGTACTCACCGAGATGGAACCGGACTTTTCGGTCGTCGCCGATGTTATAGGAGCCTTCGACGGCGACCAGTTCGCCGGAAGCGCGGCGCTGATAGACGGAAGGAGCGCGTTCAATAAGTTCCTTCGAGCCAAGCGCGAGGACCAGGTCACCGTTATCGTTCAGACGGACGGAATCGGCGCCTTCGAAGCTCAACGAAATGGGCGAAGTGTCGGCGCCGGGAGCGATTTCGAAATCGTATTCCAACTCCCCGTTGCGGCTGTAATAGAGCAGGTCGATGCCGGGATAAACACCGGTGCGGCGCAAGCGGGTGTAGTTTTCGATGCGCTGGTAGGTTTTTCCGCGGAAAGAATTGGTGGGATGCGCGCTGTGGTTCAGGCCGACGAAGGGCGCGGCCGGATTGGAGTTTTCAAACGTCATGCGCAGGGTGCTGTCGCCGAGGCGCATTGCGGTGCCGGTATTTTCGAAGTGGAAAGCGTAGCCTAAGCCGCGGGCGGACCACTGGTGGCCGGCGTTCTGCTCAAATTGTACCGGCGCCGTTTGCAATAATTTTTGAGGCGATGCGGCGAAGGCGCCGACGCAGACGAATAGCAATAGAGCGGACCGCATGAGTAGTGAGACGTAACTCCCGAACCCCCGGGTTGCGGGGAACTTCTATTATCGCTCTATCTATTCGACATTGCTAGCGTGTACATAGTTCACGGGTGTGAAGAAAAACCACCCGTGCGGGTTAGTGGCTGTCGCCGTCGTGGTCGACGTCGCCGGAGGCCGCGAGGGCGGCGGCGCTTAAATGGACGCTGTCCTGTTTTTGCGCGGCAGGCGCTGGGGTCGTTGGCGCTTTCGGAGCGGAATTCTGCGCGGCGCTGACCTGAGACGCGGCGCTGGCACTGCTGATGGGGCTACACATGAGGATCTTATCGGTCCGCGATGGGTTCGTTTGAGGGCAAATAACGCCGAATGCAGAGATCGTAGAGCCCGCCGCCGATCAGGCCGCCGACTAGGGGCCCGGCGATAGGCACCCAGTAGACCAGGGAGCCGTCGGTCAGCCCGTTGTTTTTGAAACCGGCGACTACGGTGAGCAGCCGGGGGCCGAAATCGCGCGCCGGATTGATGGCGTAGCCGTGCATGCCTCCGAAAGCCATGCCGATGACCACCACCACCAGGCCAACCATGATGGGGACCATGTTGCCGGGAGGCGTATTGCGCTCGTCCGTGATGGCGAAGATCATCAAAAGCAGAAGCGCGGTGCCGATCACCTGGTCGAGAAATCCGGCCGAGGGCTGTAACGGGAAGGCGGGAAAGGTGGTGAAAACGCCCGCCGTTTTTTCAAGATGCGGGTCGATGGCCAGGAACTGAAGCCGGTAATTCAGGAAGACCAGCGCTGCGGCGCAGAAGGCTCCGGCGGTCTGGACGAGGCAGTAGGGCAGAACTTTTTTCCACGGGAATCCCCGGTAGACGGCCACGGTGAGAGTCACCGCCGGGTTGAGGTGCGCGCCGGTGGTCCTTCCGGCGATATAAATTCCCATGGTGACGGCGAGTCCCCAGCCGAGCGTGATGTTGGTGTAGCCGCCCTTGTTAAAGAGGACCTCCATGGCCACGACGCCGTTGCCGAACAGGATCAGGACCATGGTGCCGAGAAATTCGGCCGTAAGCTCTGCGGGGAGCCGGTTGTTCATCGTTACAGGATACTCGAAGGGATGTGGCGCCCGCACCCTCGAAAGCACCGCAGATCCATGTGGGGCGGCCCATCTGCCCGCAGCCGCCCATTGGGCGGCTTCCTCGTTGGCCAACAAAGAACCGCCTGGTAGGCGGCTGCGGGTTGATAGCCCGCCCCACGTCACCTGGCTCGTTTCATTTCTATCGTTGACCGGTCGCTGGGCAACGCAACACTCGTGCGTGCCGCGTCGAGACTCATCTCGATACCCGACACTCTCGAAAACACGGGAGCGTCGGAGTGTCGACGCGGCACGCCGGGGCGTGCGCCACCTCAGGAACGGATCACGCGGCGGCCGTCGACGCGATACCGGCCCGAGAGCACCAGCGCGATGGCTTCGGAGTACAGGTGGTGTTCCTCTTTAAGGATGCGCGCCGAGAGCGAATCCGCTGTATCGCCGTCGAGCACGGGAACCGAAGCCTGCGCCACAATCGGACCCGAATCGAGCCCTTCGTCGACAAAGTGCACCGTGCATCCCGCGATCTTCACGCCATGCGCCAGCGCCTGATGCTGCGCATCGAGCCCGGGGAACGCAGGCAGCAGGGATGGATGGATGTTGAGAATTCTTTGCGGGAATTCGCGGATAAAATGTCCGCTCAGAAGGCGCATGAATCCGGCCAGGCAGACCAGATCGACGTGATGCGCACGGAGGCCGTCGATTAACTGGCGGTCATAAATCTCGCGGTCGAGGCCTCGCGAGGGAACGGAAATCGCATGGATCCCTCTGTCCAGCGCAGCGGCCAGACCGGGAGCGTCCGGGCGATTGGAAATCACGCAGGCGATGTGAGCGTCGAGGCGTTTTTCGTGGATCGCATCGGCGATGGCCAAAAAATTCGAGCCCCGGCCGGAGAGAAGAATGCCCAGACGTTTCATTGATAGAGGACGCCGGGCGTTTTCGTGACGACGCCGATCTGGTACCAGCGCTCTTTCATTTTGTCCAAGGTCTTGCAGG
>Ga0182030_10000218_pt1 | contig 100885 bp, 96 predicted proteins | sample 812S3MmetaG_FD_121299 | JGI IMG/M metagenome (GOLD analysis project Ga0182030, IMG submission 121299) | Permafrost microbial communities from Stordalen Mire, Sweden - 812S3M metaG (Illumina Assembly) | ecosystem: Environmental > Terrestrial > Soil > Wetlands > Permafrost | place: Sweden...
CACCCCGTACGCGGCGCACGTTTCTCCCCCCAAAACCGTACCGTTGGTCTGCCGCGAGGAGATCGTCGGCGAGGGCTGCGCCGACAGAGCCGGCGTGCCCTCAAAGCTCAGGTTGTTGTGCTCCGCGGTGATCCACCCCTGTTTGATGCATTCAGGCGTCTCGTCATTCGGCGGAGTGATCCGCACTGCCGTATTGGCGGTGAGTGTGGTGTTCGGGCTGAAGACGGCTTCCGAGCCGTCGCCTTCTCCGATGACGCCGAATTCCGCAGCGTTCCATTCGTTGGAGGGTCCGAGTTCGAGGAACCCCGCCGCCTCGGTGGCAACCGCGCTCCCGCTCCCCGTGATCATCACCGCGGAATCAAGGCCGCCGCTGTTGGCCCTGCCTTCGAGGGTCACGGCGTCCAGTTCCGAGACGTTCAATGGCGCCGACAGTTTTGTGGATTTTGAGCGCAGATAGCACGAGCCTTCGTTTTCCACGTTTTCCCATTCGCTGCTGGGACAGGGGCCGGCCCCTTTCTGGTAACCCACGAGCACCAGTTCCATCGCGACGTACCCACCGCCGCCGGATTGGAAGATGAACTGCTCCCATCCGCGGCAGCCCGGGTTCGGGCTCCCCGAGCATTTGGCCGTTTTGAAGAGATTGGTATTCAGCTGCAGCGAGAACGATTCTTTGCTTTTCGTCCTGCTGTCTTCCTCAGTCACCGCGGAGCTCTCGCCCGAGAATGAGCCGATTGCGCTGGTGATTGTCCCTTTCGGGACGTAGGCCGTCCATAGGCCCGAGGAGTTGCCCCCGACGAGCGGCCCTTCGGAAAGCGAGCCGAAAACGCCAGGCTCGGCCGGCGCCGTCGAGCCCACCGTCCTTGGGCCCGGAGCATGCACACAGGATGTTTTCTTCCACATGACCGCTGGATAGGAGGCGTGGAAGCAGCCCGCTCCGGGCACGGCTGTGCTCCTGATGGACTGGCTCCAGAGTCGTACGGCCTGCTCGCTCGCCGCGGACGCACTCGCGGCCGCGACCAGCAGCACGACACCTGCCAGCGCAGCGGCTGGCGCAAGGCCTCGGCGCAAACCCCCAGTGCGAGTCCCCGACGCCACCTGCACACCGTCAGTAGGTCCAGCCATCATGGCTCATCCCCCCACGTTGGGTTGGCTCAACAGTTCGGTTCGCCCGCGACGGCCGGCCGGCTGGTCTGCCGGCCTCCCCCGCGCGATCCTCCGCTATCGGGGGGTCTACTGGATCATTCGAACACAGTCGAACCGTGTCCAGTCAAAAGTTTGCAAATTGCGAACTTTTCGTCGCCTTGATCGCTCGCGCTGCCCCACTTGGTCGGCGAGCCGACCCAGCGCCGGGAGATCGGCCCACGGTGAGCGCGTTGCGGACGGTCGCGGCTGCCGGCTCCGGAGTGGGCGCTAAGGTCCGGCGGATGCTCGCTTTGCCCAATCCTGTCCGTGGCGGGGTGGCTGGGTGATGCGCCCGCGCCTGGCGAATGTGGCGGCTCGTCTGCGCCCCGCGCCGGTGTCGATCCTCTCGCGGGTGTTCACGGTCAACGCGGTCGTGTTCGGGGCCGCAGTTTTCGTACTGATCACCAGTCCCGCGACGGTGTCCAACCCGGCGACGGTGACCGAGGTGGCGGTTCTGGTGGTCGGGCTGGTTGTCACGCTGGCGGTCGATCTCCTGCTGCTCGCCGCTGTGCTTGCGCCGCTGCACAGGCTGGCGGGGTTGATGAGCGACGTCGATCCGCTCCGTCCCGGGAGTCGCGCCGAGGTCTCGGCCTGGGACAGCATCGAGGTGATCGCGTTGGCGCGGGCGCTCAACACCATGCTCGACCGCGTCGAGACGGAGCGGCGCGAGAGCGCGCGGCGCGCCATCGCCGCCCAGGAGGGCGAGCGGCTGCGGATCGCGCGTGAGCTCCACGACGAGGTCGGCCAGACGCTCACGGCTGTCGCGCTGCAGGCTGAGCGCGCGGCCGGTGACGAGGAGACGCAGCGCCGCGCCCTGGCGGACATCGCGCAGACGGTCCAGGACAGCCTGAACGATGTGCGCCGGATCGTGCGCGAGCTGCGCCCGGAGGCGCTTGACGACCTCGGGCTCGTGGATGCCCTGATCTCCCTGTGTGCGCGAGTCGAGCGCCAGAACGCGCTGCGCGTCGCCCGTAAGCTAGACGCCGATCTGCCCGCGTTGACAGCGGAGGGCGAGCTGGTCGTCTACCGCGTCGCGCAGGAGGCGCTCACCAACGCGGTGCGACATTCACAGGGGTCGCAGGTCAGCGTGACGCTGCGACGCGCTCTCGATGGCATGGTTCTGAGCGTCGCGGATGACGGCCGGGGCCTTCCCGAGGCGCTGGGACAGACGAACGGAATGGCCGGGATGCGCGAGCGCGCCCTTCTCATCGGCGCCACCTTGAGCATCGCCTCCCCACCGCGCGGCGGCGTCGAGGTGGATCTCACCATCCCGGGTTCGTGTGTGAGGTGAGCACGCCGCCGCCCCGGATCCGTGTGCTGCTGGCCGACGACCACGAGATCGTGCGCAGCGGCCTGCGGGCGGCCCTGGAGGCTGAGCCCGATATACGGGTGGTGGCCGAAGCGGCGGATGGCTTCGAGGCCGTGCAGAAGGCGGCTGCAGGAGGGGTCGACCTTGCCGTCCTCGACATCGCGATGCCTCGCATGACCGGCCTGCAGGCCGCCGCGGAGATGCATCGCCGCCGGCCCGCGCTGCGGGTCGTGATGCTCTCCGTACATGACGACGAGAGGTACTTCTTCGAGGCGCTGAAGGCGGGCGCGTCCGGCTACGTGCTCAAGTCGGCCGCCAACCGCGATCTGGTGGATGCGTGCCGTGCGAGCATGCACGGCGAGACGTTCCTCTATCCGCCCGCCGTCGCAGCCATCGTGCGCGACTACCTCGACGGCATCGCCCGCGGTGAAGATCTGCCCGCCGAGCTTCTGAGCGCCCGTGAGATGGAAGTCGTGAAGCTGATCGCGGAAGGTCACAGCGGCGATGAGATCGCCGCACAGCTGGTGCTCAGCACAAAGACCGTCGAACGGCACCGCGCCAACATCCTGGCCAAGCTCGAGCTGCGCAACCGCGTCGATCTGACCCGCTACGCGATCCGCCGCGGCCTCGTGGAGCCGTGAGCAGGCCACCCCGCTCAACACCGGCGTTCGCGCCTACCAGGTGGATTCTTTACCGCCCGCGCAGCCGTTGCTCGCGCTTTTGCATTTGCGGGTGATCACACCGGTCGAGCTGCGTTCGATCGTGAATTCATCTTTGGTCACGTTGGCCGTTGCGGTCACGGAGTATTCGTTGGCTGCTTTGGTCGTTTTGCTGATGTACGCTTCGCCCTTGCCGGCGGCGATCTGGATCGACGGCTCGTAGACCTTCAGTTCTTCGACGGTCACCTTCGTGTATTCGCCGTTGTTGTCGGTGGCGATGGTCTCCGCCGTGGTCTCGGCGGTGTGCGCGAGCTCCTTGGCCGATGCGTCATAGGCCTTGCTCTTCTGGCTCAGGAACGACGGAAGTGCGATCGCGGCGAGAATGCCGATGATCAGGATGACAACCAGAAGCTCGATGAGGGTGAAACCCGCCTCGTGCTGCACGTGCCGCTGTAGAAGGTTACGCATCTGCTCTCCTGGCCCGTCAACAATTTGTGCTGCACCCTCGGTAACGGCCCATGGAGCCCCCAGCTCGATGGGTGCTGACACCCATCTTTTGGCCAGGCTCGCCCTTTCCCGCTGCAACCGCGGCCGTGACCCAACTAGCGCGCTCCGCAGGAGGGAGCCGCGAATCGGCGCGTGGGCATGCCCTGCCAATTCGCGCGATCGGCGATACTCGCCGTGTATGCGCGCGACGCGAAAGCCTTGAGCTGAACAGCCGTGGGGGGATGTTCGGCATGTTCCACGCAGAACCCCGACAGCGCGCGGTTCTGCATGGCCTGCGGGGAGCCGCTGACGCTCCGTTGCGCCTCCTGCGGGCAGCCGGTCCCCGGCGGCGCGCGCTTCTGCATGGCGTGCGGCGCGCAGGTGCAGCTCGGCGGGGACGCACCAGCCCCACCGACCCGCTCCCAGGATGCGGGGCACTCGCCACCGCCACCGTCCACGCCGGCGACCGATTCGCTGGACGAGCGCCGCACGGTGACCGTGCTGTTCGCCGACCTCTCCGGCTACACGGCGGTCGCCGAGACGCTGGACCCTGAGGCGGTCAAGCGCGAGCTACAGCGCATCCTCGGGCGCCTGGGCGAGGAGGTACACAGATATGGCGGGTACGTGGACAAGTTCATCGGCGACAACGTCATGGCCATCTTCGGAGCCCCCGTCGCCCACGGCGACGACGCGGTGCGCGCTGTGCGCGCGGGGCTGGGCATGCAGGCCGCCATGGACGAGGTCAACGCGCCCCTGACCGCGCAGTACGAGGTCAGCTTCGAGCTGTGTGTGGGCATCAACACGGGCGAGGTCCTCGCCGGCCGTATCGGCGACAGCTACACGGTCATCGGCGACGCCGTGAACGTGGCAGCCCGCCTGCAGGCCCACGCCCGCCCCGGCACCGTCACGGTCGGGGAGCCCACCTATCGCGCAGCCCGCGCCGCCATCTCCTTCAGCCCGCTGGAGCGGCCCCTGAGGCTCAAGGGCAAGAGCGAGCCGGTTACCGCCTGGGAGGCCCACGCCCAGGGGCGCTCGCCGGGCGCTGAGCTCTCCCCCCAGGAGCCCGCCCGTGCGCCGCTGATGGGACGCGTGGCGGAGCTCGCCCAGCTGCACGATCTGCTCGGCCGCGCCGAACGCAGGGGCGGCCCGCACCTTGCCACCCTTATCGGCGAACCGGGAGTCGGCAAGTCGCGTCTGCTGCGCCACTTCGAGCAGGAGCTCGGGCGCGAGGGATCAGGCCCGCCCGTGCGGCACGGAGCCTGCCTGCCCTACGGCACCAGCATTGCCTACTGGCCCCTCGGCGAGGTCATCCGCGCCGAGTGCGCAATTCTCGAAGACGACCCGCCCGCGAGCGCCTGGGCGAAGCTCTCCGAGCGAATGGGCGAGCTGCTCGCCGAGCCCGGCGGGGACGCCCGCTCGGCCGCAGCCAGGACCGCGGTGATCGGCCGCGTGCTCGGATTCGATCCGCCGGACCAGGACGTCGAGGTCGAGCAGGAGGATCCTCAGCGCGCACGCGAATCGTTCTTCGCCGCCGTGCGAGCCTACTTGGAAGGCCTCGCCCGCAGCGGCCCGGTCGTGCTCGTGTGGGAGGACATCCACTGGGCCGACGAGGGGATGCTCGACCTCATCGAGTACCTCGTGGAATGGGTGCGCGCGCCCGTCCTGCAGGTCTGCCTGGCGCGGGATGAGCTGCTGGAGATCCGCCAGGGCTGGGGCGGCGCGCGCCGGGACTGCACGACCGTGTTCCTGGAGCCGCTCGGCGAGGCCGACACGCGTGAGCTGATCGCCGCGCTGATGATCGCCGGGGGCGCGCAGGAGGACGTCGTCGCGGAGGTGGCGGTCCGTGCCGAGGGCAACCCGCTGTTCGCCGAGGAGATGGTCAGGCGCCTCCACGAGCACGACGGTGCGAGCGTCGCGGAACTGCCGTCAACCGTCCAGGGCCTTCTCACGGCGCGCCTGGATCAGCTTGAGCCGTTCGAGAGGCGCATAGTCGCGCACGCGGCGGTGATCGGCAGGACCTTCTGGGAGGCGGCGCTCGTGCCCGTCGCAGAAGCGGAGGGCGGCGATCTGGCAGAGGCGCTGCGCGTGCTTCGCGCAAGGGACCTGGTCGTCGCGGGCGGGCGCGGGGAGGGCGCCGGTGAGCCCGAGCTGGCCTTCAAGCACGCCCTCATTCGCGATGCCGCCTACGAGATGCTGCCAAGGGCGGTGCGCGCGCAGAAGCACTTCGAGGTCGCACACTTCATCGAGACCCGCGCCGGCGCGCGCGTGGAGGAGGTCGTGGCGCTGCTCGCCGAGCATTACGCCAGGGCCGCAACGCTCGCACGGGAGGTGGGGCTCGCCGAGGAGGAGCTCGCTCCCTACAGGTCCAGGGCACTGCGCTACCTGGAGTCAGCGGGCGACGCGGCAACGGGCTTCTACTCCAACGCCGATGCGTACGCCAACTACGAGGCCGCCATGGTGCTCGCGGAGGAGGAGCACGACGCCGCTGCGCTGGCACGGCTGGCAGAGAAGCGCGCAGACGTCGCTCTGCGCCTGGGGCGCGTGGACGCGGCGATCGAGCTGTGGGAGCGGGCGCTCGAGCATCACAGCGCCCGCGGGGACACCGAGCACATGGCCGAGCTGCACCGCAAGATCGGAGCGGGCCTTGCCCACAAGGGCGAGCGCAAGTCCGCAATCGAGCATCACCAGCGCGGCATCAACCTGATCAAGGACGGGGAGCCCTCGCTCACGCTCGTGCGTCTCTACGAGGAGGCTGCCTGGCTGTACATGCAGACGGGCGACAACATGCTTGCCATCTACGCCTCGGAGAAGGCGCTGCGCCTGGCGGAGGTGCTCGGCGAGGTTCGGGCGGCCAGCCGCGCGCACGGGATATTCGGCCGCGTGTTCGGGCGGATCGGCGACACGGCCAAGGCCCGCGAGAACCTCGAGCGCGCCGTCGAGCTCGCCCGGGGCTCAGACGCGCATGAGACCGTCCTCGCGCTGATGGCGCTGGGCCACCACCTCGAGAGCTCCGACGCCGATTACGCGGGCGCCGGGGAGACATACCGCGAGGCGCTTGAGCTGGCCGCGCAGATCGGGGACGTGCCCGCCGAGATCGAGCTGCACGCCGCGGTCGCCAAATTGGCGCTCTACTCCGCCGACTGGGATGAGGTGACTCGCGCCAGCGACGCCAGCGCCGAGCTGTCCGAGCGCGAGGGCCTGATCGGAAAGCTCTGCCTCCCCTACGCGCTGCGAGGGCGTCTGCGCTGGCGGGAGGGCAGCTGGCAGGAGTCCCAGAGCGCCTACCGGCGCTCCTACGAGCTGGCCGAGCAGATCGGCTGGTCGGAGGTCTGCTTCGACGCCCTATATGGCCTGTCCAACACGCTGCGCGACCACGGTGAGATCCAGGCGGCGCAGCACGCGCTCTCCCAGGCGGCCGACGTGTGCGAGCGGGCCGGGCTGATCGTGCAGTCGATCCAGGCGAGCTCGGCGCAGGCCCTGCTGCATATGCTCGCCGGCGAGCAGCAGCCAGCCGAGCAGGCCGCCGCGAATGCAACGGCGCTCTCCGCGCGCGTCCCCTACCCGGTCGGCCAAGCCGCGGCGACCGAAGCCTCGGGCATAGTGAAGCCGGCGCCGGAGTCACTGGCACTGCTCACCCGCGCCCGCGAGCAGTGGCGGTCGCTCGGGCGCCCGCTCGAGGCGGCCCGCTGCGAGCTGTTGCGCGGCCAGCGCATGCTCGACTACCAAGCCCAGGCCGCCGCCGCAGCGCTCGAGATCGCCGCGGCGGAGTACGACGCGCTCGGCGTCCCGCATCTCGCCGCCCGCGCGCGGGAGCTGGCGCAGTCGCAGTCGCCCGACTCACCGGTCACGCCCTAGACGCCGCGCACGGCCCGTCCCTGCGGGCGTGGGCAGCTCCCGAGCGGAGCTCGCCACGGGGCGTCACCCTCGAAGTGACCCTCCCGAACGGCAGTAGAAAGCCGCACCGAGCCTGACGGTAAGCGCGGATTACCAGACCGGTCGGCGAGCGTAGGTTGGTTATGTCGATTGCACGTTCGCTCATCTGGCACGTTCGGTAGCGCTCGGGCGCGTCAGCCAGGTGAGAGGACCCGATCGAGCGCTGTTCCGGCAGCGCGCGACTGCGCACCTGTCATCACCCAATTTCCACCGAAGGAGCCGTTCATGCGTCGCAGAGTCTTTGACGTTCTAACCAGCGCCGTCGGGCTGGTCCTCGTGGTCGTGCTCCTGGTGGCCGGGGGCCTGTTGATGTGGGGCTACAACTACGACCACAACAACGTCCACAACCAGCTCGCCCAGCAGCAGATCTTCTTCCCGCCGCATTCCGTGTGGGCCACCGCGAAGGCCGGCACCGAGATCACCCCCGCGATGATCCCCTATCTCGAGAAGTACTCCGGCCAGCAGCTGCTCACCGGTGCGCAGGCCGAGGCCTACGCCGACCACTTCATCGCCATTCACCTCTCGGAGATGCCCTACGGGGGGATCTACTCGAAGATCAGCACAGCCGCACGTGCCGAACCGACAAACACAAAGCTCGCGGCGCTTGAGACGACGTCCTTCCAGGGAACGACCCTGCGTGGACTGCTGCTCGAGGCCTACGGCTTCTCCAAGATCGGCATGATCATGCTCTACGGCTCGATCGCGTCGTTCATCCTCGCCCTGGTATTGCTCGGCTTTGTCGCCCTCGGCTTCCGCCACGCACGGCAGACACCGCTCGAGGAAGAGCTGAAGCTCCCCACGCGCAAGCCGGAGCTGGCCGGCGCAGCGTCGTAGGTGCCCCACGTTGTCGAGTAACACCGCCACTCGCTGAACCCAACACTCGCCGGGTCCCTGACGGGGCCCGGCGAGCCGGCTTCCGCCGCCTGCGGGCGGAGCCTGTGACACGATCTCGCGCATGGACCCCGCGATCCGGGAGTTCGACGGGAGGGCGCTCTACGCAGCGCTCGACGCCCGGCGCCGGGCCGACGGACTCAGCTGGGCGGGCGCAGCAGCTGCGATCTGGGATATGGCGCCGGCGCTGAATGCGGCTCGCGCCGCGCGCGGCGTGGCGAACCACCCGGTCAGCCCCGCGACGCTCCAGGGCCTCGGCAGCCGCGGCGATACGAGCTGCCAGCATGCGCTGTTCTTCCTGCGCTGGCTGGATGCCACGCCGGAGAGCTTCCTCGCGGGCGCCGCGCCGGACGCCGGCGCGCCACTGCCCGCCTGCGGCCCGGACCGCCGCCCGCGCTGGAACCTGAAGGCGCTGCACGCCGCGCTGAACGAGGCGCGCGGGAGCCGCGGCGCCACCTGGGCGCAGACCGCCAAGGACCTGGGTTGCCAGCCCGGACAGCTGACCGGCCTGAAGACCGCACGCTTCGCCACCGGCATGGGCCTCGCCATGCGCATCACCCAGTGGGCCGGCCGCCCGGCCGCGGACTTCGTCTACCCGGCGCGCTGGTGAGCGTGCAGGCCCGGCGTCAGCGCCCGGCGGCGGTGACGGCCGAGGCTTCGCGCGAGCCGGTGTGACTCAGGAAGTCCGTGATCAGCTCGGCGAGCCGTTCCGGCTGATCCTCGGGGACGAACGCGCGGCTGTCGGCGATCTGCTCGAGGCGGGCGCCGGGGATCATCGCCGCCAGGCGCTCGGCGAAGCGCTGGGGGAACATGAGGTCGTCGGGGGCCCACGCGAGCAATGTGGGCAGAGGCCGCTCGTGCAGTCGCTCGGCAGCGCGCAGGGTGTCGCGGCTGTCGATCGCCTTCAGCGTCGCGCATACGTCCGCGCGGACGGCACGGTCGCTCAGCGGTGCCATCCACGCCGCGGTGAGCGTGTCGGGGATCGGCCTGTGGGTCAGCATCCCGAATCCGAGCGGCGAGCGGCGCACGCGCCGGGAGCGTGTCAGTCGGGCGATTGCCCAGTAGGCGCCGGGAACGTATGCGAGCCATTGCAGCGGACGCAGGAGCGGTGGCAGGAAGTTCTCCAGACAGTCGCAGTTGGTCAGCACGAGCGCACGCAGACGCTCGGGACGCTCGCTGGCGAGGATCTGCGAGACCGCCCCGCCGGTGTCGTTGGCCACGATGGTCACGTTCTCGAGATCCAGCGCTTGGAGGAAGTCGGCGATGAGATTGGCCAGACCCCGCGGTGAGCGGTCGGCGCCCGGGTTCAGCGCGGCGCGATGGGATCCCAGCGGCCAGTCGGGAGCGATGCAGCGGTGCGAGTCCGCGAGCGCCGGCGTCACGTTGCGCCACAGCCGCCCGTCGACGAGCAGGCCGTGGACGAAGACGATCGGGTCGCCCGCGCCCTGCTCGCGGTAGTAGATCGTGCCCTGCGGGAGCTCGATGCTCAAATCCATGTCCGCGGCCTCCTCTATCGTCATGCCCATGTTACGTACAGGTCGCACGTAAGATACATACAGACTGCATGACTGTCAACAGGCAAGCGGCGCGATCCGCCTCGACACGCTCGAAGCTCATCCGGGCTGCGCGGACGCTGTTCGCCCGCAGGGGCTACGCGGGTGTCGGAACCGAGGAGATCGCCCGCCGCGCAGGCGTCACGCGCGGCGCGCTCTACCACCAGTTCCCCGCCAAGGAGGATCTGTTCCTCGCGGTCTATGAACAGGTGGAGGAGGAGCTCGCCGCGCGCGTCGCCGCGCTTCTCGGCGACCTCGGCAGCCCGTTCGCCGCGATGCGCGCCGGGGTCAGGGCCTTCCTGGAGGCCTGCCGCGCGCAGGAGGTGCAGCGGATCGTCCTCATCGACGCGCCATCGGTGCTCGGCTGGGTGCGCTGGCGCGAGGTCGCCGAGTGCCACGGCCTGGGCCTGATGGAGACCGTGATCGCAGCCGCCATCGAGGCAGGCGAGATCTCCCCGGTCGCGGTCGCGCCGCTCGCCCACCTGCTGATGGGCGCGCTCGATGAGGCCGCCCTGCTTGTCGTGCGCGAACCGGAGGCCACCGACACCGTCGCCGCCACGCTCGAGCGCCTCATCGACGGGCTGAGGTCAGAGCTTCCCGTCTGAGCGCTCACCAGCCGGCGCCGGCGCTGCGCAGAGGGCCCGCTGACTCGCGCTCAGCCGGTGGCGCCGGCGCTGCACAGAGGACCCGCTGACTCGCTCTCAGGCGCTGACGCGTTCGCGGTAGGGCTGCAGGCGCTTGTGCAGACGCGCACGCAGCGAGCGATCGGGCACCACGCCCGGAACCGGCGCGACCCCCGCGCCGGGCGCGCGCACGTCCTCATAGGGAGTGCGGGCGCGCACCAGCTCGGCCATGCGTGCCCGCATCTCGGCGGCGCGCCGCTCGCTCGCGTCGACCGGGCGGCCGTGGTCCTTGATGGCGACGAGCCCGATGTCGAAGTCACGCACGACGTTGAACAGGTGACGGCGAGCCCACTCGCGCACCGGCCTGGGCGCCGCGCCCACGTAGCTCATGTACCTGAATTGCACATACACGCGGCGGAACGCGATGTCGTTCTCCTCCGCCGCGGAGCCGCGCAGCAGAGCCGGGTCGAAGAGGTCGAAGGAGTGCTCGCTGAAGTTGTGAAGGTGGTAGGGGTTGATCAGGTGGTGCTCGGTCAGCGTGACGTAGGGGAGCATCAGCAGAAGCTCCCCATCGTGCTGGAGCACCCGGTGCATCTCCCCCAGCGCGAACAGGTAATCGGGGATGTGCTCGAGTGTCGCAATCGAGACGATCGTCCTCACGCTGTTGTCGGGAAACGGCAGCCTGTCCCTGCCGAGGTCCAGTGTCACTTCGGCGCGGTCACTGATGTCGACGTTGACGAAGCCCGGGATGAAAGTGTGACCCGCGCCGATGTTGACGCTGTACGGCGGGCTTTGGCTGATGTCGGTCATGGGCGCGAGGGGCTCGGTGGTGCGCGGCACCGTAGCAGGCCGCCGGGCCCTAGGCGCGGGCGCGGCGGAAGCTCTGGCGCAGGCTCGGCGTGCGCGCGCGCCGAGCCTCGACCGCGCCCACCTCGGCGTGCTGCCCCGCGCCGCTGGCCGCGCCCGAGCCGCCGCGCTGGGATGTGAGCGTGAACCACACGGTCTTCCCCGAGTCCGATCCGGAGACGCCCCACTCGTCGGACATGCCGTCCACGATCCGCAGGCCCCGCCCCGACGGAGCCTGCACCGGAGGGTTCTTCATGTGCGGGTGCCCCCCACCGGTGTCGCTCACCGCGACGCGAATCGTGGCGCCGGAGTCGATGGCCACCTCGAAGCCGGTGCGCGCGTGGCGTATGCAGTTCGTCACCAGCTCGCAGGCCATCAGCTCGGCCGCGTCCACGGTGGCGCCGGGCTCGCCCCGCAGGGCGTCGCGAACGAAGCGGCGCGCGGCCGGCACCGACTCGGGCTCGCATGCGAAGGCGCGGCTGCGGGTCATCGCTCTATCGGGAGAACGGACCCGAGGCCGCTCACATCGATTACGCGCCTGACGATCGGCGAGGGGTCGCGCAGCGCGATGCTGTCCACCCTGCGCGCGGCCGATGCGAGCATCGCCAGGCCGGCGCTGTCGATGAACGTCAGCCTGCGCAGATCGAACACGATCGCGCGCCTGCCCTGCTCGAGCAGCGACTCCACGGCCCCGCGAAGGATCTCCACGTTGGAGATGTCAACCTCGCCGATCACGCTCACCAGCGCCGAGCCGTCCGGCGCGAGCGCCGTCTCGAGGTTCACCTCAGCCGGCATTCCCCCCTCTACGCTCGCCATCGGAGCCCCATGATCGCCGTGTCATCGTTGTTGCGCCCGGACGCCAGATCGTGCGCGAGACCGGCGACCAGGTCCTCCAGGTCGATCTCGCTGCCGCTCGCCGCCGCGCGCAGGCGCTCCAGCCCCACGTCGAGGATCTCGCCGCGGCGCTCAACCAGGCCGTCGGTGAACGCCAGCACAGTGGCCCCCGGGGCGACCGTCACCTCTAGCTCGCTGTAGCCGCCGGCGGAGCGCACGCCGATGGGAGCGCCCGGCTCGAGCTCAAGGAAGCGGGCCTGGCCGGGCTCGAGCAGCAGCGGCGGCGGGTGCCCGGCGCTTGCAATCGTCAGCCGGTGGGCGCGCACGTCGACGAGGATGCACAGCACCGTGGCGAAGTACTCGTGCGGAGTGGCGCTGAGGAAGTCCGAGAGCTTCTGCAGCAGGGCCGCCGGGCGCTGCACCTCGGCGGCATACGCGAGCGCTGCGTGGCGCGTGGAGGCCATCGCCGTGGCGGCGCGCAGTCCGTGCCCGGAGACGTCTCCGATCAGCAGCAGCGCGCGTCCCTCCCCCGCCGGCACCACGTCATACCAGTCTCCGCCGATATCGACGCCCGACCCGGCGGGCACATAGCGCGCGCTCAGCCACAGGCCCTCGATATCGGGCAGCGCGTCGGGAAGCAGTGCGTGCTGAAGCGTCTGGGCGATGCCGCGCTGCTCGGCGTACATGCGCCGGTTCTCGCTCGCCACGCGGTCAAGGGCGCCCGCGAGCTGCTCGGCACGGGTGCGCCCGAGCGCCAGGCGCTCGGCCACGAACGCCGAGATCAGCGTGATGAACACACCGCTGATGGCGATGATCCAGGGCAGGCTCTGGAAGAAGGTGCCGCCGAGCGAGCCGTTGGGCGTCACCACGAGGGTCAGGTAGCTGTCGCCGAACGGCACCTGCTCGGTCGCCTGACGGCCGCTCGGCGGCAGCCGGCGCAGGTTGGTCACGAGCAATGCGCTCGGCGCGCGCGCGCGGCCGAGATACGCCGCGTAGTTGAGATCATCGAACGCCGAGTCGCTTTCGTGTGTCGAGCGCCGGTTGGCGGGCAACGGGGTTTCGGCGTAGACCGCAAAGCCCGTGCCGGCGATGGGGGCGTTGAACTCAAAGCCCAGGCCGGGCCGGCGCGTGTTGAGCAGGCCGATCACGCTCATCAGCTTCGGCTCGTGTGCTGCCTGCGCGAAGAACGCCTGCGCCCTGGCCGGCAGCGAGGCCAGTGCGGGGGAGGGTCCGACGGTGACGGTCGGCGCGAGCCTGCGCGTCCCGAGCGGCCACAGCGACACCGAGGTGTACTCGCCATGCACGCCGACGTAGGGGGCGATGAACGTGCGGAACTTCTGCGCGTTGCCGCCGGTCGAGTCCGCCAGCTCCGCGGCCGATGCCAGCGGCGTCTGCAGCGAGGGCACCGCTGCGGTCAGCACGAATCCGACCTCGCGCGCGCGCAGCCCCAGCAGCCTCCCCTCGTTGGCTTCATAGACTTCCTGGCAGGCGAAGGCAAGCGCAGCGGTGAGCAGCAGCCCGAGCGCCAGCACGGTGGCCGTGGCGCGCGAGAGCCGTCCCGCCAGCGGGCCGCGCCGGGCGCTCACCGCGCCAGCGGACCGCGAGCGCTCCTGGCCCGTCTCGGCGGCGCCCTCCCCGGGCTCGGCGGAGCCAGAACCGGGCGCTCGCACGCCGGAGGCCTCCGCACCGTCCGCCTTCAGAGCCTCCTGTGCGCTCATGCCGGGGCGATTCTAACGTCCGAAATGGCAGCCCGTGCAGGCAACCGACCAGGAGTCCAGCCGCAGCGCACGGACGGCGCGGAGGGGCTAGTAGCGGCTGGCCGCCACGGCGTACCAGTCGAACCTGAGGCCGGGCGAGCCCTCGCAGACCTCCTCGAGGATGCCCAGCAGCGTCCGCCTGCCCAACTCCTCCCTGACGTCGCTCTCCGTCGCCACCGGCTCGTCCTGCAACAGCGTCGCCTGGATGTCGCGCGCCGTGCGCTTGAACTTCGCCTCCTCCGAGCGCGCCGGCAACCGGTCCCAGAGGCGGTCGAGCGCGTCGGGGGGCGCACCGGATCCTGCATGCGGGGTGATGGCGAACTTCACGGCGCGAGTGTACCCAGCCGCCCAGCCGGCGCGGCGGGGCGGCTGCCCCGGCGACCCGAGGGCGCGCTAGCCGGCGTACATCTGCTCGATCGTCTGCTCGTACTTCTGCCCGATGGGCTTGCGCTTGAGCTTCATCGTCGGGGTCAGCTCCTCACCGCCGGGCAACCAGTCCCCCTCCACCAGCGCGAAGCGCTTGATCTGTTCCACCCTCGCCAGCTTCTCGTTGGCCGCGTCGATGCCCTCCTGCACCGCCGTGCGCACGCGCTCGTTGCGCGCCAGGCTCTCCAGAGAAGTGTCCTCGATCCCTTCTTTTGCCGCCCAGGCGGGCGCGAAGTCGGCGTCGAGCACGATCAGCGCGGTGTTGTATGGGCGACGGTCGCCGATGCAGCACGCCTGCCCGATGATCGGCGAGGAGGTCTTCAGGGCTGCCTCGATGTTCGCCGGGGACATGTTCTTGCCCGCGGCGTTGATGATCAGCTCCTTCTTGCGGTCCACGATCGACAGGTAGCCGTCCTCGTCGATCACGCCGATGTCGCCCGTGCGCAGAAAGCCGTCCTCGGTGAACGCCTCCGCCGTCTTCTCCGGCAGGTTGCGGTATCCGAGCATGACCACTTCGGAGCGGATCAGCACCTCGCCGTCGCTGTCGAGCTTGATCTCCACACCCGGCGCCGGCGGGCCGACGGTCCCGATCTTGATGGCGCCGGTGGGGTTGACCGTGCCCGCACCGCAGGTCTCGCTCATGCCCCACAGCTCCGACAGCGGCAGGCCGATGGCGTGGAAGAACTCGAGCACCTCGACCGGAGTGGGCGCCGCGCCCACGTTGATCGCCTCCACGCGATCGAGGCCGAGCATCGCGCGCAGCCCGGCGAAGATCTCCTCGTCGGCCTTCGCCACCTGCTCGGCGAGCTCAGCGGGGACCGGCTCGCGGCGCTGCTCCAGGCGCACCTTCTCGATCGCCGCTCCCAGCGCGTTCTCGGTCCGCTCGCGCTGCTCGTCGGGCTGCCCCGCCATCATCGTCTCCAGGCCGGACTTCAGCTTCTCCCAGATGCGCGGCACAGCGAAGAACCACGCCGGGCGCACCTCGGGCAGGTAGGAGAGCACCTGGCGCGGGTCCTCGCAGCAGGTGATCTGCAGGCCGTAGACGATCGGCAGGTAGTGGTGGGCGTTGCGCTCGGCGACATGCGCGGCGGGAAGCCAGGAGATCACCCGGCCGTCACGCGGGAACTGGATGAGCTCGTCAAGGCCCTCAACCGCCGCCAGCAGGTTGCGGTGGATCAGCTGCACGCCCTTGGGGGGACCGGTGGTGCCGGAGGTGTAGATCAGCGTGAGCACGTCGCCCGGCTGGATCTGCGCGACCGACGCCTCGACGTCGAAGTCGCTGTGCCTCGCTTCCACCTGCGCCAGCGAGAGCGCGCCCTCGGGCGGCTCGCCGTCCACGAGGATCAGGTGCTCAAGCGCCGGCAGGTTGGCGCGGGCCTGCAGGATCTGGGGCAGGTACTGCTGCTCGCAGATCAGGATGCGCGCGCCGGCGTCGGAGATCAGGTACTCGATCTGCTCGGCGGTGTAGGTGTTGTAGATCGAGAACGGCGCCGCCCCGATCATCATGCCCGCTAGGTCGCAGATGTGGAACTCGGGCCGGTTGGAGAGCATCAGCGCCAGCGTGTCGCCGCGCCTGAGGCCGAGCTCGTGCAGCCCTCCCGCCAGCGCGTCGACGCGGTCGCGCAGCTCACCCCAGGTGATGGTGAACTCGTCGCCTTTGGTGCGGATCGCGACATCGTCCTGCCGTTCGGCGGCGGTGATGCGGAAGGCCTCGGCGATCGTCGCCGCCTTCGCCGCCGGAACCACCCTTGCGGGCTCTTTGACTGCAGCCTCCATCACCGTTCCTCCCGCTCGCTGTTATCCCCGCTGCGAGAGCTCTTCACGCAGCCGCTCCCACCGCCCGATCATACCCTGCGCCCCAGTGTGCGCGCCAGTGCTGGACGGGTAGGCTGGCGCGAATGCGCACCGGCGAGCTCGGCTACTGGTGGAGCTCGATCGGCGGTCCCACCGCGCGCCGCGCGCCGCTCGGCGGAGCGCTGGAGGCCGACGTGGCGATCGTCGGCGCGGGCTACACCGCCCTGTGGACCGCCTACTACCTCAAGCGCGCCAGCCCGCAGCTGGAGATCGTGCTGCTCGAGCGCGAGGTGGCGGGCTTCGGCGCCTCCGGGCGCAACGGCGGCTGGGTCTCGGGCTTCTTCTCCGGAGCGCCCCGCAGCTATGAGCGCGGCCGTCGCGCCGGCGCCTACGTGGCGTTGCAGCGCGAGATGTTCAAAACCGTCGATGAGGTCGCCGCGGTGCTCAGCGAGCACCGCATCGACGCCGGGCTGGTCAAGGGCGGGCGTCTGGCGGTGGCGCTCGACGCCGCGCAGCTGCAGCGGCTGCAGGCCGAGATCGCCCATGCCCGGCGGCTCGGCCTGGCCGAGCAGGACCTGCGCATGCTCGGCGCGGCGGAGCTCTCACAGCGGGTGCGCGTGGCGGGCGCGCTGGGCGGCTCCTTCTCGCCCCACGCCGCGCGCGTGCACCCCGCACGCCTGCTGAGCGGCCTGGCGGGCGTGGTGGAGGGCATGGGCGTGCGGATTTATGAGCACACGCGCGTGCTCGAGGTACGCCCCGGCGAAGCGGTGACCGCCGTGGGTCCCGTGCGGGCCCGCTGGGTGGTGCGCGCCACCGAGGGCTACACGGCGTCGCTGCGCGGGCAGCGGCGCGCGCTGGTGCCGATGAACAGCTCCATGATCGTCACCGAGCCGCTCGGCGAGGCCGTATGGCAGCAGATCGGATGGCAGGGCGGCGAGGTGCTCAGCGACCTCGCCCACGTCTACGCCTACCTGCAGCGCACCGAAGACGGGCGCATCGCCATCGGCGGGCGCGGCGTCCCCTACCGCTACGGCTCGCGCACCGACGGGCGCGGCGCCACCGCGCCGCGCACCGTTGCGAGCCTGCAACGCAAGCTCGCGCAGTTGTTCCCGCCGGTGGGCTCGGCCGCGATCGAGCACGCATGGTCGGGCGTGCTGGGGGTCCCCCGCGACTGGTGCCCCTCGATCGCGGCCGACCCGGCACGCGGGCTGGCGCGGGCGGGCGGCTACGTCGGCGAGGGCGTCGCGGCGTCGAACCTCGCGGGGCGCACGCTGTGCGACCTGCTGCTGGGGCGCGAGAGCGCGCTGACGGCGCTGCCTTGGGTGGGGCACGCCTCGCGCGCGTGGGAGCCTGAGCCGCTGCGCTGGGGCGCCATCCGCTCGGTGTACTCGCTCTATCGCACCGCCGACCGCAGTGAGGCGGCACGCGGGCGGCCCTCCAGGCTCGCCCGCCTCGTGGACGCCGCGTCGGGACGCGCCTGAGCTCTAGCATCGCGGGCCCTTGGCAGCGCGGGCCCGCGACAGTGAGGAGCAGACGTGTCCTTCCAGACGCTTCTTTACCAGTGCAGCGACGGCGTGGCGAGCATCACGCTCAACCGGCCCGAGCACCTGAACACGATCGTGCCGCCGATGCCCGAGGAGATCGAGGCGGCGGTGGCGGCGGCGAGCGCCGATGAGCGGGTGCGGGTGATCGTGCTGCGCGGGGCCGGCAGGGCGTTCTGCGCGGGCTTTGACTTCGGCGAGGGCTTCCACCACTGGGACGCGCAGCTCACCACGGCCGGGCGCTGGGACCCCGGCAAGGACTTCGCGATCGCCACATCCCAGAGCCAGGGCGCGGTGCCGCGCTTCATGAGCCTGTGGCGTTCGCCAAAGCCCGTGATCGCCCAGGTGCATGGGTGGTGCGTGGGCGGCGGCAGCGACCTGGCGCTGTGCGCGGACCTGGTGATCGCCAGCGAGGACGCGCGCATCGGCACGCCATACTCGCGCATGTGGGGCTGCTACCTGACCGGCATGTGGCTCTACCGGCTCGGCCTCACCAGGGCCAAGGAGTACGCGCTCAGCGGCCGCCCGCTTTCGGGCTCGGAGGCCGCGCAGGCGGGGCTGATCAACGCCGCCGTGCCCTTCGAGCGCCTGGAGGCGGAGGTCCGCGAGCAGGCCCTGGCGCTCGCCGAGATCCCCGCCTCGCAGCTGGCGGCGATGAAGCTGATCGTCAACCAGGCCTATGAGAACATGGGGCTGGCCTCCACTCAGCTGCTGGGGCCGGTGCTGGACGGTCTCATGCGCAACACCCCCGACGCGCACGGCTTCATCGAGCTGGCCGAGCGCGAGGGCGTATCCGCCGCCGTCGCGCGCCGGGATGGCCCCTTCGGCGACTACAGCCAGGCGCCTCCGGGGCAGCGGCCGGACCCGGCCAACGTCATCGCGCCCTCGCCGCCGGGCCCGACCGGGCCGGCTTGACCGCTCCGTAGCGGCGCCAGTGGCGCTCGGGGATGTCCTCCGGGTCCTTGTACCAGTACCACACGCACGGGTCCTTGGAGTAGTCCTCGGGGGGGTCGCAGGGGTAGACGGGGTAGCCCGACCACTGGATCGGCAGCGACTCGTTCATGAAGCTGCAATGCGTGCAGTAGAGCGGGAAGCCCTTGCGCGAGAAGGACCAGTCGTGGGCCTCGTTCGTGACGCCGCCTCCGGGCAGCCCGGCGTAGGCCCCGTTCTGCACCAGGCGCTGCCCCGAGCCGCACGGGTTCATCGCGAAGGTGATCTTCTCCTCGTCCTCGGTCATCGTGAAGCTGCCTGGATGGGGGCCCACGCCCGAGCAGGAGTGTGCGCGCCAGGTCGCCGCCAGCAGGCCGACGATCTCGCGCCTGTCGAGGCTCTCGATCGCGCTGTGATGCTGGCGCCAGCCGCGGTTCATGCTCTCGCTCCACGCCTGCGCCACGCCATCATCGCCGAGGCGCTGTTGGATGAAGGACACCAGGTCAAGGACCCCGCCGGCCATCAGGTCGTGGAGCATCTGCCACTCGTGCTTCATCTGCAGGCACAGCTCCCGTGCGCGCTGCACCTCGCCCGCGTCGATCGCCTCGATCGCGCGGTCCATGGTGGGCCGGGAGAGCTCGGCGAGCTCCTGCTCTGAGAACCAGCGGTCTGTCATCGTTCCTCCTCGTGATCGTGGGGGCCCGATTGTGACCGAGCGGCGCAGGGCGCTGGTGACCGGCGCCGCACGGGGGATCGGCGCGGCGATCGCCGAGCGCCTTGCCGCCGAGGGCATGGAGGTGCTGCGCCTGGACCTGCGCCCCGGCCTTGACATCGCGCTGGACGTCGCGCGCGATCCCTTCCCGGAGCTGGGCGATATCGACGTGTGCGTCGCCAACGCAGGCATCACCACGACGATCGCGCCCGCGCATCGCATGAGCATCGAGCAGTGGCAGCGCGACATCGACGTCAACCTCACCGGCGCGTTTCGCACGGTGCAGGCGTGCATCGGCGGCATGCGCGAGCGTGGCTACGGGCGCATCGTCGTCATCTCCAGCCTCGCCGCGCTGGGTGGCCTGCCGGGGCAGGTCGCCTACGCCGCATCAAAGGCAGGGCAGCTGGGGATGGTGCGCACCCTGGCCGGCGAGAACGCGGGCAGGGGCATCACCGCAAACGCCGTGCTGCCCGGCCTGGTCGCCACCGAGCAGGTCCTGACGATGCCCGCGGATGTGAGGGAGCGCGCGTTTGCCGCGCTGCCGAGCGGGCGGCCCGTGCAACCCGTCGAGATCGCCGCCGCGGTCGCGTTCCTTGCCTCCGAGGAGTCGGCGCAGATCACCGGCCAGTGCATCGCCGTCGACGGGGGCTCCTCCCTGAACACCCTCTCGCTGGGTTCGGCGCGCGCACCGCAACGTTGAGTGCCCGGGCGGGTTAGGGGTAGCGAGAAGGCAGGTACAAGCCGTTTCATCCCCTCAAAGGAGAAGGCACCAGTAATGAGATCGACCAAGCTCTGCACAGCCGTGCTGGCTGGGAGCGCCGCACTGGCGCTGGCGCCCGGCGCAGCCTCGGCGCTGCCGCGCATCCACCCGGCCCGTGCCCACCGCAGCCCCGCCGGCTGCCACATCACAGTCTTCGCCGAACCGCACCTGATCACAAGTGGTGAAAAGGTGGAAGTGTTCGGTTCGCTCGTGTGCCCCGCAGGTGAAACCACCTCCGGACAGACCGTCACGATCTACACGCACACCGTCGGCGCCCCCGGCTTCACCATCGCCGGAACCACCACCACCGGCACCGGTGGCGCGTACGCGTTCCCGGCCACCGCGGTGACCGCCGAAACGACCTACTACACCACCGCGGACAGCGCGCGCAGCGTGCTGAAGGCCGTTCGGGTCGCACCCCAGGTGACCGTCACCGGCGCCCCCGAAGGCACGCCGCTGATCACCGGCTACCGCCACCCCACCACGTTCATCGGCACCGTCAGCCCCACCGACTCCGGCGCGGAAGTGGTGCTCGAGCGCGAGCAGGCCACCGCTGTCGAAGAATGGGGCGTCATCCAGCAGCACGACTACGTGCAGCCCAACGGCACCTACTCGATCGTGCACCACTTCGCGGTGCCAGGCGACGCGAACCTGCGCGTGGTCGTGCGTGTGCACGGAAGCAGGTACGCCGAGAGGGGCATCTCCAACACGCTGTCCTATGAGATCTCCCAGGCGGAGAACCCGAGGCTCACGATCAGCTCCTCGGCCAACCCGCTCCCCTTCGGCAGCCCGACGACGCTCAGCGGCACCTACGCCCCGGCGGGCGTGAACAGCGGCGCGAGCCAGAAGCTCGTGCTGTTCGCGCGCACTGCGGTCAACCCGGTGTTCGCCCAGGTCGCCGAAACGACGGCCGGCCCGACGGGCGACTACCAGTTCGTGATCCCGGCGGAGGGCAACAACACCGCCTACCAGATCAGGAGCGTCTCGCGCACGCTGGCCTCCACGGTGCGCTCGGCCGTGCTGTTCGAGGGCGTCAAATACATCCTGACGGCCGCCGTGAGCGCGCCGACCGTGCAGGCGGGCCAGGCGCTCACGTGGTCGGGAACGGTTACGCCGGGCGTCAGCGGCAAGAACATCTACCTCGAGCGCGAGAACCCCGTTGGCGGCGGCTTCCACGTCGTCGATGTCGCTCCCGAGCTCGCCGGTGCCACGCCGGGCTCGCCGGGGACCTACTCGCTCTCCTACGTGCTGCACGGATCGGGCAACCAGCTCTACCGGGTGCGCGTACCGGGCGATCCGACCGACCAGGCGACCGCCAGCCCGGTGGTGAGCATCGCCGTCACGCCGGCGCCGCTCGGATCGCTGCGGCCCCAGCCGCAGAGCACCCTGCCTCACTGAGGACCCCGACCCCAGGGGTCCCCAGGGGACCCTCCACCCCCAGCTCTGGCCGCCCCTCCGGGGGCGGCCAGAGTCGTTGCTCTGACCCGCGGGCGCGGCGAGCGCTCAGGCGGCGACCGCCCGCGACTGCAGGTGGGCGCCCACCTTGCGCTTGACCCTCTGCAAGGCGTTGTCGACGGTCTTGGTGTCGCACGTCAGGCGCTCGCCCACCTGCTCATAGGAGTAGCCGTCCAGGTAGAGCCCCAGAACGCGGCCCTCGAGCTCTGACAGCGCCGTGGAGAGGCATCCCACGAGCGAGCGCAGCTCCTCGGAGGAGATCACCTGGTTGACGGGGTCGTGCACGGTCGGCCCCGGCAGCATCTGGTCGAGCGTGGGCACGTCTTCCCCGGTGCCCGCGGGCGTGGAGGAGAAGGACACGTACTGGTTCAACGGCGTGTGCTTGTTGCGCGTGGCCGTCTTGACGGCGGTGATGATCTGGCGGGTTATGCACAGCTCCGCGAAGTTGCGGAAGCTGGACTCGCGGTCGGTGCGGAAGTCCCTGATGGCCTTGTAGAGGCCCACCAGGCCCTCCTGGATGAGGTCGTCGGCGTCCCCGCCGGCGAGAAAGTACGACGAAGCCTTCAACCGAACGAATCCGTAGTAGCGCCTGACCAACCTGTCGTAGGCGTTGCGATCGCCCTGCTTGGCGAGGGCGATCAGGAAGATGTCCTCAACCTTAGGCTCAGAGTTAGAGTTATGGAAGATACGGGCCACGAGCAGTTCCTTTCTTCGGCCCTGCCTGTTCGAGGCGAGCCGAAATTTGCTCAGTGGCGCACTCCTCCCCTGGCGCCAAAGCTATTCAATTCCTAAGGTTTCTCAACCTTAGGTACAGCGTTATGTTGGCGCGAGCCTCGCACAGTTATGAAGAGTTGTCAAGGGTTCGAGCTGCGATTCTGCAAGATCTCGTACAGCAGCGCCGCCGCCGCCGCGCTGACACCCAGCGAGCCCACCATTCCCAGCAGCGGCAGCGCGATCAGCTCGTCGCACGCGCCCGCCACCCGCGGGCGCAGCCCGTGGCCCTCGCTGCCCAGCACCAGCACCACTCCCCCGCCCCGGTAATCGGGGCGGTCATAGGGCAGCGGGCGCCGGCCCGCGGGCCCCTCCTCCGCGCTCGCGCCGTAGCACCAGCAGCCGGCCTGCGTGGCCTGGGCGAGGAAGTCGGCCATGTTGCGCACGCGCGCCACCGCCAGGTGCTCGACGGCGCCGGCGGAGGCCTTGCACACCGCGGCGGTCACCTCCGCCGCGCGGCGTTCGGGAATCACGACCCCCGCCGCACCCACGCACTCGGCGGTGCGGCAGATCGAGCCGAGGTTCTGCGGGTCCTGCACCTGGTCAAGCGCCACCACCAGCGGCTCCTTGCGCGCGAGGATCTCCCCCGCACCTGCGTAGGGGTAGGGCCCCGCCTCGGCGCACACGCCCTGGTGGGAGGCAGAGCCGCAGCGCCGCGCGATCTCCTCGGCGCCCGCCACCCTCACCGCCGCTCCCGCCAGCCACGGCTCGCGGGCCGCGCCGGAGGTGGCCCAGATATCGCTGACGCTGCCGCGCCGTCTGCCCCTCAGGGCCTCCCTGACGGGGTTGCGCCCGTAGAGGATCACAGCGGCAGCAGCGAGGGGCCCTGCGCCCCGTCGCGGACCTCCCAGCCCAGCCGGGCGAGCTCGTCGCGCAGGCGGTCAGCCGCGGCGAAGTCACGCTCGCTCCGTGCGCGCTCACGCTGCTCGGCCAGCTCGCGAACCTCGGCGGGCGCCTGCACATCGGGCTCCAGCAGGCCCTCCAGGCCCAGCACGCCCAGCATCTCGCGCAGGTGCGAGTCGCCGGGGGCACCACGCTCGTGGCTACCCGAGCGTGCGATCCACTCGTTCATCACCGACAGAGCCTCAGGGGTGTTGAAGTCGCGCGCCAGCGCCGCAAAGAAGCGGTCGCGTATCTCGCCCAGCTCCGCCGGGGACTCGCCCGCCGCCAGGCGCCTGCCCGCCTCGCGAATGCGCTTGACGTTCGCCACCGCCTGCTCCAGCGCCGCCTCGGAGAAGGACAGCGGCTGGCGGTAATGCCCGGAGACGAGGTACATGACCACCGCGTCACGGCCGTAGCGGGCGAGCACCTCGTGCAGCGGAGCGATGTTGCCGGCCGACTTGGCCATCTTCTCGCCCGTCAGCTGGATCATGCCGTTGTGCATCCACAGCCGTGTCAGCTCGTGCCCGCGCGCCGCGCGCGTCTGGGCGGCCTCGTTCTCGTGGTGGGGGAACACCAGGTCCGAGCCCCCGCCGTGGATGTCGAACCCCACGCCCAGGCACGCCTCGGCCATCGCCGAGCACTCGATGTGCCAGCCGGGCCGCCCGCGCCCCCACGGCGAGTCCCACGCCGTGTCCTCGCCCGGCTTGTGCGCCTTCCACAGCGCGAAATCCAACGGGTCCTCCTTCAGCGCCGCGCCCTCCACGCCCTCGCCCTGGTCCATGCTGTCCAGCCTGCGGTGCGAGAGCGAACCGTAGCCGGCGTCGGAGCGCACGCGGAAGTACACGTCGCCGTCCGCCGCGTAGGCGTGACCGCGCTCCAGCAGCGCCTCGATGTAGTCGAGGATCGGGCCGATCGTCTCCGAGGCCAGCGGCTCGTGATCGGGGCGGCCGAGGCCGAGCGCGCTCGTGTCGCTGATGTAGTGCTCGGTCATCTCCGCGGCCAGCTCGGCGCTGGGGCGCTGCTGGGCGCGCGCGGCGTCGTAGATCTTGTCGTTGACGTCCGTCACGTTGATCACCAGCGTCACGTCGTGGCCCTCGTGCGCGAGGAAGCGCGCGAGCAGGCTGAAAACCACGAACGGCCTGGCGTTGCCGATGTGGATGCGGCTGTAGACGGTGGGGCCGCAGGCGTAGATGCCCACGCGCCCGGGATCGCGCGGGCGCAGCGCCGTCAGCTCGCCGCTGAGCGTGTCGTGGATCACCATGTCCGTCATCGCCGCGAACCCTAACGCTCACTCAGGGTGGCTATCGCCAGCGCGCCGACCCCCTCGCCGCGGCCGATGAAGCCCATTCCCTCGCCGGTGGTCGCCTTGATGTTGACCCGCTCGCCGGGCAGGCCCAGCGCCTGCGCGAGCGCCGCGCGGATGGCGGCGCGGTGGGGAGCGAGCTTGGGCTGCTCCATCATCACCGTGCAGTCCACGTTGAGCACCGCCAGGCCGCGCTCGGCGAGCAGGCCCATCACCCAGGCCAGCAGCGCCATCGAGTCCGCGTCGCGCCAGCGCTCCTCGGTGTCGGGGAAGTGCTCGCCGATGTCGCCAAGGCCCGCGGCCCCCAGCAGCGCGTCGATCAGCGCGTGTGTCAGCACATCCGCGTCGGAGTGCCCGTCCAGCCCCCTCTGCGCGGGGATGCTCACGCCGCCGATGATCAGGCTGCGCCCCTCGGCGAAGCGGTGGCAGTCATAGCCGATGCCGGCGCGCGTCATGACGGGCCGATCGGCGCCAGGCTGCGGCGGCGGCCGTCAAAGACGCACAGCTCGCCCACGCCCAGCTCGCCGAGCATCGCCAGCGCCTGCTCGTAGTCCCCGCCAACGTCCTCGGGACGGTGGGCGTCGCTGGAGAGAGCCACGGGAACGCCCGCCGCCAGGCACATCTCAAGGAACGCCGGCGCCGGATACATCTCGGCGGCCGGCTTGCGCAGGCCCGCGGTGGACACCTCCACCGCGACACCCGATTCGGCGATGCCCTCGATCGCCAGCTCGTAGTAGCTGCGCAGGTCGCCCGCGGGCAGCGGCCGCTGGGCTGGGCCCCAGTACTTCACCAGGTCGGGGTGGGCGATGATGTCGAACAGCCCGCTCGCCGCCGACTCGCCCACCATCTGGAAGTAGCGCGTCCAGATCTGCTCCACGCTCCTGCCGCTGTCCCACACGCTGTGGTCGTCCATGTCCACCGCGCCGTCCTTCAGGAAGTGCACCGAGCCGACCACGTAGTCGAAGTCGTGCGCGTCCAGCAGCGAGCCCAGACGGTCCTCGCGCCCCGGTATGAAGTCCGCCTCGATCCCCAGGCGCAGGTCGGTGTGCTCGCGCACGAACGCGCAGTACTCGGCGAGATCATCCGCCGCGAAGCGCTCCCAGAAGGGATGGCGCCACACCTCCAGCGCCTCCCTGAAGCGGTAGATGTGTTCTGAGACGCCCAGCTCGGCGATTCCCCGCGCCCGGGCGGCGTCGCGGTAGCGCTGGAAGTTCTCCTGCGTGTGGTAGTCGCCGGCCGTGTACTGGCTGCCGTCGGGGCGCAGGTGGAGGTGATAGTCGGTCAGCATCGGGGATCAGCGATTCAAGCAGGATTCAGGAGCGCTCGGCCAGGCGCTCTGAGAGCAGCAGCGCCGCCACGCGCAGGTCAAGGGGGGTGGTCACCTTGAGGTTCTCCACGCTCGCGCGCACCACCAGCACCTCCCCCCCGTCGCGCTCGATCAGCCACGCATCGTCGGTCGCGCCCGCCAGGTGCTCGGGGGAGGCCTGCAGCGCACGCAGCAGCGCCTCGCGGCGGAACACCTGCGGGGTCTGTACCGCCCACAGCTGCGAGCGGTCGAGGGTCTCGAGCACCGCAGCACCCTCAACCACGCGCTTGATCGTGTCGGTGACCGGCACCGCGGCGATCGCGGCGTGCGCATGCGGGGCCGCGCCCAGAGCGCCGATCACGGCAGCGGCGAGCTCGGGGGTGATCAGCGGCCGCGCGGCGTCGTGCACCAGCACCGGGTCCCCCGTGCCGGCGGCCTGCAGGGCGCGCAGCACCGACTCCGAGCGCGAGGAGCCGCCCTGCACCGCGATCACGCCCTCCGGGGCCCGCTCGCCCTTGGGCATCGCCACGACGATGCGCTCGATTCCGGGCACCTCGCGCAGCGCCCGCACGCTCCACTCCAGCATCGGGCGCCCGGCCAGCTCCACCAGCGCCTTCGGCCGCCCCGCCCCCAGGCGCTCGCCGCTTCCGGCGGCCACGATCAGCGCAACGGTCATCTCGGTTGCGGTCCTCGCGCACCCCGCCGGCCGGCCGTCGGCCCGCATGCGGCGTGCGCGAGGGCCTGCCTACTTCGCGCCGGCCACCGCCATCTGGCTGGTGGCCGAGTCGGCGAGCAGCTCGTCGAGGTAGTTCTCGGCCTCTTCCTCGTCCTTGTCCAGCGCATACATCAGCTCGGAGGCGAGGATCTTCTTGGTGCGGGTGAACATCTGCTTCTCCCCCGTGGAGAGGCCCTTCTCGCTCTCGCGCAGCGAGAGGTTGCGCACAACCTCGGCCAGCTCATAGATGTCGCCCGTCTTGATCTTGTCGCGGTTGTGCTTGAAACGCCGGTTCCAGTTCTTGGGCATCTCGGAGACTTCGTCACGGAGCACGTCCAGCACCTTCTTGACCGTTTCCTCGTCTATCACCCGGCGCAGGCCCGCCAGGGCCGCGTTCTCGGTGGGCACGCGCACCGTCATGTCGTTGTGGAGGATCTTGATCGTGAGGTACTCGCGGGTTTCCCCGAGGATCTCCATCTCCTCCTTCTTCATGACCTTGCCCGCCCCGTGATGGGGGTAGACGACGTGGTCGCCGAGCTCGAACTCGATGTATTCGACCTCCCTGGTGACCTCTGTCTCATCGGTAAGCGTTGCTTCGTCGGTTACTTGTGGCGGAATGATGCCCTCCTTCGTTGCGACCAGCCGTTCGGCGGCCCTTGATTCAAGTCTGTAGATAACGGTCGACGAGGTTCAGCTCCTGCAGCCTGCGCAGGCCCTCGCGTATGTCCTTCGCCCGTATCTCTCCCACACCCTCGACGGCCTCCAACTCGGCGTCGGTGGCGGCCAGCAGCTCGTCCAGACCCCCGAACTCGCTGACGATCTGCCCGACCACGATCCGCGGCAGACGCGGTATGCGTCCCAGCACGCGGTAGCCGCGCGGCGAGACGGGGTAGTCGAGCGTGTTCAGCTTGCGGTCGTAGCCGAGCAGCTCGGCCAGCCTGCCGAAGTCAAGGAGATCCTGGTGGCCCTGGCGGCCAACCTCCTCCAGCGCCGCCGCGAACGCCTCGTCGGAGTAGTCGGAGAGGTAGTCGCGCACCAGCGCGGACTTTTCGGCCGCGGCGCCGATCATCGTCTCCTCCAGCTGCATCTCGATCAGGCGCCCCTCGCTGCCCAGCTCCACGATGTAGCGCTCGATCTCGACGGCCATGCGCGTGGCCAGCTCGGAGCGCTGCAGCACCGTCAGCACGTCGTGCAGCGTGGTACCGCCCTCGAACTCGAGCGCCGTCAGGCGCGTGGACACCTGGTCCAGGCGCGTGCGGAACTTGTCCAGCGTCGCCAGCGCCTGGTTGGCCTTGGCGAGCACCACCGGGATGTCCTCGAGGATGTACTTGGCGCCGTCCACGTACACGGAGACGACCTCGCGGCGCTGGGAGATCGCGATCACCAGCGCGTCGGTCTGCTTGGAGACGCGCTCGGCGGTGCGGTGGCGCGTGCCCGTCTCATGGGAGAGGATCGTCGGGTCGGGCATCAGCTGCACGTTGGCCATCGTGATCTTGGTGGCGTTCGCGTTGAGGATGATCGCCCCGTCCATCTTGGCGATCTGGTAGAGGAAAGCCGGCGTGTAATCCATCTCCAGCTTGATGCCGCCCGAGTTCAGAAAGCTCAGGTCATCGGGCTCGCCGATCACGATCAGCCCGCCGGTACGCGCGTGCAGGATGCTGTCGATCCCCTCACGCAACGCCGTGCCGGGCGCGATCATCTCCAGCGCCCTCATAAGTCCCGGATCCGGCCGTACCGCGTTGTCTAGATCTTCGCCGGATCGTGGAGCCACAATCACCAATTCTAGGACATTTACTGATTCTTTAGCGGCACCTACCGGCTCCACGAGCCGGTTCCCGCCACCCGGCGCCGGCTGGCGCCGTGCAGCTCACTCGCCCACGAGCGCCACCTCGGGACCCTCGCGTGCGGAGATGCGCCGCCCGCGGCCCGACCCCGATCCGCGCGGCAGGCAGGCCGAGAGCGCCGCGCGCAGAGTGGGCGCCTGCAGCGCCCCCTCGCCGCTGCCCATCGGTGCCAGCACCTCGCCCAGGCCGTGCTTGGCGGCCTCCGCCAGGCGCCGCTCGGGGTGGCCCACCCAGCGCAGCTCGCCGGTCAGGCCGAGCTCGCCGAAGCACGCGCGCGGTGCGCCGCTGAGCGCCACTCCGCGGCTCGAGCTGGCGACCGCCAGCGCCACCGCCAGATCGCAGCCCGGCTCGTCCACGCGCACGCCCCCGACGACGTTCACGAACACGTCGCAAGCGCCGGTGCCGATCCCGGCGTGGCGGTGAAGGATCGCCAGCACCAGCGCCAGGCGGTTGCGGTCAAGGCCCGAGACGACGCGCCGGGGCTGCTCCAGCTCCGAGGGCGCCACCAGCGCCTGGACCTCCACCAGCAGCGGGCGCGAGCCCTCCATCGCCGCCAGCACCACGCTGCCGGGCCCCCTGGTGGCCTCGGCGACGAAACGCGCGGAGGCGTCGAGCACCTCGACGAGACCGCCCTGGCGCATCTCGAACAGGCCCGCCTCGTTGGTCGAGCCGAAGCGGTTCTTCAGCGCGCGCAGCTCGCGGTAGGGGCGCTCGCGCTCACCCTCGAACTGCAGCACGCAGTCCACCAGGTGCTCGAGCACGCGCGGGCCGGCCAGCGCGCCGTCCTTGGTCACGTGGCCCACCAGGATCACCGCCGTGCCCTGCGCCTTGGCGAGCTCCATGATGCGCGCCGCAACCTCGCGCACCTGCCCCACCGAGCCGGGGGCGCCCGAGAGCTCGGCTGAGCGCATCGTCTGCACGGAGTCGATCACGCATGCCTCCGGCGCCTCCGCGGCGAGCGTCTCCAGCACAGCCTGCAGGTCGGTCTCGGCGAGCACCGGCACCTCCAGCGCCGGGCGCAGGCAGCGCGCCCCGGGCAGCGCCAGCACGTTGGCGTGCGCGGGCGAGGGCGGGCCGGGGGGCTCGAGCACCAGGCGCTCGGCCCTCAGCCTGACCTGCTCGGCGGACTCCTCGCCGCTCACGTACAGCGTCCTGTGCCCCGCCCGCTGCAGGTGCGCGAGCACCATGTTGGTGAGCGTCGACTTGCCGATCCCCGGCGAGCCGCCCAGGAGCACCAGCGAACCGGGCACCAGGCCACCGCCCAGCACGCGGTCGAGCTCGCCGATGCCCGTGGACATTCGCAGCACCGCCTGCGCGCCCACGTCGCCCAGGCGGCGCGGCGCGGCGCGCTGGGACGCATCGCCGGCGCGGGAGGCGCGCAGGCCCGGTCGCTTGCCCGCATCGCCGCGCGAGGCGGTTATGCGCTCCTCGACCAGCGTGTTCCACGCGCCGCAGCCCGGGCACTGCCCGTGCCACTGCGCGGACTGCACACCGCACTCCGAGCAGACATGGACGGTGCTCGAGCGGGCCATCCCCGCAGGTTATGACCCGGCGGGGACGTCAGCGCCTCGACGCTCGCCGGGCGCAGGCAGGCGGCGCAGGCAGGCGCGGCCAGTTCTCGAAGCTCCGGAGGGCGGGCGCCAGGCACGGGCAGGCGCCGGCAAACGCCATCGGTCCTCTGACCCAGGACGCTAGGACTCGGCGGGCTGCTCGGCCTCGGGCTGCTCGCCGGGCTCGGCGACGTCCCCGGCCGCGCCTTCGGCGCCGACACCAACGGGTGTCTTCTGCTTCTTGGGCTTGACGATCGACAGTCGCACCTCGCCGCCCTCCTCCTCGGGCGCGGGGTCCACGACGACCGTGGCTCCGGGCGTCAGCTCCTCGCGCAGGACGAAGTCGGCCAGCGGGTCCTCGATGTAGCGCTGGATGGCGCGGCGCAGCGGCCGCGCGCCCATCGCGGGATCCCAGCCCTTTTCGACCAGCAGGTCCTTCGCCGGCTCGGTCAGCTCCAGCTGCAGCTCGCGTTCGGCCATCGACTCGCGGATGCGCAGCAGCAGCAGCTCGACGATCTGCTTGATCTCCTCCTTCTGCAGCTTGTGGAAGACGATCACGTCGTCGATGCGGTTCAGGAACTCGGGGCGGAAGACTTTCTTCAGCTCGCCCATGATCCGGTTCTTCATATCGTCGTAGGTGATGCCCGTCTCGTCGTCGGAGACGGCGAAGCCCAGCGGCGTGTTGCGCGCGATCTCCGCTGCGCCGATGTTGGAGGTCATGATCACGATCGCGTGACGGAAGTCCACCGTGCGCCCCTGGGCGTCGGTCAGCCGCCCGTCCTCGAGGATCTGCAGCAGGATGTTGAACACGTCCGGGTGGGCCTTCTCGATCTCGTCGAGCAGCAGCACGCTGTAGGGCTTGCGGCGGATCGCCTCGGTCAGCTGGCCGCCCTCGTCGTAGCCGATGTAGCCGGGAGGCGAGCCCACCAGACGCGAGACGGCGTGCTTCTCCATGTACTCGGACATGTCGATGCGGATCAGCGCTTCATCGTCGCCGAACAGGAACTCCGCCAGCGTGCGCGCCAGCTCGGTCTTGCCCACGCCGGAGGGGCCGAGGAAGATGAACGAGCCGGTCGGGCGCTTGGGGTCCTTCAGGCCGGCGCGCGAACGCCTGATCGCCTTGGAGATCACCTCGATCGCGGGGTGCTGGCCGATCACGCGCTTGTGCAGTTCGTCCTCCATGCGCATCAGCTTCTGCGTCTCGGCCTCTGTCAGCTTGAACACGGGGATGCCGGTCCACATCGAGACGATGTCCGCGATCTCCTCTTCGCCGATCGAGGGGCGCTCACCGGACTCGCCGGATTCCCACGCCTGCTCAAGCTCGCGTTTCTTGTTGGTCAGCTTGCGCTCCTTATCGCGCAGCGCCGCCGCCTTCTCGAACTCCTGGGCCTCGATCGCCGCCTCCTTCTCGCGGCGCGTGCTCTCGACTTCGGACTCCAGCTCGCGGTTGGCCGGCGGCGAGGTCATCGACTTGATGCGCATGCGCGAGGCGGCCTCGTCGATCAGGTCGATCGCCTTGTCGGGCAGGAAGCGGTCGGAGATGTAGCGGCTGGCCAGTTCGCCGGCGGCGCGCAGCGCCTCGTCGGTGATCTGCACCTTGTGGTGCTGCTCGTAGCGGTCGCGCAGGCCGCGCAGGATCTCGACGGTCTGGTCGATCGTCGGCTCCTCAACGGTGATCTTCTGGAAGCGGCGCTCAAGAGCGGAGTCGCGCTCCAGGTACTTGCGGTACTCGTCAAGCGTCGTCGCGCCGATCGTCTGCAGCTCGCCCCTGGCAAGCGCGGGCTTGAGGATCGAGGCGGCGTCGATCGCACCCTCGGCGGCGCCGGCGCCGACGAGGTTGTGGAGCTCGTCGATGAACAGGATGATGTCGCCGCGCTGGGTGATCTCCTTCATCACCTTCTTCAGGCGCTCCTCGAACTCGCCGCGGTACTTCGAGCCGGCGACCAGAGCCGCCAGGTCGAGCGTGTAGATCTGCTTGTTCTTCAGCAGCTCGGGCACCTCGGAGCTGGTGATGCGCTGCGCCAGGCCCTCGACGACCGCGGTCTTGCCCACGCCCGGCTCGCCCACGAGCACGGGGTTGTTCTTCGTGCGCCGGGAGAGGATCTGCATGATCCGCTCGATCTCGGTCTCGCGCCCGACGCAGGGGTCGAGCTTGCCCTCGGCGGCGAGCTTGGTGAGGTTGCGCCCGAACTGGTCCAGCAGCTTGGATGACTTTTTGCCCTCGCCCGGCGCGGCGCCCGCTCCGGCGCCCGCTCCGGCGGACTGGCCCTGGCGGCGTCCCCCGGGGCCGGAGAGCATGCGGATGACCTCGTTGCGGATCTTCTCGCTGTCGGCGTCGAAGTCGAGCAGGATGCGGGCGGCGACGCCCTCGTTCTCGCGCACGAGGCCGAGCAGGATGTGCTCGGTGCCGATGTAGTTGTGGCCAAGGCTCAGAGCCTCGCGCAGCGCGAGCTCGAGCACCTTCTTGGCGCGCGGCGTGAACGGGATCTGCCCGGAGGTGACCTCCTCGCCGGAGCCCACGATGCGCACGACCTGCGCGCGCACACGCTCGACGGTGATGTCAAGGCTCTCGAGGACCCGTGCGGCCAGGCCCTCCTCCTCACGCAGCAGCCCGAGCAGGATGTGCTCGGTGCCGATGTAGTTGTGCTTGAGCGTCCGCGCCTCCTCCTGCGCAAGAACGACCACCTGTCTGGCCCGTTCCGTAAATCGCTCGAACATTCTGTGATTCCTTCCTGCTAGGGGGGTGCCGCACCAGCAAGATGCCCAACGCGCGCCTTGATCAAGCAGTCTACCAAGCGACCTGACTGCCCTTTACGGGGTCATCGGCAGCGGACGACCCCGGCTTGATCGGCGGGGGCGGCTCCTGAAACGCAGCCCTGCGGAGCCCGGGCCGGCGGGCGTCCCCGGCGCGGGCGCTCAGTCGCGCATCGTGGGGAACAGCACCACCTCGCGGATCGAGTCGCGGCCCGTCAGCAGCATCACGACGCGGTCGATGCCAAGGCCCACGCCGCCGGCGGGCGGCATGCCCTGCTCCAGCGCCGCCAGGAAGGACTCGTCGTGGGGCTGGGCCTCCTCGCCGGCCTCGGAGAGCCGCTGCTGGGCGGCGAAGCGCTCGCGCTGGGCGTCGGGGTCGGTCAGCTCGCTGAAGGCGTTGGCGATCTCCATGCCGCCGGCGAAGCCCTCGAAGCGCTCGACCAGGCCCGGCCGCGAACGGTGCTCGCGCGCGAGCGGCGACAGCGCCATGGGGTAGTCCAGCACGAACGTGGGCTGCTCCAGCCCGGGCTCCACGAACTTGGAGAGAAGGTCGTCGGCCAGCGCGGGCCAGCTGAGCCCCTCGGTGCGCATGTCCAGCCCCCGCGCGCGGATCGCCCCGGCCAGGTCGCCCTCGCCGGCGTGCTCCATCACGTCGATGCCCGTCGCCTGCTCGATCGCCTCCACGAAGCCGATCCGTCGCCACGGCGCGTCGAAGCGGAGCGGGCCCGCATATCCGACGGCGGCGGCAGCCGCCGCCATCATCTCTTCCACACGCACCGCCTCGGCCTCGTAGTCGGCGTAGGCCTCATACCACTCCACCATCGTGAACTCGGGGTTGTGCTTGTGGGAGATGCCCTCGTTGCGGAAGTCCTTGCCCAGCTCGTACACCCGCTCCAGCCCGCCCACGAGCAGCCGCTTGAGATACAGCTCGGTCGCGATCCGCAGGTACAGGTCGCGGTCCAGCGCGTTGTGGTGGGTGGTGAACGGGCGCGCCGTCGCGCCGCCGTAGAGGGGCTGCAGCACGGGCGTCTCCACCTCGATGAAGCCGTTCGCGTCCAGATAGGCGCGCACCGCCGCGATGATGCGCGCGCGGTCGATGAACGTCCTGCGCGACTCCTCGCTGGCGATCAGGTCCAGCTCCCGGCGGCGGTAGCGCGTCTCCACGTCGGCCAGGCCGTGGTGCTTGTCCGGCGGCGGGCGCAGCGCCTTGGTGAGAATCTGGAAGGACTCCACCCGCAGCGAGATCTCGCCGTGGCGGGAGCGGATCGCGCTGCCCTCCACGCCGATCAGGTCGCCAAGGTCGAGCGACAGCAGCCGCTCGAAGGCCTCCTTGCCGAGCACGTCCACGCGCGCGTGCAGCTGCAGCTTGCCCGTGCGGTCGATCAGGTCGATGAACGCCGTGCGGCCGGCGCCGCGGCGGGCGGCGATGCGCCCCGCCACGCGGTGGCGCTCGTCGGTTTCCTCGCCGGGCGCCAGGTGGCCGTAGGCGCCCAGCACCTCCGCCACCGGCTCGGCGCCCGCGAAGGAGTAGGGAAAGGCGCTGTCGTCCTGCTCCGCCAGGCGACGGCCCTTCGCCCTGCGCTCGGCGATCAGCTCCGCCAGGCCGTGCCGGCCCGGCTCCTGTGATGGCTCCTGCCCGCTCTCGTCGCTTGACACTGTGCGGCAGCCTAGGGCCTGGCGCTACTCGGCGCTCACGCGGTTGACCACCGCTCCGAGCCCGTCGACCTCCACCTCCACCGTGTCGCCGTCTGCCAGGAAGCGCCCCCGCGAGGCGCCCACGCCGGCCGGCGTGCCCGTCGCGATGATGTCGCCCGGGCGCAGCGTCATGGTGCGCGAGAGCCACGCCACCGCCTCGGCCACCGGGAAGATCTGATCGGAGGTGTTGCCGTCCTGCAACAGCTCGCCGTTCACGCGCGTGCGCAGCCCCAGCGCCTGCAGGTCCTCGATCTCATCGAGGCTCACAAGCGCCGGCCCGCACGGGGCGAACGTGTCGATCGCCTTGCCCGCCGTCCACTGCGAGCTCAGGAACTGCAGGTCGCGCGCGCTCACGTCGTTGAAGGGCATCGCGCCCGCCACGTGCTCCAGCGCCGTGGCCGCGGCGACCCTGTGCGCCGGGCGGCCGATCACCACCGCCAGCTCCGCCTCGTAGTCGACCGCCGCGGGCGCATCCGCGGGCAGGCGGATGTCGCGTCCGCTGGCCAGAAGCGAGTTGGCGAACTTCGCAAACCAGATCGGCGAGGTTGGGATCTCCTGCCCGGACTCGCGCGCGTGGTCGCGGTAGTTCAGCCCCAGGCAGATGATCTTCTCCGGGTCGGGCACCGGCGCGCACAGAGCCACATCCGCCAGCGCGATCCGCTCGCGCTCGCTCTCGGCGCGCGCCGCCAGGGCGATCAGCGCGTCCGGGTCCAGCGCCGCCAGCAGCCCGCGCACCGTCGCGGGCGCGCCCAGCGCCGCCGTGGGCACCACGTGCTCGCCGAGCAGAATCCCCGCCGCCGGCCCGCCGCCCGCGTCATAGCTGATCAGGCGCACGCTAGACCCCCGCCCGTGCGCGCTCTGCCAGCAGCGAGCGACCGCTGTCGTTGTCGAACAGGCGCACGCACGCCGGGTCGATCGCGAGCTCGATCGGGTCGCCCGGCTCATAGCGCGCGCCGGCACGCAGACGCGCGCACAGGGCGCCTTTGAGGTCCAGCGGGCGGTCGCCCACCTCCATCACCTCCAGGTCCTCGGTGCGGAAGTACACGAAGGACTCCGATCCCAGCTGCTCCACGATCTCCACGCGGCCGCGCACCCTCGGAAGGCCCTCGCGCACCTCGCCCTGCGCGTCGGACTCCGCCAGGAAGCTCTCCGGGCGCAGCCCCACGGTCAGCTCGCGCGAGCTCGTCTGCAGGCGCGCGTGCACCTCCGCGGGCAGCGTCACCGCCACCTTGCCCAGGCGCACGTCGCCGGACTCCACCGCGCCGCCTACGAAGTTCATCGGCGGGCTGCCGATGAAGCTCGCCACGAAGCTGTTGGCGGGCCAGTCATACAGCTCCTGCGGGGGCGCCACCTGCTGCACCACGCCATGGTCGAGCACCGTCACGCGCTGGCCCAGGGTCATCGCCTCGGTCTGGTCGTGCGTCACGTAGATCGTCGTCACGCCCAGCGTCCGGTGCAGCTTCACCAGCTCCGCGCGCATCTGCACGCGCAGCTTCGCGTCGAGGTTGGACAGCGGCTCGTCCATCAGGAACGCCTGCGGGTGGCGCACGATCGAGCGCCCCATCGCCACGCGCTGGCGCTGGCCGCCGGAGAGCTCGCGCGGCTTGCGCGCGAGCAGCGCCTCGATGCCCAGCAGCTGCGCAACCTCGTCCACCCGCGCCTTGATCTCGGCCTTCGGCCGGCGGCGCATGCGCAGCGGGAAGCCCAGGTTGGCGGCGACCGTCATGTGGGGATACAGCGCGTAGTTCTGGAAGACCATCGCGATGTCGCGCTCGGCGGGGTCGATGTCGTTGATCGGGTGGCTGCCCAGGCGGATCGTCCCGGAGCTGATCTCCTCCAGGCCCGCCACCATCCGCAGCGCCGTCGTCTTGCCGCAACCGGAGGGACCGACGAAGATCATGAACTCGCCGTCGGGGATCTCGATGCTCAGCTCGTCCACCGCCACGACGTCGCCGAAGCGCTTGCTCACCCGCTCGAACTCGATGCTCGACACGCTCACATCCTCCCTTGTGTGTCCTCGCGCGGCTCCGCCGCCGATCTCAACTCCCGCCCGCCGCCCTCTGCCACGACGTAGACCTCCTCCACACGCGCGCCGAAGCGCCCCGGGAAATACACGCCCGGCTCGAGCGCGATGACCATCCCCGCGGCCAGGGAGGCGGTCTCGCCGGGGATCACATGCGGATCCTCGTAGGAGCCAAGGCCGAGGCCGTGGCCGCCGTGGTGGGGGAACTCGCCCGCCGGAAACGCCTCGGCGATCGCGCCGGCCATCGCGTGGAAGACCTCGGCCGCGGGTCGTCCCGGCGTGAGCAGCCCCGCGCAGTCGGCCAGGATCGCCCGCAGCTGCCCGCGCACCCCCTCGACCTCCTCGTTGGCGCCGGCCGCATAGGTCTCCGCCGTGTCGCCCCAGTACCCCTCGCAGCCCACCACCAGGTCCGAGACGATCGCCTCGCCCTCTCCGATGCTCGCGCGCGAGGCCACGCGGATCGGCGCGCACACCTCGGCGCTGCGCGCCCCGCAAAGCAGGTCGCCCAGGAACTCGATCGGCTGCCCCGCCGAGAGCTGAGCGGCGGACATGCCCGCAGTGAACAGCTCGATCTCGCTTGCGCCCGCCTCGGCGCGCGCGGCGACCGCGGCCTGCGCCTCCCACGCCAGGTCATAGGAACGGCGCACGCGCGCCAGCTCGTCGGCGTCCTTCACCAGGCGGATGCGCGCGAGCTCCGACTCGGCGCTCTGCAGTGGCGCGGCCAGCAGCTCGCCCAGGTGATCCTCCAGGCCCGGCGTGTCAGCGGCGAAGCCGACCCCGCCCCCGCCCCCGCGCGCCAGCGCGGGCAGCTGCGCGAGCGCCGCCGCGAGCAGCGGCCGCTGGTCGGGCACCAGGCCGAAGCCCCGGCGCCCGTAGGTGCGCACCTCCCCGGCGCTGCTCAGCTCGGCGGCGGAGGGCCCCTCGTCGTGTGCCACCACCAGCGTGCTCGCGCCGTCGGCGTCGATGACCGCGGCGCACTCACCGCCGAAGTAGCGCCAGTAGCCCAGCAGGTGGTTCACCGCAACGGGGCCGGCGACCACCACGCAGTCCACGTCGCCGCCGGCCATCCACGCGCGCAGTCGCTCGATGCGATGGGGCGCCGCCGCGACGGCGCGCGGCTCAGCTGCCGGGTTCATCCGCCGCCAGCTTTCGCGAGAGCCTGTCGGCGGCGCCCGTCACCGACTCGATCACAGCCTCGAACGTTTTCTCCTGTATCTGGCCGGCGAGCGCCGCGACGCCGATGGCAGCAGGGCTGGCGTAGAACACGGGAGCCGCCACGCACACCACGCCCGAGGTCTCCTCCTGGTCCTCGATCGCGTAGCCGCGCGCACGCACGCGGCGGATCTCCGCGACGTAGGCCGAACGCGAGCGGATCTTCGGGTGCTCGCCACCGGTGAACTGGTATCCGTCGAGCAGCACGTCCAGGTCGCCCTTTCCCATCGCCGCCGCCACCGCGCGCCCGATCGCCGTCAGATGCGGCGAGGCGCGCTTGCCCGGATGGGTTTCGAACCTGACGATCCCCGCGGGCGGCTCCGCCTTCAGCGCATACAGGATCGAGCTGCCGTCGAACAGCCCCACATGGGCGGTCAGCCCCGTCTCCTCGCACAGCTCCTGCAGCAGCGGCTGGGCGAGCACCTGCAGGTCGACGTTCTTCGCGGCGCTCACGCCCACGTGGTAGACGCGCAGGGTCGGCGTCCACTCGTCGCGGTCGTTGCGGCGCGCGTAGCCCGCCTGCTCCAGCGTGGTCATCAGCGCGAAGCACGAGGACTTGGGAATCCCCAGCTGGCGCGCGGTCGCGGAGATGCCCAGCGGCTCGGGCGCCGCCGCCAGGAACTCCAGCAGCGTCAGCACCCTCGCGGCCGCCGGCACGCGATAGCGCAGGGCCCCCTCCCCCGCGCGAGCGCCCTCCCGCGCAGCCCTTGCCGGTTTCTGGTGGGAGAGAAGGTCAGTCATGGCCCGAGGATAGCCCTGCTCCGGAGAGGGATCTCACTGCCTCACACCCCGCCCGCGCCGGCCGGCGTGCCCGCGCCCTGACAGGCCGCGTAGGCCTCGTGCAGCAGCAGCCGGCGGGCCGCGCTAACCGGCCTCAGCGGGCTCAGCAGCTCCTCGGAGGCGAACACGCCGATGTGCGCCAGCAGCGCCTTGGTCGTCGCTATCTCATCGCCCACCCCGAACACGTGCAGGAAGGGCAGTATGCGCCGGCCCGCAAGCGCCAGCGCCTCCTGCACGCTGCCCGCCTGGATCAGCTCCCAGATCGAGCGGAACGCCTCGGGGAACAGCGCCGGTGCGATCACCATCGCACCGTCCACACCCGCCGCCAGGTAGCGCAGGAAGATCACGTCATCGCCCGCCAGCACCGACAGGCCGCGCTGCTGCCAGTCGGCCACCTTGCCCAGGTCGTGGTCGGTGAGCTTGACGGCGCTCATGTGCTCCAGGCGGTCCGCCCACGCGAGCACGTCCGAGCTCGAAAGCTTGGTCTTGGTCGCCAGCGGGTTGTCGTAGAAGATCAGGTCGATCGAGATCGCCGCGTCGATCTGAGCGAGGTGGGCGAACACGCCGTCGGGCGTGTTGGCGTAGTAGTAGGGCGCGGCGCACAGGATGCCCGCGGCGCCGTGCTCCTGGGCGTGCAGCGCCAGCTCCACGCTGTCGCGCGCGCAGGTGTGTGAGACACCGACGATCACGCGCTTGTCCGCGGGCGTCATCGCCAGCGCCAGCTCGGCGATGCGGCGGCGCTCGGCCACCGGCAGCGACGGCGCCTCGCCGGTGCTGCCCAGCAGCGTGTATCCGTCCACGCTTGGCAGCATGTGCTCGAGCAGGCGCTGGAAGCTCGGGCCGTCGAACTCACCGTCGAGGAAGGGGGTGGGGATCACGGGCAGGATTCCCTCAATCGGCATGGGATGCATCTCCTTTGTCGTTGGCTGCGATCGCATCGACCATCCGGGCCGCCGCGCTTCTGACGCTCGCGTATGTCGAGCCCGGCCCCACGATCGAGGAGCCAACGGCGACCGCGACTGCTCCCGCCGCGAGAAAAGCCGGGGCGTTGGCCTCGCTGACGCCGCCGGTGGGCAGCAGGCGAAGGTGCGGGAAGGGCCCGAGCAGCTGGGAGAGGTAGGCCGGTCCCAGCGGGCCGGCGGGGAACAGCTTCACCAGCGGCGCCCCCTCGGCCAGGCACGCGCCGATCTCGGTCGCCGTCAGCGCGCCGGGGATGTAGGGCACGGAGGCCTCGCGGGCCACCGCGGCGACGGAGGGCTCAAGACCGGGCGAGATCAGGAAGCGCGCCCCGGCGTCGATCGCGCGGGCGCACGCCTCGCCGTCCAGCACCGTGCCGGCGCCAAGCACCAGCTCCGGGAAGCGCTCGCGCCAGCGCGACAGCGTCGCCAGCGCGCCGGGTGAGACGAGGCTCAGCTCCACCACGCTCACGCCGGCGTCCAGCAGCGCCTGCGCGATCTCCTCGCCCGGCTCGTCCATGCGCACGATGCTCACCAGCCTGCGGCGCTCCAGCTCGGCGATCGGGTCGCGACTCGCGCTCATCGCTGAATCGGGCGCGCTCATCGCAGGATCGGCTCCTGCGACGGTTGCTGCACGGCCGCGCGCAGCTCCTGCGCGGTGAACTCGGCGGCGTCGCCCAGCACGGTGCAGTTCAGCGCGGCCAGCGCGCTCGCAAGCGCCAGCGAGTCCGCGGCGCGCTCGCCGCTGCACATGCCCCACAGCAGGCCGGCCATGAACGCGTCGCCCGCGCCGAAGCGGTCGAGCACCTCCACGCCGTGCGCCGGCGCCTCCAGCAGCTCGCGCCCGCGCAGCATCACGCTGCCGCGCTCGCCGCGGGTGATCACCACGGTCGAGGCCCGCGGCGCCCAGCGGGCGGCGAACGGGCGGGCGAGCTCCGCCGCGGAGCCGGCGAGGCCGAAGACCGAGCGGGCGTCGCGCTCGCTGCACAGCACCACCTCCGCCTGCGCCAGCAGCTCGGAGAGCCCGCGGCGGGCCTGTGCGGGGGACCACAGCATGCTGCGGTAGTTCACGTCCACGCACAGCAGCGCGCCGGCCCTGCGCGCCTGCTCGGCGAAGCTCTGCGCGAGGCGCCGGGTGCGCGCTCCCAGCGCGGGCGTGACGCCCGAGACCACCGCGTGGGATGCACCCTCCAGCGCCCGCGGCGGCAGGCTGTCCATCAGCGCGAACGCCGACCCCGCGCGGTCGTAGAGCACGCGGCTCGGCCGCGCCCCCGCGCCCTGCTCCACGAAGAACAGGCCGAGCCGTCCGCGCTCGCTGCGCTGCACGTGGGAGGTGTCCACGCCCGCCGCCCTCAGCTCGGCGAGCACCCGCTCGCCCAGCGGCGAGCGCGGCAGCGCGCTGACCCAGCTGACGGGCACCCCCAGCGCGGCCAGTGCACGCGCAACGTTCGCCTCCGAGCCCGCCACGTATGAGCGCAGGCGCCCGGTCCGCGCCAGCCGCTCCCCCGCGGGTGCGGTCAGCCTCAGCATCGCCTCCCCGAGCGTCACGACGCGATGCTCCTTGCCGGCCACGAGCCTCAGCTCCCACCGAGCTCACCGCTTGAGCCGATCAGGCATTCGCCCAGACGGCGCTCGTCCAGCTCGATCCCCAGGCCGGGCGCCGAGGGGATCTCCACATATCCGTCGCGCAGCGGGAAGCGCTCGGCGACCAGCGTCCGGTTCAGCGTTGTCTCCTGAACGCAGTACTCGAACCACTCCGCCTGCGCGCTGGCGCCAAGCACCTGCAGCGTCGCCGCCTTGATGATGCCCGTGCTCCACGCATGCGGGATGAAGCGGCGTCCCCTGCGCTCGGCCAGCGCGGCGATGCGCATGCACTCGCTGATGCCCCCCGCGCGCGTCACGTCGGGCTGGACGATCTCCACGCCGCCGCGGTCGATCAGCCGCTCGAAGTCCCACAGCGTGGTCTCCTCCTCCCCGGCGGACACCGGCACGTCAACCGCCTCCACGAGCGCGGCGTACTTGTCGTAGTCGTCGGGCATGAACGGCTCCTCCAACCAGGCGATGCGGTGCTCTTCGAACCGGCGCGTGCGGTCGATGCCATCGCGCACGCTGCTCCATCCCTTGCCGATGTCGATCATCAGCTCGACCTCATCGCCCGCCGCGGCCCTGGCCGCCGCGACGAGCTGCACATCGAGGCTCGCCGAGCGCCCCAGCGGGCCCCAGCCGAGCTTGACCGCGGTGAAGCCCGCCTCGCAGTGGGCGCTTACGACGCGGCGCACCTCCTCGGGCGTGTCGGGCATCAGCGTGCTCGCGTACGCACGCACGCGGCGCCTGCGCGCCCCGCCCAGCAGCGAGGCCACCGGCCTGCCCGCCGCCTTGCCGCAGATGTCCCACAGCGCGATGTCGATCCCGGAGATCGCGTGCAGCACGGCTCCGCGGCGCCCGAAGTAGAGCGAGCCGCGGAACATGCGGTCCCACAGGCGCCCGACCTCCAGCGGGTCCTCGCCCACCAGCAGCGCCGCCAGGCCCGAGGCGATCGAGTGCGACGGCGGCGCGTCGATGATCGCCTTGACGACCGAGGGCAGCGAGTCGACCTCGCCGACACCGACGATGCCCTCGTCGGTATGAACGCGGATCACCAGAGCGTCCTGGCTTCCGTCGGCCACGCTCGCGTCCAGGCCCGGCTGGCGCAGCAGCAGTGCCTCCACCTCGGTTATGCGCATGTTGACCTGCCGCCCCTCATCTCCACTTCGCTCCTGCTCCCTCGTTTTGCGGATCTGCCGGGGCCGCCGCCATCCAAGCGGCGGCCCCGGCGGTCCTGTTACCTAGTATTCGTTGAGCCAGGTCTTGTAGTTGGCAAGCTCCGCCGGCTCCAGCTGGCGCCACTTGTTGACTTCGGTCTGATAGATCTTCAGCGCCTGAGCCACGGTGGTCGTTCCGCCGTACATCCCCTGGAACACGACGAAGTTGCCGTTTTCGTCGATGTTCGAGGTCGGGTAGTAGTTGGCCGAGTAGTAGTCGATGCCGTTGCTCAGCCATTTCAGGAGTTCGGCATCGATGGGGCTCTTGTATGTGGTGGGTTTCCAGCGCGAGTCGCTCGGGATGTCACCGGTGATCGAATAGAATTCGTTCAGCTCGGTCGGCGAGTGAAGGAACGCCAGGAAGTTACCCGCGAGCTGCGGGTTCTTGGCGAACTTCGTCACCTGGAAGCCCGGCGTGTCCTCATACAGCTTGCTCGCGTCGGGGTTGGTGGAGTAGACAGGCACTTTGAAGATGCCCACGTCCTTGCCTTCCCCGTTCATCTGCGTCACCGTCTGGCGCCACCCCGGGGAGGCGAAGATCATCGACGCTTTGCTGGCCTCGAAGCGCGCAAGCCCCTGCGAGTAGGTGATCGAGTTGGTGTCGTCGTTGAAGTACGGCTTCAGCGAGTACGCCTTTTCCAGCCATTCTTTCCATTCCGGCGTGTTCATCGTGCCGTTCACCACATCTTTGATCAGACTGGAGACCGGCAGCACCTGGCGCTCGATCGCGACCGCGAGGTTCTCACCGCCGAATCCGTCCTTCAGGCCCGTCACCAGCGGCTGCACTCCGGCGGACTTGAGCTTCTGCAGGTCGGCCAGGAATTCAGTCCAGGTGGAGGGCGTTCCGGTCACGCCGGCCTTTGCGAACAGCGACTTGTTGTAGATGATCGGGTACAGCCGCTGTTCGATCGGATAGACCCAGGTCTTCCCGTCCCACTTGCTCCCGGCGATCGCGGGCACGTTGCTCAGGTCGGTGGAGCTCAGCACGTCCTCATTGGGGACGGTGCAGCCCTGCCATGCGACTTCCAGCGACCAGATTCCGCCCCAGTTGTACCAGATGTCAGGTCCGGCGCCGGATCGGCATGCCGTTTTCTGGGTTGTGGTGTAGGTGTCGGTGCTCTCCAGCACCGTGTTCACCGTCACGTTTGGATTGGCGGCCTCGTACGCCGAGATCGCGTGTTTCATCCAGGTTTCGATCCCGGGGATCTCCTGGTTGCCCAGCCACCAGATCGTGAGTGTCGACTTGCCCGCCTTGCTCGCCGGGTAACTGCTGCCGAGGGCGGTGCTGGCGGAAGAGGAACCGGTGGAGCTCGAGCCGCCCGACGAGCTGCTCGAACCGCACCCGGCGAGAACGATCAACGCGACGACCACAGCCCCCGCGAGCACATACCCGCGCGGCCCCCTCTTTGCCTGCTCCGTACCGGCTCGCGACCGGCGATCTGCGCTGTACCTTCTCATCGGTGCTCCTTTGTTGAGAGTTGCACGATTCACACTGCAGCCTCAGCCCTTCACTCCGCCTGCGGTGATGCCGCGGATGAAGAACCTCTGACCAACCAGGTAGACGAGCAGCATCGGGATCGTCCCGATCATCATCCCCGCCATCACGATCGGCACGTCGACCTGGTAGCGGGAGTTGAAGAGTGTCAGCCCCACCATCAGCGTTCGCAGCGATTCCTTCTGCAGGAACACCACGGCGATGAGCACCTCGTTCCAGACCCAAAGGGCCTGGACGGTGATCACCGTGACTATCGCCGGCGCGCCAAGGGGCAGCACGATGCTGCGGAAGGTACGCCAGGTGGAGGCGCCGTCGATGCGCGCGGCCTCCAGCAGCGATCGCGGGATCGTGGAGAAGAAGCTGACGAGCAGGAAGGTGGAGAAGGGCAGCATGATGCCGGTGTAGATGACGATCACCGACCGGTAGGTGCTGAGCTGGTTGAGTTCGACCACCATCTGAAAGAGCGGCACGATCAGCACGATCGGCGGAATCACCATCAGCGCGATCATCAGCGTCAGCAGCCAGCGCGAGGGGCGCCAGCGCATCAGGCTGAGCGGATAGGCGCACAGCGCGGCCAGCGCCGTCGAGATCAGCACCGAGGCCGCGGTGAAGATCAGCGAGTTGGTCAGCCAGCGGAAGATGCTGCCGCCGGAGATGGCCGATTCGATCGTGCTGAAGACGGGCGTGTGCGGCAGGCCGAGCTGGTTGCCCGCGAAGTCAGCGTTGGTCTTCAGGGCCGAGCTGACCATGAAGTAGATGGGGAACAGCGCCGCCACCGTGAACGCCAGCAGCACCGCGTGACGGGAGATCGAACCGACGCGCGCGCGGCGCCGCGAGGCGCGGCGGCTGCGCTCGAAGTCGGCGCTCGCCAGCTCAGTCGTAGCCATAGGCCGTGAGCCTCCTGTGCATGAACATGCGCGCCGCGATCAGGACGCTGACGACGCCGAGCAGGACCACCCCGGCCGCGGCGCCCACGCCGATCGCGTTGTTCTCAAACACCTGCCGGTAGATGTAGAACTCGGTCACCACGGTGCTGTTCTCCGGGCCGCCGAGCGAGATCACATAGATGTAGGCGAACACCCACGAGAGCATGTTGATCAGCTCGACGATCGAGAAGAACGCGATCGCGGGGACGAGCTGCGGCAGCGCGATGTGCCACAGCCGCCGCCACCAGCCGGCGCCGTCCACGCGCGCCGCTTCGAAGTATTCCTCGCTGACGCTCAGCAGCCTCGCGTTCATCAGGATGATGCCGAAGCCCAGCTCCTTCCAGATGATCACGAAGCCGATCGTCGGCAGCGCCCATGCGGGGGTCCCGAGCCAGTCCTTTGCGAGGAACCCGAGGCCGGTGCCGCGGAGGATCTCGTTGATGCTCCCGTTGTAGGTGAACAGGTAGCTGAACACGATGCCCACCACGGGGATCGAGAGGATGTAGGGCAGGAACAGCAGCACCCGGTAGACCTTCCAGCCGCGCGGGCGGTCGTACAGGATCGTCGCCAGGATCACCGCGAGGATGACCATCACCGGGACGCACAGGAACAGCTTCAGGTTGTTCTCGATCGCGCGGATGAACAGCGAGTCTTTGAAGATGTAGCTGAAGTTGGCCGTGCCCACGTAGGTGGTCGGCAGATACTGCGAGGTGCCGACGTTCTCCAGGCTGTATTTGACGAGCGTGACGATCGGATAGGCGAAGATCGCGACCACGAACAGCAGCGTCGGCGCGGCATAGAGCCAGGGCACGCCGCGTTTGGGAATGATCGCGCCGAGCTCCTGCGCGGAGGCGCGCCGCTGGGCCTGGCGGCCCTGGCGGCGGGCTCGGAATCCCAGCGCGACGGCCTCGGTCCCCGTTTGATCGGCAGAACGCCCGTTCAAGATTTGGCTATGTTGTCAGCGGCGTCGGGCGCCGTCAACCCCCCCTTGTCCAACGCCGCACACCGCCGGGCTGGACCGCTGCACAATCCTAGATCGCCGCCAAAGAGGGGAGTTGTCCATGAGAATCACCAACGTCGAGCCGATCATTCTGCGCCTGGCCGAGCTGGACTCCTCCAGGGCCGACGGGACCCAGGACGCCTTCCTGCTGAGGATCCACACCGACGAGGGCATCACGGGCATCGGGGAGGCCGACACCTCTCCCTACCTCGCGCGCACCGCCATCGAGATGCCCTCCTCGCACTCGATCTGCAGGGGCATCGCAGAGCTGCTGATCGGCGAGGATCCCCTGCAGATCGACCGTTTGTGGCAGCGCGTGCACCACGGCATGGCCTACTACGGGCGCAGGGGCGTCGGCATGCACGTGCTGTCGGCCGTGGACATCGCCCTGTGGGATCTCGCCGGCAAGGCCTATGGCGCCTCGGTGTCGGAGATGCTGGGCGGCAGGCGCGTGGACAGCGTCCGCGTCTACGCCAGCGAAGTGATGCCCGACACGCCCGAGGAGGTGATGGCGATCGGCCGCGCGGCGGTGGCCGAAGGCTACGGCGCCTTCAAGCTCGGGTGGGGGCCGCTCGGGGCCGACCCCGGGCTCGACCAGGAGCTGATCGCCGCCGCGCGCGAGGCGATCGGGCCCGATCGCGACCTGATGATCGACGGCGGGCAGGCCTACACGGTCAAGTCCGCGCTGCGGCTGCTCGACGGCGCCGCGGCGGCGAACCTCTACTGGCTGGAGGAGCCGCTGGCGCCCGACGACATCGAGGGCTACCGCGAGCTGGCAGCGCGCACGACCGTCAGGATCGCCACCGGCGAGGAGGACGCGGGCATCGCCGCCTTTCGGGCGCTCGCGCGCACCGCCCGCATCGACGTGCTCCAGCCCGACATCTCCCGCTGCGGGGGCTTCACGGTCGCCCGCCAGATCCGCGACCTCGTCAAGGCCCACGGGCCCATGGTCGTCCCCCACTGCTTCTCCACCTGCGTGCTCGTCACCTCCTCGCTGCACGTGGTCGCCGCGCTGGATCGCCCGACCTATGCGGAGTACTCGATCGCCGACTCGCCGTTCGTCAACCGGCTGCTCGCATCGCCGATGGAACTGGTGGAGGAGCGCGTGGCGGTCCCGACCGGGCCGGGCCTGGGAATCGAGCTCGACGAGGAGCTCCTTGCGCACATGCGCGTGGATTAGCGGGAGCCCGATGCGCGCGTTGACAGCGGGTTCGCTGCTGGTAGGCTCATGACCGGTTTGGAACGTACGTTCGAAATCCCGAACGGCCGCTACAGCGTGGCGATCGACACCGGCGGAACGTTCACCGACCTTGTCATCGCCTCCGAGGAGGATGGAAGCCGCTGGACGGTCAAGGTCCCCTCGACCCCCGGGCAGCCCTCGCGAGCGGTCCTCGAAGCGCTCCAGCGCACGGGCGCCGAGCCGATGATCGAGCGCTTTGTGCTCGGCACCACGGTGGCCACCAACGCGCTGCTGCAGCGCGCCGGCGAGCGCACGGTCTACGTGACCACCGCGGGCTTCGAGGACGTGCCGTTCATCCAGCGGATCAACCGCCACGGGCTGTATGACCTGCAGTGGGTCAAGCCCGCGCCCTACGTCGCGCGCGCCGACTGCATGGGAGTGATCGAGCGGGTGGCATCCGACGGCTCGTTGCGCATCGCGCTGGCGGACGCTGAGATCGAGCGGGTGATCGGCGATCTCGCCGAGCGCGAGGGAGCGATCGCCATCAACCTGCTGTTCTCGTTCATCAACCCCGAGCACGAGCGGCGCCTGGCGGCCGCGGTGCGCGAGGCCTTCCCGGCGCGCAGCGTCTCGGTCGCCAGCGAGCTGGCTCCCGTGTGGCGCGAGTTCGAGCGCGCCACCACCGTGCTCGTCGACGCATCGCTGAAGCGGCTCGTCGCCAACTTCGCGGCGGAGGTGCAGGACGGGCTCGCCGGCATCGGCGTCAGCTGCCCATGCTTCTTCCTGAAGTCCAACGGCGGCCAGGTGACCGCCGCCGCCGCCGCGCGGCGACCGATCGACCTCACCCTCTCAGGTCTCGCCGGCGGGCTGATCGCGGGTAAGTTCTACGCCGACGCGATCGGGCTCTCCTCCGTGGTGACGCTGGACATGGGCGGCACCAGCGCCGACGTGGGACTGATCCTCGACGGGCGCATCCGCTCGGCCACGCAGTACGAGTTCGAGTGGGGTATGCCGATCATCGCCCCCGTCGTCGACCTCACCACGATCGGCGCCGGCGGCAGCTCGATGGCGGCGCTGGACGCCGGCGGCCTGATCAAGGTCGGCCCCGAGAGCGCAGGCGCGCTGCCGGGGCCCGCATGCTACGGACGCGGCGGCGTCGCGCCAACGGTCACCGACGCCGACGTGCTGCTCGGCCGGCTGAGCCCCGACTACTTCCTCGGCGGCGAGCTGCCGCTGGACCCGAAGCTCGCGCGGGAGTCGGTGGCGCCCCTCTGCGCAAGCCTCGGGCTGGGCGAGGAGGAGACCGCACAGGCGATCGTCGAGCTCGCCGTGGAGAACATGGCCAACGCGATCCGCCTGCTGTGCGCGGACCGCGGCGTCGACTACCGCGCGCTCGACCTCATGGCCTTCGGCGGAGCAGGCCCGCTGCACGCGGCGCTCATCTGCCGTCGGCTGGGACTCAGGCGCCTGGTGATCCCCCCCGAGCCCGGCCTCGCCTCGGCCCTCGGCGCGCTCGTGGCGGACCTGCGCGTGGATCGCCGCATCACGCGATCGTTCCGCTCGGGCGAAGAGGTGGGGCAGGAGCTGCGACAGGCGCTCGCCGACCTCTCCGCACAGGCGCTGGGCGCGCTCGCGCAGGAGGGGGCGGCGGTGCACCCCGTTGTGCTGCTCAGCGCTGCCTGCCGCTACGTGGGGCAGAACTACGAGCACGAGGTGCCGATCGCCCTCGACGGCGACGGCGATCTGATGGAGATATTGACCGCCCGCTTCCACGCCCAGCACGAGGCCACCTACGGCTACCGCCTGGATGACGCGACGGTGGAGGTGGTGCATCTCGCGGCGAGCGCCCTTGACACCGCGCGCTCGCCCGAGCTGGCCGCGCCGGCGCAGGAGCCCGCGCCGCGGGCGCCGACCCGCAGGCCGGTCTACTTCAAGGACCTCGGCTGGACCGACACCGACGTGCTGCACCGCAACTCGCTGCCCGCCGGAATCTCGATCCCCGGTCCGCTGATCATCGAGGAGCACGACTCGACCGTGCTGGTGCTCGACGGGCAGCGTGTGACCCAGCACGCGACCGGCGCGCTGATCGTCGAGTCGATGCTCACCGAAGCGGGCAGTGCGAGCACCGCCCGCGGAGGCGCCTACGTTGGCTGACCAGGTCTGGCTGAAGATCCTGCACTCGCAGTTCGTCAACGTCTGCGAGGAGATGGCCTACGCGATGATGCGCACCGCCTACTCCCCGATCTTCAGCGAGGGCCTGGACTTCTCCACGATGGTTCTCGACGCGGAGGGCAGCCTGGTGGCGATGGCCAACATGAACCCCTCGATGCTCGGCCAGTCGCTGTTCGCCGGTCGCTGGGTCATCGACGAGCTCGGCGCGGACGGCCTGCAGCCGGGCGACGTGGTGATCCACAACGACCCCTACCGCGGCGGCTCGCACATGCCCGAGCACCTGCTGCTGGCGCCCTTCTTCCACGAGGGCGAGCTGGCGGGGTTCGTCGGCAACGTCGCCCATGTCGCTGAGATCGGCGGCATGGCGCCCGGGTCCTTCGCCTCCAACGCCACCGACATCTACCAGGAGGGGCTGCGCCTGCCGCCGGTCAAGATCATGCTCGCCGGGGAGCCCGTGCGCGACGTGTGGCGCATAGTGCTCGCCAACCACCGCACCCCCGAGAGCTCGTGGGGAGACTTCAACGCGATGATCGGCTCGCTGAACGTCGGCCTGCGCCGGCTCGCCGAGCTGTATGACGAGCACGGCGCCGAGCGCGTGGCGGCGGGGATCCCCGACCTCTACGACTACTCCGAGACGTGGATCCGGCGCGAGATCGCGCAGCTGGCCGACGGCGTGTACTCGGCGGAGGACTGCCAGGAGGATGACGGCTTCGACGAGCGGCCCTACTTCATCCGGGTGGACGTGACCGTCGACGGCAGCCGCATGCTGGTGGACTACACGCGCAGCGACGAGCAGGCGGTCGGGCCGATCAACTCCCCGTATCTGGTGACCGCCTCGGCCACCTACAGCGCCATCCTGTTCGTGATCGGCGGCGAGGCGCCGATCAACGCCGGCGCGGTGCGCGCGATCGACATCGTCGCGCCCGCCGGCACGATCGTCAACGTCCGCCACCCCGGCCCGTGCGTCGGCGGGCAGACAGAGCTGCAGCCGCGGCTGATCGACCTCGTCCAGGGACTGGTGCTCTCGCAGGTGACGCCCGAGCGCACCGCCGCGGCCTGCGGGGGAACCGGCTGCAACTTCCTCTTCGGCGGCTTTCATCCGCGCACCGGCACCTACTACACCCACTACAACTTCGAGGGCATCGGCTGGGGAGGGCGCCTGGGCAGCGACGGCAACAACGCCGTATGCGTGCCCAACGGCAACTGCCAGAACACGCCGGTGGAGGTCTTCGAGACGCGCTTTCCGTGGCTGCACTCCGAATACCGCCTGAACCCCGACGGCGGCGGGCCGGGACGCACCCGCGGCGGGCTGGGCATAACGCGCGTGATGACCGTGGAGGCCGAGCAGATCACCTGCTCGGCGCTGTTTGACCGGGCACGCCGCTCCCCGTGGGGGCTGCTGGGCGGCGGCGAGGCCGAGCGCTCGCGGCTGCTGGTGCGCCTGGCGGGAGGCGAGGAGTGGCTGCCCTTCAGCGAGGCGTTCGGCACCGCCAGCGACTCCAAGTTCTCAAACGTGCGGCTGCACCGGGGCGACCAGATCATGCTGAGGACGCCCTCCGGCGGCGGGTACGGCCCGGCCGCCGAGCGCCCGCCCGAGGCTGTGGCGGCGGACGTCCGGGAAGGGTTCGTCAGCCACGACAGCGCCCGCGCCGTCTATGGCGTGGCGCTGCGCGACGACGGCTCCGTTGACGTGGAGCGCACGGCGAAGCTGCGCGAGGACGCGGAGGGGGCTACATGAGCTGGGTGGTGCGCGAGCCCTCCTGGCATCAGACCCAGGTGGCCTACTGCGAGGTGACCGGCCAGCTCTTGCCGCCGCGCTACTGGCGCTTCGAGGACGAGGGACGCGTGATCGCGGCCCGCGACCCCCACTGCGAGGAGGTCTACCGACGCTACCTGAGCCCGGCGGCCAAGCGCGAGCGCGCACGCCAGAGCGACGGCGACTGAACGATGCAGGCGCTCGTATGGAAGGGTGGCGCGGAGCTCGACTATGAGGAGCTGGCCGACCCGGTGCCCGCCGGCGGCGAGGTGGTGCTGTCGGTGGCGCTTGCGGGGATCTGCGGCTCGGACCTGCACGGCTACCGCGGCCATCCCGGGCCGCGCGTGCCACCGCTGGTGCTCGGCCACGAGGCGGTGGGCGTGTTCAACGGCGAGCGTTTCGCGATCTTCCCGCTGATCGGCTGCGGGCACTGCGAGCACTGCATGCAGGGTGAGGTGAACCTGTGCCCGCACTGGCAGCTCGTGGGCATGCAGCGCAGCGGCGTCTTCGCCGAGCAGGTCGCGGTGCCGCGCACCTGCCTGGTGCCCGTCCCGGCGGACATGCCGACCGAGCGCGCGGTGCTCGCCGAGCCGATGGCGTGCGCCGTTGGCGCGCTCGCCCCCCACCACATCGCCGCGGGCACGCGCGTCGCGGTGCTCGGCGCCGGTCCGATCGGCCTGCTGGCGACGATGCTCGCCGCCGGGCGCGGCGCGCGCGTGATCGCGGTCGATCCGCTGCCCGCGCGCCGCGAGCTCGCGCTGCGTCTCGGCGCCGAGGTTGCGGCGGCCGAGCCCGAGCAGCTGGAGCAGGCCAGCGTCGACCTGGTGATCGACGCCGCGGGATTCCAGGCGACGTGGCGGGCGGCGCTCGCCCTGGCGCGTGCGGGCGGGGAGATCGTGATGCTCGGCCTCGGCGACGCCGAAGCACCGTTTGCGATGGCGTCGCTGATCCGCCGCAGCATCACGCTGCGCGGCCAGTTCGCCTACTCGCGCCGCGACTTCGACGCGGCCATCGACGCGCTCAGCCGGCCCGGCGTGGACGTCGACTGGTGCGAGATCCAGCCGCTCGCGCACGGCGCGGGAGCGTTCGCGGCGCTGGTCGGCGAGCCCGACCGCCACGCCAAGATCCTGCTTTCGCCCGCGCTCGCCGGCTGAGCCGCGGCGCTCGCGTCGCGGCTACTCCAGGCCGACGTCGATCTTGGTGATCTTCAGCTTGCGGGCCGGGCCGCGGGGGACCTTCACCGCGACCGTCTCGTTGCGCTTGTGCCCGAGCAGCGCGCGGCCAACGGGCGACTCGTTGGAGAGCTTGTATTCGTCGGGCTTGGCCTCGGCGGAGCCGACGATCGTGTACTTCACGGATTTGCCCGTCTTCTCGTCCTTGACGTGTACCACCGAGCCGACCTGCACGACGTCGGTGGAGAGGTCCTTGGCCTGGATCACGGTCGCCATGCGCAGCTTCTCCTGCAGCTGGGCGATGCGGCTCTCCACCATGGCCTGCTCGTTCTTGGCGTCGTCGTACTCCGAGTTCTCGGAGATGTCGCCGAACTCGCGTGCCTCCTTGATCCGCTCGGCGACCTCGCGCCGCTTCTCCGTGGAGAGCAGCTGGAGCTCGTCCTTGAGCTTCTGGAGACCTTCAGGGGTGAGAATTACGTCCTTCGGCATGTGGCACTCGATCGCTGTAGATGATTCGGTTCGGCGGCACACAAAACCCCGCTGCTAGCGGGGAAGAAGCGCAGCCCGAGGCTCTGGCGAGCGCAGCAGTATAGCGGGGGGCCGGGGAGGCCCACCCGGCGCTCACACGCTCGCCGCGAGCCCCGCCCGCAGCGGCGCCAGCGCCTGCCGGACAAGCTCCAGGCTCTCGGCGCCCTGCAAGCTCTCCTGCAGGCTGCGGGCCTCGCCGGCGGGCAGAGCCAGCCGCGCCAGATACCACGGGTAGAACTTCCGCAGGTAGCGCGTGGCGCGCGCCAGGCCCAGGTGCTCGACGGCGCGATCGATCGTCCAGTCAAGCTCCGCCAGCACCTCCTCGCGGCTCGGCGCGTGTGCCTCCCCGCCGAGCAGCTCGGAGAACAGCCACGGGTTGCCCAGCGCGCCGCGCGCGAGCATCACCGCCGCGGCGCCCGTCGCGCGCGAGGCCTCGCGCACGTGAGCGGCGTCGCTGAGACCGCCGGTGAGGATCACGGGAGCGGGCAGGCTCTGCACGAGCGCCGCCGCGAGCTCGTAGTCGGGCACGCCCTTGTGGTGCACGGCGGCCGAGCGCGGGTGAAAGCCGATCGCGGCGACGCCCGCCTCCTCCACGAGGCGGTGCGCCAGGGCGAAGCCGCTGCTCTCGCCCGGGCGCAGCCCCGAGCGCAGCTTCACCGTCACCGGCAGCTGCCCGTTGGGGCCGATCGCGCCCTGCACCGCGGCGCGCGCCACGGCCACGGCGCGGTCGGGGTCGTCAAGCAGCGCTGCGCCCGCACCGGTCTTGCGCACCTTGGGCACCGGGCAGCCCATGTTGATGTCGATCGCGTCGGCGCCCGCTGCGGCCACGGTGGCGGCCGCCGATCGCATCGTGTCCGGGTCTTCGCCGAACAGCTGGATCGACACGGGCCCGCCCTCGCGCTCGCGCGGGTCGATGCGCAGCATCTCCGTGCACGTCTTCGCGTTGCCGTAGTGCACGGCGTGAGAGGACACCATCTCCGAGACCGCCATGCCCGCGCCGTAGCGCTTGGCCTGCAGGCGAACGAACCAGTTGCCGATGCCCGCCAGCGGCGCGAGCATCACGCGGTTGGGCACGGTCAGCGAGCCGAGCTTCCACGGTTCGCGCAGCGTTGCGGGCGGGGGCATCGGCCCATTGTGGCGTGCCGCGGCACCCACCTCAGCTGTTGCGCTCGGCCAGCAGCCGCAGGCCGGTGAGCGTGAGCAGGTCGTCGACCTCCTCGATCTCCTCGGTGTAGGGGACCACCAGCGGCGCCAGCCCGCCCGTGGCGATCACGGCGGTGCGCTCGCCCAGCTCGTCATACAGGCGGCGCAGGATCGCGTCGATCGCCCCCGCATAGCCGTAGATCACCCCGCTGCGGATCGCGTCGATGGTGTTCTTGCCGATCACGCTGCGCGGAGGCGCGAGGTCCACCTTGGGCAGCCGCGCGCCGCGCTCGGAGAGCGCTTCCAGGGAGATCTCGATGCCCGTCATCAGCGCGCCGCCCACGTAGTCGCCCTCGCGCGAGACCACGTCGAAGGTGGTGGCGGTGCCGAAGTCCACGCACACCGCCAGGCCGCCGAAGCGCTCGCGGATGGCCACCGCGTTGACGAGGCGGTCGGCGCCGATCTCGCGCGGGTTGTCATAGCGGATTGCCATGCCCGTCTTGGTGCCCGGACCGACGGCGATCATCTCGTGGCCGAGATAGCGCTCGGCCATCGCCGTCCACTCGGGCTCCAACTGGGGAACGGTGGAGGAGACGATCGAGGAGGACAGGTCGGCGAAGCCCAGCCCGCGCAGCTCGAGCAGGTTGCGCAGCGCCGCGCCGAGCTCATCGGCGGTGGACTGGCGCACGGTCGCAAAGCGCCAGTGCTCCACCAGCTCCTCGCCCCTGTAGGCCCCGAAGTGGGTCTGCGTGTTTCCGACGTCTACCACGAGCAGCACGCCGACCATTATGCTCGGCTGCGATGGCTGAGAAGAGAGCGACGCTCTACGTCAACCCGGGCTCGCATCCGTGCGCCGCGGTGGAAGCCGCCCTGGCGCTCAAGTCGATCGACTTCCGCCGCGTCGACCTGCCAACGCTCAGCCAGCGGCTGGTGGGCCCGCTGCTCTACAGCGGCAGGACCGTGCCCGGCCTGCGCATCGACGGGCACAAGGTGGCCGGCTCGCGGGCGATCATGCGCCTGCTCGACTCGCTCGCGCCGGCGCCGCCGCTGCTGCCCGAGCCCGGCAGCCCGCTCTACGCGCGGGTGCTCGACGCCGAGCGCTGGGGCGATGAGTTCCTGCAGTCGATGGCAAGGAGGGTCCTCGACGCCGGCCTCATACGCTGCCCCGCCGCCGGGGAGAGCTATCTCGGCGATGCGCGGCTGCCGCTGCCGCTGGTCCTGATCAGGCCCGTGCTGCCGCTGAGCGCGCGGCTGCTCGCGGCGGTGAGCGGCAGCAACGACCGCACCGCCAGCGCGGACCTGGCGGGCCTGCCGAGCCAGCTGGAGCGCATCGACTCGTGGATCGGCGAGGGCGTGCTGGGCGGCGAGCAGCCCAACGCCGCCGACCTGCAGATCGGCTCCTCGCTGCGGCTGCTGAGCACCATCGCGGACCTTCGCCCGCTGCTGGACAGCCACGCGGCGTCGACCCTCACGCGCTACTTCCCGCCGGCCGTCGGCGAGATCCCGCCCGGCACGCTGCCCGCGCAGTGGCTCGCGCAGCCGGCCGGCGCCTCCGCGCTGCCCTGATCACAGCGCCAGCGGCGGCCCCGCCCAGCGCACGCCCTCCGCGAGACCCAGCGCAGCCAGCGCGTCGGACAGGCGCGTGCCGTCGGGCGCGCGCATGTCGAAGTCCAGCTCGAGCGCCGGGATCAGCACGAAGCGGCGGCTCAGCAGCTCGCGGTGGGGCAGCGTCATGCGCTCGTGCACCAGCTCACGGTCGCCGAGCAGCAGCACGTCGATGTCGATCGGGCGCGGACCGTGGCGGATCTCAGCCGGGCCGCGGCCGAGCGCTCGCTCGATCGCCTTCACCGTGTCCAGCAGCTCCAGCGGCGCCAGCGCGGTCCTGATGCGCAGGCACGCGTTCAGGAAGCTCGGCTGGTCGAGCACCTCACCGACGGGATCGGTGTCATAGGTTGAGGATGCGGCGAGCACCTCGATGCCCGAGTCCGCCAGCGCGGCGCTCGCCGCCTGCAGGTTGGCACGCCGCTCGCCGACGTTGGAGCCCAGGCCGATCAGCCCGAGCTGCCCCTCCGCGGGAGCCTGTGGATCTCCGCCCTCCCGGCGCGCCGCGCTCACGCGCGGGTCGTCTGGATGCCCGCCGCCGCCAGCTTCTCCCCCATCGCCTGCGCGAAGGGGATCAGCCCGGAGAGCGGGCGGATCATCACGGTGAAGTCCGCGATCAGGCCGTTCTCGTCGATGCGCAGCAGGTCCATGCCCTCCAGCTCGCGCCCGCCGATCGCCCCGCGGAAGATCAGCGTGTGCACGTCCTGGCCGTGCAGCTCGTCGGTGTAGCGAAAGTCCTCGAAGGTGTCCTCCACGATCGCCAGCAGCCGCGAGACCGTCTCGCGGCCCACGAACGGGTGGAACGTCGCGGGACTGTGGAAGACGACGTCCTCGGCCAGCAGCGCCGTCGCCGCGCCCACGTCGCGCGCCTGAACGGCCTCTCTGAAGCTGGTTGCCGCGCTCATCCCTGTGCTTCCCTCCAGACCTCCACGGACACCTCATCCACGCTCAGCGCAATCGGGGGCTCCGGCTTTGCCGCCTTCACCCACACCCCCTCCAGGTCGTAGTCGGCCAGCAGCCTATCCGCGATCGCGCTGCACAGGCGCTCCAGCGTTTTGTGCGAGCGCTGCTGGGCGATCAGCGCGACGAGCTGGCACACCTCGCCGTAGTCCACGGTGTCCTCGATCGCGTCGGTGACGGTTGCGTCGGTCTCGCCGATGTCCAGGCGCATGTCGATCACCAGGCGCTGGCCCACCTCGCGCTCGGCCTGAGTGACGCCGTGATTGGTGTACAGCGACAGGCCGGTGATCTCGATCGTGACCGACTCGGCGCTCTCGCGCTCGGAGTCGAGCTCCTCCCCGTCCTCCTCGTCGTCTATGTCCTCGCCCTCGTCCCCGCGTTCCTCGCTGTCCATGTGGCGCCCAACGTAGCAGCCGCCACCGCCAGCGCGTCAGCCACCGGGGCGACCTCGTGCACGCGGAACACGCTCGCGCCGCGCTCGTAGGCGAGCACGTTGGAGGCGATCGTGCCCGCCAGGCGCGCGGAGGGCCCGCCGGGCTCGCCGGCGCCCGCGGCGTGCGCGCGGATGCGTCCGAGAAAGCCCTTGCGCGATGTGCCGATCAGCAGCGGCTGCCCGATCGAGGCGAGCTCGTCCAGCCTGCGCAGCAGCTCCAGGTTATGGGCGTCGGTCTTTCCGAAGCCGATGCCCGGGTCGAGCACGATTCGCTCGCGCGCGATGCCCGCGGCGACCGCGAACTCAAGGCGCTCCCGCAGGAACGCGCGCACCTCCTCCACCACGTCGCCGTAGCGGGGGTCCTGCTGCATCGTGCGCGGGTCCCCGCGCATGTGCATCAGACAGCAGTCCGCGCCGCTGCCCGCCACCACCTCGGCCATCTGCGGGTCCGCGCGCAGCGCGCTCACATCGTTGATCAGGCTCGCCCCCGCCGCCAGCGCCGCGCGAGCCACGCCGGCCTTGGAGGTGTCGACGGAGAGCTGCAGCGCTGCCGGGTGCGAGCGCGCCTCCTGGGCCAGGCCCTCGATCACCGGCAGCACCCTGCGCAGCTCCTCCTCCAGGCCCACCGGCTCGGCGCCCGGCCGCGTGGATTCGCCTCCCACGTCCAGGATGTCCGCGCCTTCGCCGGCCAGCAGCAGCCCGTGCGCGATCGCCGCCTCCGCGTCCAGGTACATCCCGCCGTCGGAGAACGAGTCGGGCGTCACGTTGACGATCCCCATCATTCGGTAGGGAGCGGCCACCGCGCAAACCTACCCGGTCAGTCGCGCCTGGGCCCGAGTAGGACCGACACCCTGGCTCCCTCGGCGAGCCTGCGCCCGACGCGAACGCTCTGATGGCGAACGACGAGCGGGCCGTGGTAGGAGCGCGGCCGCGCGACCCTGCCCAGCGCGCAGTGAGCCCTCGCGAGCTTGCGCCGCGCGCCCGCCACTGAGTCGCCGCGGAGGCGCGGCACCACGCATCGCGGCGACCGCGACCCCGCCGAGTCGCGTTCCGCGGCTTCGCGGCCGGTGCGCAACCCGGCTTCGTAGCGCTCGCGTTCTCTGGCGGCCCGTTCCGCGGCGTCCGTGACCGGGTGTTCTTCAAGTTCCCTCTGCGTGGCCACCCGTTCCGCCTGTCCCGCGGGCGTTTCTTCGGCGGAGCGCCGCGCGGCTTCCACCACCCACAGGCTCTCGCCGGGCAACCAGGGCTGACCGACACACAGGCCTTCGGAGGGGCACGTCTCGAACTCGCCGCCAACGAAGCCTTCCCTGCCGGCAGAGTTGCTCGCGATGACCGTGTACCTGTAGCCGTAGCCCGGCTGCAGGCCCGTCACCGGCGAGGCCACGGTCTGCGCTTCGGCCCCCGCCGCGATCATTCCCTGCGCGCGTTGCCTCCCGGCGGTCAGCGCTTCGCACGGTTCCATCCCCGGGGGGTTGCTCTGGCATTCCAGCCACAGTTCCCAACTGGTCGCGGCCCCCTCCGGGTCGATCGACACTTCAAGCGTGGCGCCGGTCTGCGTCACGTCCGACGCTTCCAGGTAGCTCACTTCTGGCAACGTCCCCGCAGCCGCCAGCGACCGGGCGGGCAGCAACATGCGCGCCCCCGCCAAACCGAACGCAAGGAAGGCCAAGAGCCAAATCCGCCCACGTCCAGACCCTCTGCGCGATCCCGCCACCAAGCGCCGCCCAGCGACTACGAGGAGCCCGTCAGGCCGGCTCGGGGCGCTCTTGCTCCGTTGCCCTGATCTCCGCGGTGCCCCCGGCCAATCCCGGGCGGGGCAGCGTGCGCGGTGCCTCGCGCTCGGCGCGGTCCAGCGCCGTGGGGGGAGCGGGCAGCTCGGGCGTGTCCTCCTCGGGCCCGAAGACCTCTTCCTCGCCCTTGCCGGCGAGAAGGGCGAGGAACTCCTCCTTCTCGATGGTCTCCCGTTTGACCAGGATTTCGGAGATGTTGGTGAGGTCGTGGTGGTGCTCGGTGAGGATGCTGCGCGCACGCTTGTGCGCGACCTCGATGATGCGGCGCACCTCGTCGTCGATCTCGCGCGCGATCTCGTCGGAGTAGTCGGGCTCGGTGGAGAACTCGCGGCCGAGGAACGGCTGCCCGTGGTCGTGGCCGAACACGCGGGGCCCGAGTTTCTCGCTCATGCCGAAGCGCATCACCATCTGCTTGGCGGTGGCGGTGACCTTCTCGATGTCGTTGCTCGCGCCGGTGGTTATCTCGCCGAAGATGATCTCCTCCGCAGCCCTGCCGCCGAGGGTCATCGCCATCGTGTCCTCGAGCTCGGCGCGCGTGGTCAGGAAGCGGTCCTCCTGGGGCATGCTGATCGTGTAGCCGAGGGCCTGGCCGCGCGAGATCACCGAGATCTTGTGCACCGGGTCGCTGTGCTCGAGGAAGTGCCCGACGATCGCGTGGCCCATCTCGTGGAAGGCGGTGATCAGGCGCTCTTTCTCGCTCATCACGCGCGTCTTCTTCTCGGGGCCCGCGATCACTCGCATGATCCCCTCCTCGAGCTCTTCCTGGCCGATTTCGCGCTTGCCGGTGCGCGCGGCGAGCAGCGCGGCCTCGTTGATCAGGTTGGAGAGGTCCGCGCCGGTGAAGCCCGGGGTCTGGCCGGCGAGGGCGTCGATGTCGATCACCTTCGCCAGCGGCTTGCCGCGGGTGTGCACCTCGAGGATTTTCGCGCGGCCCTTGCGGTCGGGGCGGTCCACGGCGATCTGGCGGTCGAAGCGCCCGGGGCGCAGCAGCGCCGGGTCGAGGATGTCGGGCCGGTTGGTGGCCGCGATCATGATGATGTTGTCCTTCGCCTCGAACCCGTCCATCTCCACCAGGAGCTGGTTGAGGGTCTGCTCGCGCTCGTCGTGGCCTCCGCCCAGGCCGGCGCCGCGGTGGCGCCCGACGGCGTCGATCTCATCCATGAAGATGATGCACGGGCTGTTCTGCTTTGCCTGCTCGAACAGGTCGCGCACGCGCGAGGCGCCGACGCCGACGAACATCTCCACGAAGTCCGAGCCGGAGATCGAGAAGAACGGCACGCCCGCCTCGCCGGCGACGGCGCGCGCGAGCAGCGTCTTGCCGGTGCCCGGCGGGCCGTACAGCAGCACGCCGGTGGGGATGCGCGCGCCGAGCGCCTGGAACTTCTTCGGGTTCTCCAGGAATTCCTTGATCTCGTGGAGCTCCTCGACGGCCTCGTCGACCCCGGCGACGTCGCGGAAGGTGATCTTGGGGGAGTCCGCCGACATGCGCTTGGCGCGCGACTTGCCGAAGGACATCACTTTGGAGCCCCCGCCCTGCACCTGGTTCATCAGGAAGATCCAGAAGCCGAAGAACAGGACAAACGGGATGATGTAGGTGAGCAGGCTCAAAAGCGCGCTGCTCTTTTCCGATTCGACGTTGTAGCTGACGCCGTCGGTGCGAAGTTCCTTGATCAGTTCGGGCGCGGCCTGATCGATGTAGCCGACTTCGTAGGTTTCTTTGTTCTTCAGCTTGACTTCAAGCGCTTTGCCCTTGTTCTTGAACAGCACCGACTGCACTTCGTCGGCGGGCAGCTCCTTGCCGACGAGCGTCTGGTAGCTGTGCGAGCGGTGGTTCGTCGGCCCCGGGTTGACCAGTTTCACCGCCAGGAACGCCAACACCACGACGATGAGGATCGGGAACGCGGCGCTCTTGAAGAAACGGCTCATAGCGAGATCCTGAGGCCCGCATCAACGTCTGAATTGGTTGACACGGGTTCCCTAGCCTACCAGGTAAGGTCGGCGATTCCGACGGCTCGAAGTAGCTCCGGGAGCGCTCCTGCAGGCGCTACTTCAGGCCTGCAGCGCCGCCACGAAAGGCAGGTTGCGGTGGCGCTCGGCGTGGTCCAGCCCGTAGCCCACGACGAACCTGTCGGCGATCTCGAAGCCGACGTAGCGGGTGGGAAGGTCCACCTTGCGCCGGTCGGGCTTGGTCAGCAGGGCGCACACCTCCAGGCTGCGCGGGTTGCGCGAGCCGAGGTTGCGCATCAGGTACTGCAGCGTCAGGCCCGAGTCGACGATGTCCTCGACGATCAGCACGTCGCGGCCTTCGATCGCCACGTCGAGGTCCTTGAGGATGCGCACCACCCCTGAGGAGTCCGTCGCGGAGCCGTAGGAGGCGACCGCCATGAAGTCCACCTCCACGGGAACGTCGATGAAGCGCATCAGGTCGCTCAGGAAGAACACCGCTCCCTTGAGCACGCCGATCAGCAGCAGCGTGCGGCCGTCGTAGTCGCGCGTGATCTCCTCCCCCAGCTCGGCAACGCGCCGCTGCAGGTCCTCGGCGCTGACGAGCACCTCGCCGAGTTCGGGATCTCGTGAGGCGCGGGTGGGGGCGGCCACATGCCGGAGTGTAGTCCGCTGCCGCCGCGCTGCGCAGCCGCCGCGGAGCGCGCCGCTCAGGCCCGAGGCGGCAACCTGACCATCGACAGCCGCCCGCCGTCCAGCACGGCCGCCGCGCCTCCACCCAGGTGCAGCTCCGCGCGGCCCCCGCGCCGCCCGAGCGCGAGGATCTCCGCGACGCGGTCCCCCGCCTGGGGCACGTAGGTGCCGGCGGCGTCCTCGGCGAGGCGCACCACCACCATGCGCGCCAGCGCGTCCGGCAGCCGGCCCAGCCGCTCCAGCGCGATCGACTCCGCGCCCTCGAGCTCGGCGGCGACAAGGCCGTCGAGCAGCTCCGTCTCCTCGCGCAGCAGCGCCGCGGTCCTCAGCACGTTGGCCTCGGCCGCGGGGTGCACCGCGCGCAGCGCGGGCACCAGCTGGTGGCGCACGCGCGAGCGCGCGAAGCGCGCGTCCTGGTTGCTCGCATCCTCGCGCCAGCCCAGGCCCCGCTCCAGGCAGTAGGCGGCGGTCTGCTCGCGGTCGGCGCCGAGCAGCGGTCGCAGCACCTCGCCCTCGCGCGGGCTCATGCCCAGCAGCGCGCGGCGGCCGGGCGAGGCGGCAAGGCGGTAGAGGATCGTCTCCACCTGATCGCTTGAGGTGTGCCCGGTGAGGATCGCCGCGCCGCGCTCGCGCGCCAGGCGGCCGGCGAGCTCGTAGCGCACCTCCCGCGCCCACGCCTGCAGATTGCCCGCGGCGTCGGGCGGGGGCGGCTCGGCGCTGTGCACGGCGAGCGCCACGCCGAGCTCTTCGCACAGGCCTTCGCAGTGCTGCTGGTCACCGCGCGCCTCCCCGCGCAGGCCGTAGTTGACGTGCAGCGCACCCACCGCGGCGGCGCCCAGCAGCGCGACCGCCACGTCGATCAGGCAGGTGGAGTCCCTGCCGCCGGAGATCATCGCCAGCACCGGCCGCCCGGGCGCCAGCAGCCCGCCGGCGCGAACCGCCTGGCGCAGCTGCGAGACGCTCACCGCGGCCCACCCACCGCTAGCGTTTGCGGCTGGAGGCGATGAACAGCTCGGTGGGCTCGGAGAACCCCTTCAGGCGCACCTCCCCGATGAGGGCGAACTCCAGCTCGCCCACCCCGTCGGCCATCTCCACCACGGGTCGCGTCACGAGCACCTCGCCGCCGCCCGCGCGCGCCACCACGCGCGCGGCCTGGTTGACCTCGCGGCCGAAGTAGTCGCCGTCGCGGTAGAGCGCGCCGCCGTAGTGGATGCCGATGCGCGGCGGGGGGCCGCTGGTGTCGATCTCCTCCTGCAGCTGCACCGCCCACTCCGTCAGCGCCGCCGGGTCTGAGCCGACCACCATCACCTCGTCTCCCAGCGTCTTGATCACCCTGGCGTCCACCGGCAGGTTCTCCGCCACCGCCTCCACGAAGCGCTCGACCGTGCTCACCGCCACCTCGTCACCCTGCTCGACGGTGAGCCGCGCGAAGCCCGCGAGGTCGGCGAAGGCGATCGCCACGCGCAGGCGGCCCTCCTCCAGTTCCTCCTGGTCCAGGTCGGCCTCCATGTGGCCGATCATGTCCTGCTCGACGAAGTGCGAGAGCAGCTTGCCGTGCAGGTAGGTCATCAGCGGCGCCACATACGGCAGCGCCGAGCGCGTGAGCCCCTCCATCTGCTCGGCGATCTCCACGCTGGGCACGCCCGCGCGCATCAGCGGCTCGTGCACGTAGAGGTGGATCAGCCGCACCTCCGCGTCGGCGATCTGGGCCATCACCTGCCCGTAGACCCGCATCAGCTGCAGGAACGCCGGCAGCGGGATCCCAGCGTCGAGGACCGCGGCCGCGTATTTCATCATCTGCAGGTCCTCGTCGGTGAGCGTCGCCAGCGGCAGCGCGCCGAGGCCCATCGTCGCGTAGATGCGCGTGATCAGGCTCGCCTGCAGCCCGCTCGCGCGCTCGGCGTCCTCCAGCGTGTGCCCGCCGCGGGAGCTGCTCAGCAAGTTCTCGATCGGGCCGATCGCAAGCTGGCCGGCGTCGCTGGCCAGCTTGATCTGCTCCAGCGTGTGCCCCCGGGCGCGCAGCCGCGCCACGACCCTCACGTAGGCGATCGCCGAGGGCGTCCAGGTGCCGTCGAACCCGGGCACCACGCCGCGCTCCACCCAGCGGCGCACCGTCGCCGGCGAGACGCCCACGCGCCGCGCCACCTGCGCCAGGGTCAGCCCGTCCGGGGCCCCGTGCCGATCTTCCGCCGTGGTGCTCACTCAGTCGCGCGGCGGGATGGCTGTTCCCATGCGCGTGAGTCTAAAGGAGGGCCCGCCGGTCGGCCTCGGCGCTCTAGAGTCGCGGCTCGGTGACCCGCCCGCAGCCGATCCACATCCGGCCCACCGCGCCGCTGGCCGAGCGCGTGCTGCTGCCCGGCGACCCCGGCCGCGCGCTGGCGCTGGCGCAGGAGCTGCTCCTGGAGCCGCGCATGTTCAACCACCACCGCGGCCTGTGGGGCTACACCGGCACCGCCCCCGACGGCGAGGCGCTGAGCATCCAGGCGACCGGCATGGGCGGCCCGTCGGCGGCGATCGTGCTCACCGAGCTGATCGCCCTCGGCGCCACGCGCGCGGTGCGCGTGGGGACGTGCGGAGCCCTCGTCGCCACGCTCCGCCTGGGCGAGCTGGTGATCGCCGATCAGGCCATCTGCGGCGACGGCACCTCGCGCGCGCTGTGTGGAGAGGAGCTCATCGCCGGCGATGCGGCGCTCTGCCGCGCGCTCTCGGCGGCGGCACCCGAGGCACCCGTCGGCCGCGTGGTGAGCGTTGACCTCTTCTACGAGGACGGGCCCCCGGGGCAGGGGCGCGACGCGCTGGCGGTGGAGATGGAGGCGGCGGCGCTGTACGCGGTGGGCGCCAGGGAGGGCATCGCGGTGGGCTGCATCCTCACCGTCTCCGACGCGTTCGACAGCGAGGGGCGGCGCGAGCGCATCGAGGATCACGACCTGCTCGCCGGCGCCCACGCGATGGGCGCAGCGGCGATCGCCGCCCTGACCCCCTGACGGCGGGGCCCCTGACATCGGCCGCCTGACGGCGGGCGCCTGAGCGCGGTTCGCCGGCAGCCCGGGTCCGGGCGCGGGCGCTCAGGCCGCTTTGGGCTTGGCCCTCGGCGCTTTGCGCGAGGACGGTTTGGCCGCAGAGGATTTGCGCGCCGGGGATTTGCGCGCCGCTGGGGCGGCGGCGCGCGCCGTCGTGCCGGCAGCGGCGCCGGCGGCGGGCGCGCGCAGCGCCAGGTCGACCTTCTCGGTGAGCGTGCGCAGCTGCGCCTCGATCGCCGACAGTCGCGCCTCAACGCCGCTGGGCGCGAGCGCGCGGTCGAGGCGATCGACGCCGTCCTCGATTCCCTCGAGCCGGTTGGAGACCGACCGCAGCCGCCTGGTGAGCCGTTCGATGTCCGCTGCCGAGGGAATGTTGAGCGCCCCCAGCGCGACCTCCTGGGCAGCGGTGGCCTTCTCGCGCGCGTCGAACGCCGCGCCGATCGCCCCCGTCAGCAGCGGGTTTTCCAGCAGGTCCGACAGGGCCTTGCCGAGCCGGTCCTCGGTGTTGCCGCCCAGCCGCTCGCGCAGGCTCTTGGGGGCACTGCTGGGATCGGGCATCCTCGGCTCCTGTTCCTCGCCTCCTGGTGCCGGCCCCGGGCCGGCGGCCGCTCTGATGGCGGGCCGGGAGGAAGGATACGGTGCGCCTGTGCCCGAGCACCTCTTCGTGTTCATACAGATGGAGTTCCCCTGGCCGCTTGGCCCGCCGGCCGGGCGCTATCTGATGCGCGACGGCGAGGATGGCGAGCCCGAGCGCGTGATCGTGCTGGGAACGCTGCGCGCCGGGCGCGTGGAGATCGGCCACCCGGGCGCGCGCGCGCCGATGTTCGCCAGGCTGCGCTCGCGCCGCGCGCGCCCGGCAACGCCCGATCCCGCGCCGGTGAGCACCACGCGCGCCACCGTCATCGATCCCGTGTCGGTCTCCGCCGAGCATCAGGCGCGCGCGTGGCTGGACGGCCTTGACCGAGAGCGCGAGGTGCTGGCCGCCACCGCCGTGCTCAACCGCGTGCTGCAGCTTCATCGCATCGCCTCCGCGGACCCCTATGTCAGGGAGGTGACTCCCGCACGCGCGCTGCTGATCAGAGCGGGCTGGGGCGAGGGCGAGCAGGTGGCCGAGGGCGTGTGGGCGCACGCGCGGGAGCTGCCGTGGCGGGGCGGCGGCGAGGGGCAGCTCGGCGCCGCCGGCCCCGGCGGCGGCGAGGGGCAGCTCGGCGCCGCCGGCCCCGGCAGGCACCGCTCGGCGGTGCTGCGCCCCCAGGAGCGGCTGGCCGCGCTGCTGCGCGGGCGCGGCGGCGCGCTCGTGTGCGAGGAGCTCACGCTGCGCGCGCGCCTTGACCTCGACCAGCAGCGCCCGGCGCACGCGGCGATCGCGCTGGAGAGCGCGCTCGCTACGGGCATCGCGGAGCTGCGCGCGGAGAACCGGCAGGACCTGGCGATCAGGATCGCCGAGCTTGAGCAGCTGCATCCCGGCGTGGCCGAGCAGGCGGCCGCGGCGCTGCGCGCGGACGGCGTCTCCGACGTGGAGAGGATCGCCCACGCGCTGGGGCGCCTGGAGGCGGCACTTCGCGCCCGCACCGCCATCGGTCTACCCTGATAGGCGATGCAGCCGACGAGCACCGCCATAGGGACCTGGAGCGGCGGCCGCTTCATGCACTTCGGCGAGCCGCTGAGCGAGCAGCGCCTGCAGGCGCTGCTGCGTCCCGGCGGGGGAATCGACACGGTCATCACCGCCGACGTGTACGGGTCCGGCGATGCGGACCTCGCGCTGGGCAGCGCGCTGGAGGGAATCGCGCGCGAGGACTACTGCCTCGTCGGTGCGATCGGACACGACTTCTACGAGGGCCAGCGCGACGGCGCCAAGGGCTTCCCACGCTTCACCGACCCACGCCTGCGCGGACCCGGGGATTACGCCGCCTACGTGCGCATGGCCACCGAGCGCAGCCTGGAGCGCTGCGGGGTGGAGCGCTTCGACCTGCTGCTGCTGCACAACCCCGACCGCATCGGCTACAGCAGCCCCGCCGTGTGGGAGGCGATGGCGGCGGTGCGCGACGCGGGCCTCGCCGATCGACTGGGGATCGCCCCGGGTCCCGCCAACGGCTTCACGCTGGACCTGATCGACTGCATCGAGCGCTTCGGCGAGCTGATCGACTGGGCGATGATCATCCTCGGCCCGATGGAGCCGTGGCCCGGCGAGCTGGTGCTCGGCGCCGCCGCCGAGCACGACGTCAGCGTGATCACGCGCGTGGTCGATTACGGCGGCCTGTTCCACGACGACGTGCTGCCCGGCCACGCCTTCGCCGAATACGACCACCGCAAGTTCCGCCCCGGCGGCTGGGTACAGGAGGGCCGCGAGAAGCTTCAGCGCATGCGCCCCTACGCCGAGCGCCACTCCCTGAGCATGCTGCAGCTCGCATGCCAGTGGAACCTCGCCCACCCCGGCGTGCGCTGCGTGGCCCCAACGCTGATCCAGGAGAGCGGCGCGGGGGCGCGCCCGGTGGAGGAGAAGCGCGCGGAGCTGGCAGCGCTTGACCCGGTGGTGCGCCTGAGCCCTGCGGAGGTCGCCGAGATCCGCGCCATCGGCGACAACGCGAACTGCATGGCGCTGAAGGGCGGCAGCGTCGAACACGAGGGGCCGGCGCTGGCCGACCGCTGGAGCCTTGACGTCGAGCTCGCCGAGGTGGCGGGACGCTGGGGCATCGACCCCGAGGGCGACCTGCGCCCGGCACAGCCCGCGGGATCCCCGACATGACGGTCCCCAACGTTGCGCTGCGCGACGGCGAGCAGATCCCCCAGCTCGGATTCGGCGTGTTCCAGGTCCCCCCCGCGCAGACCACCGAGGTGGTGCTGGAGGCGCTGCAGGCCGGCTACCGCCACATCGACACCGCCGCCGCCTACGGCAACGAGGCGGCCGTGGGCCAGGCGGTGCGCGCCGCAGCGCTTGAGCGCTCGGAGGTGTTCATCACCACCAAGTGCTTCAACGACGACCAGGGCTACGACAAGGCGCGGCGCGCGTGCGACGCGAGCCTCAAGCGCCTGGACATGGAGCACATCGACCTGTACCTGATCCACTGGCCGGTGCCCGCCCACGACCTGTACGTGGACACGTGGAGGGCGTTCATCGAGCTGCGCGAGGAGGGGCTGGTGCGCTCGATCGGCGTGTCCAACTTCCAGCCCGAGCACCTGGAGCGCATCATCGCCGAGACGGGGCACACGCCGGCGATCAACCAGGTCGAGCTGCACCCCTACCTCCAGCAGCCAGGTCTGCGCCGCGAGCACGAGCAGCTCGGCATCGTCACGGAGGCGTGGAGCCCGCTCGCCCAGGGCGAGGTCCTCGATGACCCGGTCATCACCCGCATCGCCGAGGAGCACTCCAGGACGCCCGGCCAGGTGGTCATCCGCTGGCACCTGCAGCTCGGCAACGTCGTCATCCCCAAGTCGGTCACGCCCGCGCGCATCGGGCAGAACTTCGACGTGTTCGGCTTCAGCCTCTCCGAGCAGGAGATGGCCGACATCGAGCAGCTCGACGCGGGACGCCGCACGGGCCCGGACCCCGACACGTTCGTGCGGCCGTAGGGCCCCGCGAGCACGCGCGCGCGGCGGCGCCGGCTGTATCTTTGCCGGGCAGCAGGGTGTGGAGAAGCGACAGGTCGGCGATTGCCGAAAACCGGCCCGCTCGACGCGGGCCCAGGCACGGAGGTCGAACATGAGGCTGTGCAACAGGGTGGCCGTGGCGATGGCCGTAGTGCTCCCGGCGGCGCTCAGCGTCGGCGCGGGCGTGTCCAGCGCGTATCGCGCCAACCGCGGCGTGCCGCATCTGGCGCTGCACCGCGGCAGTCCTCCGACGCTCGCCGAATGCGAGGCCGAATACAAGATCGCCTGCTATGACCCCAGCCAGGTCGAGACCGCGTACAACATGAAAGCGCTGTACGCCCAGGGCGACGAAGGCCAGGGCCAGACGATCGTGATCGTCGACTCCTTCGGCTCGCCGACGATCGCGCGCGACCTGGAGCGGTTCGACAAGGCCTTTCATCTGCCCGCGCCTGCCTCGCTGAACGTGATCCAGCCCGCGGGCGCGGTCAAGCCCTTCGAACCGGGCAGCGTGGAAATGTCGGGCTGGGCGGGCGAGACGACGATCGACGTCGAGTGGGCTCACGCGATGGCGCCAAAGGCGAGCATCCTGCTGGTCGAGACGCCCGAAGAAGAGACCGAGGGCGTGCAGGGCTTCCCGCAGATCGTCGCCGCCGAGAACTACGTGATCGAACACAAACTCGGACAGGTGATCTCGCAGAGCTTCAGCGCCTCCGAGCGCTCCTTCCCCAACGCCGCGTCGATCCTGTCACTGCGCTCGGCCAACGAACGGGCGGCCGCCAACGGCGTGACGATGCTCAGCGCATCCGGCGATGAAGGTGTCGCCGGAGAGAACGTCAAAGGGGAATACTTCAAGGCCAGGAGCGTCGCCTGGCCGCCCTCGGATCCGCTCGTCACGGGCGTCGGCGGCACCCAGCTGCACCTCAACGAAGAAGGTCAGCACACCTCGCCCGACACCGGGTGGGACGAACAGCTCGGCGACGAGGTCGTCTCCGGCGGTGGCGGCGAGTCGCGGGTGTTCGCGCGCCCCGAATACCAGCAGCTGATCAACACCCGCTCGGGCCAGCACCGCGCGGTGCCCGACATCAGCATGACGGCCGCGGTCAACGGCGGCATCATCATCTACAGCTCCTATCCCACGACGGTGCAAGGCGAACCGCAGCCGGGCACGTTCAGCGTGTGGGGCGGCACCAGCGTCGCTACGCCCGTGTTCTCGGGCGTGGTCGCCATCGCCGACCAGATCGCCGGCCATCCGCTCGGGCTGATCAACCCGCGGCTCTACCAGATGGAGACCGAAGGAGAAGGCGCCGGCACCGGCCTCATCGACGTCACCTCGGGCAACAACTCGTTTGAGGAATTCACCGAAGAAGGCGTGCCGTCGCTATTCATCAAGGGCTACGAAGCCAAGAAGGGCTACGACATGGACAGCGGCCTTGGCACCGTTGACGGCTTCGCCTTCGCGCACTCGCTCGCCGCCGGCTAGCGAAGCGCAGACAGGCACAGTGCCGCGGCCGCGACCCCTGCGGCCGCGGCGGGCGACGCCCGGCCGGGGGCCTGGCCCGGGTCCACCCCGCCGGAGGCCTGGGGCCGGGTCCAGGCCCGCCGGAGGCCTGGGGCGGGGTCGAGGCCCGACCGCGGGCCTATCCGGGATCCACGCCCAGCGCGCCGGCGAGCGCGCACAGCTCGCTGACGACGTCACCGCGCAGGCGTACCGCGGCCAGGTGCTCGAGCGCGGTCGGGCCCTGGGTGATGATCGCCACGCTGCCGCCGCCCGCGCTGGTCAGCCGCGGCAGCCCCGCCACCGGATACACCTCAAGGGAGGAGCCGATGCACAGCAGCACCTCAGCCCCTTCACACAGCGCGCTCGCGCGCGCGAGTGCCTGCTCGGGAAGCAGCTCGCCGAACAGCACCACGTCGGGCTTCAGCGGATCCCCGCACGCCTCGCACACCGGCACCCCGTCGGGTGCGCGGGCGATGCGCCGGCGCGCCTGCGCCAGCGACGCCGTGGCGCCGCAGCGCGGGCACGAGCACGTGGCGATGCTGCCGTGCACCTCGATCAGCTCGCGCGTGCCCGCGCGCCGGTGCAGCATGTCCACGTTCTGGGTGATCACGCCGTCCAGCACGCCGGCCGCCTCCATCGCCGCCAGCGCGCGGTGTGCCGCGTTTGGCACCTTGGACTGCAGCGTGGTGAAGCGCTCCCCGTAGAAGGACCAGAAGCGCACCGGGTCCGAGCGGAACGCGTCGATGTGCGCCACCTCCATTGGGTTCACGTTCTCCCACAGCCCCGTGCCCGGCGAGCGGAAGTCGGGGATGCCCGAGGGCACCGAGATGCCCGCGCCCGTAAGCGCGACCGTGCTGCGCGACGCGCGCACCAGCTCGGCCAGCCGCAGGCGCTGCGCCGCCTCCTCCCCGGCCTCATCCCGGGCCGCCCGCCCGGCCTCATCCCCGGCGCCCAGCCCGGCTGTGAGCGCAGGCGACACCGGGCGCTCAGCTGCCGGTGAACGTGGGCGCGCGTTTGCCCAGGAAGGCTGCGATGCCCTCCCTGGCGTCGGCGGTGGCGAACACGTCGGCGAAGGCGCGCTTCTCCGCCTCGATGCCCTCGTCGAGGTCGCCGGCGCCCGACACGCGCTTGATCTGAGCCACGGCTCGCGGCGCCTGGCCGGAGAGCTTGCGCGCCCACTGCAGTGCCGTGTCCAGCAGTTCGTGGTCCTCCACCAGCCTGTTGGCCAGGCCCAGCTCGAACGCTTCGTCGGCGAGTATGGGGTCGCCCACGAGGTTCATCTCCAGCGCCTTGTTGGTGCCCACCAGCCGCGGCAGCCGCTGCGTGCCACCGAAGCCGGGGATGATGCCCAGCTTGATCTCGGGCTGGCCGAAGATGGCCGAGCGCGCGGCGATGCGCACGTCGCACGCCATCGCCAGCTCGCAGCCTCCGCCGAACGCGAGACCGTTGACCGCCGCGATCGTCACCACGCCCTCGCTGCCGAGTTCGCGGAACAGGGCGTGCGCGGCGTTGATCAGCTCGGCGCCCGCCGACTCGTCCATCGTGGTGAACGCCTTGATGTCCGCGCCCGCGCTGAACAGGAACGGGTTGGAGGAGGCGATCACCAGCGCGCGCACGCCTGAGCCTTTCACCTGCCCCCACACCTTGGCGAGGTCCTGCACCACCTGCGGGGAGATCGAGTTCATCTGCCCGTTGGCCAGCCATGCGATCGCCACGCCGTCCGGGCGCGTCTCGAGCTTGATCACCTCCGCGGGCTGCTCGGCGTCGGGCTGGGGATAGGCGTAGAAGCCCTGGCCGCTCTTGATGCCCAGGCGGCCCTGCGCGACCAGGCGGCGCAGGATCGTTGGCGGGGCGAAGCGCTCGCCGTGGCGCTCCTGCGCGTTCTCCATGCGCTCCAGCACCGTGTCAAGGCCTTCGGCGTCGGCCTTCATGAACGGCGGCATCAGCCCGCGCCTGGGGTCAAGGCCCGCGCCGGCCATCATCCCGAAGTCGATGTCGCGGTGGGTGGCCACGCCCTCCTCGAGCACAAGGCACGCCTCCAGGAACGTCTTCAGCGAAAGCAGCTCCACCAGCTCGGGGACGTCGGGCTCGCCATCACCGGGGATGTTCGCCTCGCCCTTGGGGTCATAGAAGCCGTCGCCTCCGGTCTTGGCGCCGAGCTTGCCTTCGGAGACGAGCTTCTGCATGCCCGCGGGCACGTAGAAGCGTTCGTCCCCGTATGACTCCAGGAGGTGTTCTGCGACGTGCAGCACCGTGTCCAGACCGAGCAGGTTGACCAGGTGGTAGGGCCCGACCGGCACGACGCCGGCGGCGCCAACGCCCTCGTCGATCTTCTTGATCGACAGGCCCTTCTCCTCCTGCTCGCGCCACACCTCCGCGATGCCCGAGTTGAGGATGCGGTTGACCACGAAGCCGGGCACCTCGGCGCACGTGATCGGCTGCTTGCGCACGGCCTGCGCGAAGGTGACCGTCGCGCTGACCGTCTCGGCGGAGGTCTCCTCGCCCTCGACGATCTCGATCAGCGGCATGATCGAGGCGGGGTAGAAGTAGTGGAAGCCGATCACCTTCTCCGGGCGCAGCGTCGCTTCGGCCATCTCGGTGATCGACAGCGAGGAGGTGTTGGAGGCGAGGATCGCGTGGCCGGGGGTGGCGGCGTCGAGCTCGGCGAACACGGCCTGCTTGATGTCCATGCGCTCGGGCACCGCCTCCACGACGAAGTCAACCTCGCCGAAGTCCTCGTAGGTGGTCGTGCCGTGGATGCGCCCCACGATCTCCTCGATCTGGGCCTCGGCCTGCTCGGCGGTGAGGCGGCCCTTCTCCACCAGCTTGCCGATCTGCGCGCTGGTCACGTTGCGCGCCTCCGCCAGCCCGGCCTGCACCAGCGCGTCGTCGATGTCCTTCAGTACTACGGGGATGCCGGCCGCGGCGATCGTCTGGGCGATCTGTCCGCCCATCGTCCCGGCGCCCACGACGGCGGCTCTGAACACGAACATGCTTATGTTGTCTCCTCTGGCTGGGGGATCGTGAGCCTAGCGCCGTCCGCCGCTCACCGCACGCACAGCGATTGCGCGCTTGAACGTTGGCGAGACGGAAACCCGGGTAGGAGGAGAGACATGAACCCCATATCGAAGATTGCAAACGCGAAAACGCGCACCATCCGCACCCCCGTACGCACCGCGGCGTTGGCCGCGTGCGCAGTGCTGGCGCTGCTGGGCGCCGCGGACAGCGCGCAGGCGGCGCCCCGTCCCGTGGTCATCACCGGCCCCGCCACGACGATCGACTACGGCTCGGCGACGCTCACCGGCAGGATCGACCCCGAGGGCGGCGCCACCTCCTACTACTTCCAGTACGGCCCAACCGGCGCCCTTGGCGAGCAGACGGCCATCGCCTCCGCGGGCGCGGGCACGCGCTCGGTCGCGGTGTCGGTTGCGGTCACCGGCCTTTCACCGCTCACCGTCTACCACTACCGCCTGGTGGCCATCAACCCAACGGCCGCCGTCAACGGGCGCCAGCGCACGTTCACCACGACCAAGATCCCGCTCAGCCTCGCCATCCTGGCGGCCCCCAACCCCGTGCCCTTCGGCGGGCAGGCCACCGTGCAGGGCACGCTGTCGGGCACCGGCAACGCCGGGCGCGCGGTCGTGCTGCAGGCCAGCGCCTTCCCGTTCACGGCGGGCTTCGCCGATATCGGCAACCCCGAGCTCACCAGCCCGCAGGGCACGTTCACGTTCTCGGTCGGCTCGCTCGCGCAGGCAACGCAGTTCCGCGTCGTCACCATGAGCGACCCCCAGGTCATCAGCCCGGTGGCCACGGAGAACGTCGCGGTGCTCGTCAGCTCGCACCTCGGCCACGCCAGGCGGCCCCACCACGTTCGCGTCTACGGCACCGTCACGCCCGCGGAGAACGGCGCGCTGGTGCTCATCATGCGCGTCTCCCACGGCCGCGAAGTGCTCGTCGGGCGCGCCGTGCTGCACGCGGGCGCCGCCGGGCAGTCGAGCTTCAGCCGCCAGGTGCCGCTGCGGCGCGGCATCTACCGCGTGCTCGCGCAGGTCAGCGGAGCGCAGGTCGCAAGCTACGGCCGGCCGCTGCTGATCCGCTGAGAGGGTTGTGCCGGCGGGGCGCCATGCGCGTCCCGCCGGGCCGCTCATGCAGGCGAGTTGTGCCGGCGGCGCATGCGCCGCCGGACGTGCCGTGCATGCACGGCACGCGGGAGGGCCGCATGCGGCCCTCCCGGCCGTGCCTCATGAGGCACGGCCACATCCACATCCCTCGCTCAGGCGGGGACCGCCGTGGGCTCCTCCGCGCGGCGCGGCAGCAGCGTTTCCCTGGCGATGACCAGGCGCTGGATCTGAGAGGTGCCCTCGTAGAGCTGCATGATCTTCGCGTCGCGGAACAGCTTCTCCACGGGGTACTCCTTGATGAAGCCGTAGCCGCCGTAGACCTGCACCGCTTCGGTGGCCGTCTTCATCGCGGTGTCCGCGGCGAAGCGCTTGGCGTGCGATGACACGAGCGTGTTGCGTTCGCCCTGGTCGAGCATCACGGCGCTCTTCCATGTCAGCAGACGCGCCGCCTCGATCTCGGTCGCCATGTCGGCGATGATGAACTGGATCGCCTGGTGCATCGCGATCGGAACGCCGAACTGGACGCGTTCGCGCGAGTAGTCCGTCGCGAACTCGAACGCCGCGCGTGCGATGCCGGTCGCCATCGCGGCCACGCCCGGCCGCGTGCGGTCGAGCGTCATCATCGCCAGCTTGAAGCCGGCGTTCTCCTCGCCCAGCAGGTTCTCGGCGGGGACCTCCACGTCGTTGAAGGAGATCGTCGCCGTGTTGGAGGCGCGCTGACCGAGCTTGTCCTCCTTCTTGTCCACCACAACGCCCCAGTCGCGCTCCACCACGAAGGCGGAGATGCCGCGGTGCCCGGCGTCCTTGTCGGTCTTGGCGTAGACCGTGTAGTAGTCGGCGTAGCCGCCGTTGGTGATGAAGCACTTCGAGCCGTTCAGAACGTACTTGTCGCCCCTGCGCACCGCGTTGGTGCGCATGCCGGAGACGTCGGAGCCGGCGTCGGGCTCGGTCAGGCAGAACGAGGCCAGCTTGGGGGCTTCGGTGAGCATCGAGAGGTACTTGCGCTTGATCTCCTCCGAGCCGCCCAGCAGGATCGGCGCGGTCGCCAGGCCGTTGCAGCCCAGCGAGGTCTGGATTCCCGAGCAGCCCCAGCTGAGCTCCTCCTCGATCAGGCAACCGTCGAGGTAGCCCGCACCCGCGCCGCCGTACTCCTCGGGGATGTGCGAGTTCATCAGGCCGACCTCCCAGGCCTTCTCGATGATGTCCTGCGGCCAGGTGCCCTCCTTGTCGTACTCCCAGGCAACCGGGCGGATCTCTTTGACGGCGAAGTCATGCGCCATCTCGCGCAGGTTCCTCTGCTCGTCGGTGAGCGTGAAATCGACCATTTCTGGATCTCCTAACGGGGTGGCGCGGAAAATAGATTGACTGGTCAGTCAATCCCTTCCTGGAGGGTAGCGGAGAGCCGGCATATCGGCAACAATCCCAGCTGTGCACGCCACCCTGGGCACCACCATCCCGGGCATCGCCGGCAGCGGTTTCGGCTTCGTCGTGTTCGGCACCGTGGCGTTCTCGATCGTCATCTGCCTGCTGCTGCTCCTCACGCGCGGACACGACAGCCTGTATGACCAGATCGGCGCCGGCGGGCTCAGCCGCGAAAGCGATGCCGCCGGCTCCTTCCTGGCGGCCCCCGAGGAGTCCGAGGCCGCGCGCGCCGAGCGCGAGCAGGAGATCCGCCAGATGCTGGGCGCGCGCAGCGAGCGCATGGTCCGCCGCGGCGAGCCCGCGCTGGACATCGACGCCGAGGTGGCGCGGCTGCTCGCTCCCGTGCCGGGCACGTCCGTCCAGGACGCGGGCCTTGCCGAGGAGGTGCGCCAGCTCGTCATCGCCCGCAACGAGCGGCGCCTGCGCCGGGGGGAGGAGGCCCTGGATGTCGACACGGAGGTCGCGCGCACGCTCGCGGAGCTCGACCCGTGAGCACCGCGATTCACAACCCGCGAACATGTGCGTGGCACAGTTGGATATAAAGCCGCCATGACCAACGCTCGTCGCTTCCAGCTCGATGAGCTGACGCTCCGCCCCGGGACCTACTTCAACCCGCAGACGGAGATCATGATCGTCGTCGACGACTCGCCCGAGGTGGACCACGAGCTGTTCGAGACCGACGAGTTCGAGAGCTCCGACTGGGTGCTCATCGCCGAGGAGACGCCGCTGGATGAGATCAAGCGCGACGAGCTCGTGGAGAGCTTCCAGCGCAGCCACCAGGCGGGCGAGGACGACCTGCTCTCCGACCTCGACGACGAGGACGCGGACGACGACGAGGACGACGAGGAGGACGACGAGCTCGACGGCGTGGACGACCTGGAGTTCGACCGCGACTGAGCTCGCGCGCCCCGCCCGCCGGCGGCGGGCGAGCGCAACTGTGCCGGGTGCCGGCGTGTTTGGGGATGGTGGACCCGGCCACGCCCCCGCAGGCTGCAACCCGCGCTGCAGCTCACCGCAGGGCCGCGCGTAGGATCAGCGCCGTGCTCGCCAGCCGACTCACGGCGCTCACGGCGACGGCTCTGTGCCTCGCCGCGGCCGCAGCCGCGCCCGCCTCGGCGGCGCCTCACCGCCATCACCACACCGCAGCCGGCGCCGGCGCCGGCGTGAGCGCGCGGGCGCGCGCCGCATCCGCCGCATCCTCGCGAAACGCACAGGCCGTCCCGCTGGCGCTCACCCACCTCTACAAGAGCGGCTCCATCAGCGAAGCGCAGTATCTGCGCTTCGGCGGGGCCTTCACCGCGGCGCAGCACTCGCTGCACAAGCTCACCGGCACCCGCCAGGCGGAACTGGCGTCGGTGCTCGCCAACGTCCAGGCGATCGGCCTCGCCGGCCAGATCACCCCCTCGCGCGCGCCCGCGCTGTTCCTCACGCTCGAACGCAACAGGCAGTGGTGGAGCACCGAACCGCTGCTCTCCGCCGATGAGCGCGTCAGCTTCCCGGGCAGCAGGATCGTGTGGGAGTACTACCCCGGCCAGGGCATCGAGATCCAGTGGCTGGCGACGTTCGGCGAGGCCAACGGCTACTTCCTCGCCGGCAACGAAAACGCCAACCTGCGCCAGCTGCTCGGCGAAGTCATCCCGCTCGCAACCCAGCGCGCCGGCGGCATCGCCTGGGAGTACCTCTTCCACTTCGACGGCGGCGCCCCGCCATGGACCAGCGGGCTCTCCCAGGGCACCGCCCTGCAGGTGCTCGCAAGAGCGTGGTCCAGGTTCAAGGAACCCGCCTACCTCACCGCCGCCCAGCAGGCGCTCGGCATCTTCGAGCAGCCACCGCCCCAGGGCGTGCGCGTCACCACGCCCGCCGGCGCGATCTACGCCGAGTACACCTACGCGCCCTCCGACAGGATCCTCAACGGCTTCATCCAGGCGCTCGTGGGCCTCTACGACTACACGTCCATCACGCAGGACCCCGTCGGGCTCTCGCTCTTCGAAGCGGGCGACGCCGAGGCGCGCGCGCTGGTGCCCCACTACGACACGGGCTACTGGTCGCTGTATGACCAGTTCGGCGAATCGGACCTCAACTACCACGAACTGCTCACCGAATTCCTCGTGCACCTGTGCGAACGCACCCGCAAAGGCCCGCCCGCGGTGCCCACAACGGCTCCCGGCGCCACGCCCAGCACCACCACCACAACGCCCACCACGACCACCACAACGCCCGCCGCGCCACCCGCCACCGGCGAAACCGGCGGTGTCAGCGCGGGCGCTGCGCGCGCGCGCAGCGCCCAGGCCACCGCCACGGCCACACCCATCGCGGGAGATCAGATCTACTGCACCACCGCGCAGCGCTTCACAGCCGATGAGAAGACGCCGCCGCTCATCTCGCTGATCTCCACCAGGCTGCGCGGCGGCACGCGCGCCGGCGTGCAGCTCTCCCTCTCGAAGATCTCCGACGTCCAGATGACCGTCAGGCAGGGCACCAGGGTCGTCTGGCACACCGGCGCCACCGTGGCGGGCGGCAAGCCGCGCCTGCTGTGGATCACCCCCGCGCGCGGTGGCAGCTTTGCGGTCACGCTCACCGCCACCGACCTCGCCGGCAACTTCGCCACGGCCAGCGGCACGATCGCGGTGAGCCGCCACTAGCACCGGACCCGCTCCTAGACTAGGCGCGAGTGAACATGACCGCCCGCAACCTCCGGCCACAGCGCAGCACATGACCCGCCTGGCCCATGCGTGGCGGGCGCTGGGATCCGAGCAGCGGCTCGCCGGCCTCGCGGCGTTCGGGCTGCTCGTCTCGATGCTGCTGCCGTGGTACAGCAAGACCAACACCATCGTCGTCGCCGGCAACGTCAAGGCCACCCAGACCAGCCTCAGCGCCTTCCAGGCGTTCTCGTTCGTGGAGGCCGCCGTGCTGCTCGTCAGCGGCGGCGTGCTGTTCGTGCTGTTCGAGCGCGGCGACGGCGTGGACTTCCGCCTGCCCGGCGGCGACGGCCTCGTCACGATGGTCGCGGGCTCCTGGGCCGCGCTGCTCGTCTTCTACCGCATGCTCGACAAGCCCGGCCTGCAGGGCACAGCGCGCGTCACCTCCTCGGTGGGCGTGGAGTGGGGCATCTTCATCGCCCTGCTCGTCGCGCTCGGCCTCGTCTACGCGGGCGCCAGAATGCGCGCGGCCGAACGTCCCGGCCCGCCGCTGCGCCGCCCGCGCGGGCGCCCGCCCCAGCCGCCCCACCAGCCCCGCCCGCCGCTCACCCAGCGCGCGCCGGCGCCCGTGCCCCGCGCCGCCGATCCCGGCGAGCAGAGCCCACAGAGCCCGCAGAGCCCGCAAACCCCGCAGAGCCCCAGCGCCTCCCTGCGCCGCTCGACGCCGGTGCCCGCGCGCCAGCGCACCCGCTTCCCGCCCGCGCCGCCGGCATCCTCCCCGACGGGGGAGCAGCTCTCCTTCGAGGACCCTCCCGCGCGCGCGGACTGACGGCCGGGCCGGCGGCTCGCGCGAGCGCCTCCCGCCATCCGGCGCGGCTGACGGCGGGGAGCGGCGCCTATCATTGCTCCCACGATGGCCTCAGCACCCTCCTCGGCGCCCGACTCCGCAGCAGCCATGGCCGAGGGCCTGCGCTCGGTTGGCTACCTGCCCGGGGAGTCCACGGCGCTCGTCGCCTTCCTCGCCGCCAAGCTGGGCAAGCCGATCCTCGTGGAGGGGCCCGCGGGCGTGGGCAAGACCGAGCTGGCCAAGGCGCTCGCGCGCCATCTCGGCCGCGAGCTGGTGCGCCTGCAGTGCTACGAGGGCCTTGACGAGGCCAAGGCGCTGTACGAGTGGAACTACCGCAAGCAGCTGCTGCGCATCCAGGCCGAGGCCTCCGGGACAGGCTGGGACGCCGTGCAGGAGGACATCTTCGGCGAGGAGTTCCTGCTCGCCCGCCCGCTGATGATCGCCATCGCCTCCGAGGCGCCCGTCGTGCTGCTGATCGACGAGATCGACAAGACCGACCAGGAGTTCGAGGCGATGCTGCTCGAGGTCCTCTCCGACTTCCAGATCTCCATCCCCGAGCTGGGGCGCGTGGAGTCGCGCACGCACCCGCTCGTGCTGCTCACCTCAAACAACTCGCGCGAGCTCACCGAGGCGCTCAAGCGCCGCTGCCTGTACCTGTGGCTGGACTACCCCGAGCTCGAGCACGAGCTGGAGATCGTGCGCCTGCACGCGCCCGAGCTCTCCGAGACCGTCGCCCGCAGGCTCGTCGAGGTCGTCGGCATGGTCAGGGAGCTGGACCTCAAGAAGCCGCCCTCGATCGCCGAGTCGATCGACTGGGCGCGCGCGCTGCTGCTGCTCGGCGTGCAGGAGATAGACGCCGACACGTTCACCGAGACGATGTCGGTGATCGTCAAGCACCGCACCGACATGGACGTCGTCTCAGAGCGGGTGGGGTTGAAGCTGCGCGCGCCCGCCGATGTCGCCTGAGCCCCACCTGCCGGGCCTGCCCGCGCGCATACTCGAGCTGGGCGAGGAGCTGCGCCGCGAAGGCGTCGCCGTCGGCACATCGGAGATGCTCGACGCCTTCGAGGTGCTCGGCGAGATCGGCTGGAGCTCGCAGGAGGACTTCCGCGAGGCGCTCGCCGCCACGCTCGCCAAGAGCCAGGAGGACCGGCGCATCTTCGAGCTGGTCTTCGAGCGGTTCTTCTTCCGCAGCGTCGAGATCGCAGCCGCCAGGGAGGGCGTGCGCGAGGGCGAGGGCGATGGCCGGCTCGCCCTGGAGGAGCTCTCCGAGGATGAGCTCGATGCGCTGCGCCAGCAGATCGCCGCCGCCATGCGCGACGGCGCGGAGGGGCTGATGCGCGATCTCGCGCGCATGGCCATCGCGGCCTTCGCGCAGCGCCAGGAGGGCTCGGGCGTGATCGGCGTTGACGTGCAGCGCATCCGCCGCGCCCTGGGGCTGCGCGCCGAGCCCCAGCCCGAGCTGCCCGAGGGCGACGCGCGCCGCGACGGGGTGCCGCGCGAGGCGCTGCGGCGCTTCGAGGCGCTGCTGCGCCGCGAGCTCGAACGCGCGCAGGTGCAGCGCACCGGCAGCCTGCCGCCCGCCCGACCGCTGGGCGAGCTCGACCGCGCGCTTCCCTCCGGGCCGCTGGCCGACCTGGCGGCGGTGCACCGAGTGGTCGCGCAGCTGCGCCGACGACTGGCCACGCAGGGCCTGCAGGCGCGCGGGCACCGCAAGCACGCGCACGTCGACGTGCGCCGCACCATGCGGGCGTCGCTGCAGACCGGCGGCGTTCCCGTCGTGCTGAAGTTCCGCCCCAGGCGGCCGCGCCGGCCTGAGATCTACGTGCTCTGCGACGTCTCCACCAGCGTCACCTCCGCCTCGGTGTTCTTCCTCTCCGTGCTGCACGCGCTGCACGACACGTTCCGCAAGATGCGCTCGTTCGTGTTCATCGAGCGCATCTCCGAGGTCACCGACATCTTCGAACACGAGCGCAACTTCAAAACCGTCAGCGAACGCATCTCCGGCGATGCGGGCGTGGCCGACATCTCCGGCTACACCGACTACGGGCGCGTGTGGTCGGAGTTCCTGGAGCAGGTCGAGGACGACCTGCACCCGCGCGCCACCGTCATCGTGCTCGGCGACGCCCGCACCAACGGGCGCGACCCGCGCGCGGACGTCTTCGCCCAGATCGCAGCGCGCGCCGGGCGCACCTTCTGGCTGAACCCCGAGCCGCGCCTGTACTGGAACTACGGCGACTCGGTCATCGCCTCATACGAGCAGCACTGCACCGCGTTCGAGTGCTGGACCACCTCACAGCTCGAGGATTTCGTGCGCGCGCTCACGCGTCCGGTCGTATCCGCCGCGCGCTAGCATCAGCGCGCAGAGAGCTCACACACCAGGGGTGCTGGCGGGAAGGCCGGCTGAGATGGCGCGCCAGAACGAGGAGCCCGGCGCCGACCCTTAGAACCTGTGGGGTAATGCCCGCGAAGGGAGCGAGAAGTGGCGACGGAGCTGCAGTCCCACCCAGAGCCGGCGGCTCCCGCGCCGGCGGCGCCGGGCGCGGACGTGCGACTGGCGCACCTCTCCTTCAGCTACCGCACCGAGCGCGGCGAGCAGCTGCCCGCGCTGTGCGATCTCACGCTCGGAGTGGGCGCCGGGCAGACGCTCGCGGTGGTCGGCCCCAGCGGCTGCGGCAAGAGCACGCTGCTGGAGCTGCTGTGCGGCCTGGCCACACCGGCGGCCGGCTCCATCCAGGCGCCGCCCGCGGTGCTCATGCCCCAGCGCGACCTGCTGCTGCCCTGGCTCAGCGCGCTGGACAACGCCGCGCTCGCGCTGCGAATCGCCGGCCTCTCCCGCGCACAGGCCCGCCGGCGCGCCCATGACCTGTTCTGCGAGCTGGGCCTCCAGGGCTTCCAGCGCGCGCGCCCGCGCGAGCTCTCCGGCGGCATGCGCCAGCGCGTGGCGTTCCTGCGCACGCTGCTCTCGGGCAAGCCGCTGCTGTGCCTGGACGAGCCCTTCGGCGCGCTGGACGCGCTGACGCGGGGGGAGATGCAGGAGTGGCTGGCAGCCACGCTCGCGCGCGAGCCGCGCACCGTCGTGCTCGTCACCCACGACGTCGAGGAGGCGATCCTGCTGGCCGACCGCGTCGTCGTGCTCTCCCAGCGGCCTGGGCGCGTCATCGCCGATCTGGCGCTCGATGCGCCGCGCCCGCGCGGGCGCACCGACGCCGTGAGCGTCGCGCTGCGCGAGCGCGTGCTGGGCGAGCTGGCACAGGGCATGCGCCGGTGAGGGCCTCGCTTCGCAGCGCCGCCCCCGCCGTGCTCCTGGCCGCCGGGCTGCTCGGCGCCTGGGAGCTCTACGCGGACACCTCGGGCGTGGAATCGGTGCTGCTGCCCGCGCCCCACGAGGTCGCAAGCGCCATGTGGAGCAACAGGGGCCTGCTCGCGCACAACTTCGCCGTCACCGCGCAGGAGGTGGTGCTCGGGCTCGCGCTCGCGCTCGCCGCCGGGCTGGCGCTGGCCGTTGCGATCCACCTCTCCCCCCTGCTGCGGCGGGCCGTCTACCCGCTCGCCGTCGGCTCCCAGGCGGTGCCCATCCCCGTCATCGGCGTGCTGCTCGTCTTCTGGTGGGGCTTCGGGCTGCTGCCCAAGCTCGTCGTGATCGCGCTCATCTGCTTCTTCCCCGTGCTCGTCACCACGATCGACGGGCTCGCCTCGGTTGACCCCGAGCAGCCCAAGCTGCTGCGCACGCTCGACGCCTCGCGCTGGCAGGCGTTCCGCTTCGCCGAGCTGCCCGCCGCGCTGCCCGCGGCGCTCAGCGGTGCGAGGATCGCGCTGGCCGTCGGCGTGATCGGCGCGTTCATCGCCGAGACCAGCACCCCCACCTCCGCGGCCTACGCCGGCCTTGGCCGTGAGATCGTGCTCGACGCGGGCGGCTTTCAGACACCGCGCGCCTACGCCGCCACGGTGCTGCTGTTCGTGTTCGCCGTCGCGTGCTTCTACAGTCTCGGGCTCGCCGAGCGCAGGCTCGCCCCCTGGAACATCCGACCCCGACGGGAGACACCTTGAGAGCATCGACCCGACCGGCCCGCAAGCTCACCCTCGCGCTCGCCGCGCTGCTCGCGTGCGCGGCCGCGCTCGCCGGTTGCGGCGCCCAGCAGAACGTCCTCAGCGCCCCCGGCGTGAAGCCGTTCACCGTGATGCTCGACTGGTTCCCCAACGCCGACCACGCCGCGCTGTATGCCGCCATCTCCCACGGCAACTTCCGCGCCGTCGGCCTGGACGTCAAGCCCGTCGTCCCCTCCGAAACCGCCGAACCGCTGAAGCTGCTCGCCGCCGGCAAGGTGGACATGGCCATCTCCTACGAGCCCGAGCTGCTGCTCGCGCGCGACCAGGGGCTGAAGCTCGTCTCGATCGCCGCGCTCGTGCAGCGCCCGCTCACCTCGATCATCGCGCTGCCCTCCCAGCACATCTCGAGCGTCGCCGGCCTCGCCGGCAAGACCGTCGGCACCGCCGGCATCCCCTACCAGGCAGCGATGCTGCACACCGCCCTGCTGGCCGCCGGCGTCAGCCCGGGGAAGGTCAGGGAAGTCAACGTCGGCTTCAACCTCGTGCCGGCCATGCTCTCGGGCAAGGTGGCCGCCACGCTCGGCGGCTACTGGAACTACGAGGCGATCCAGCTGGCGCTCGCGCACCGCAAACCCCTCGTCATCCCCGTCGACCGCGCGGGCGTGCCCACCTACGACGAGCTCGTGCTGGTCGTGCGCGAACGCGAGGCCCGCGGCGACGGCGTGGACCTGCGCGCGTTCCTGCAGGCGCTCACGCAGGGCGAGCGCGAGGTCGCCGGCGACCCGGCGGCCGCGGTGGCGCCCGTCCTCGCCGCCAACCCGACGCTCGAACCGAAGCTGCAGCTCGAATCGATCAGGCGGACGCTGCCCGCGGCGCAGCCGTCGGGCTCCGGTGAGCCCTACGGATGGCAGGCACCCTCCCAGTGGGCTACCTTCGCAACCTGGATGTACTCACACGGGCTGCTCGCGCATAGCCCCAACGACACGGGGCTGCCGCCCTTCACCAACGAGTTCCTGCCCGGTCAGGGCATCTAGGAGGATCAGCCGATGGCGAGGATAGGGGTGCTCACCGGCGGCGGGGACTGCCCGGGGCTCAACGGCGTCATCCGCGCGATCGTCAGGCGCGGCTCCCACGAGGGCGGGCACAGCTTCTTCGGCTACCGCCACGGCTGGGCCGGCGTGCTCGCGGGCGAGGGCGCGGAGCTGACGCTGGAGAGCACCGTCGGGATACTGCCGCGCGGGGGCACCATCCTCGGCACCTCGCGCACCAACCCCTACGCCGACGGCCGCGACGGCACCGGCCTGGTCAGAAGCGCGATGGAAGCCGGCGGCGTGGACGCGCTGATCCCCATCGGCGGCGAGGACACCCTCGGCGTGGCGCTGCGCCTGCACGAAGCCGGCGTGCCCGTCGTGGGCGTGCCAAAGACGATCGACAACGACCTCGGCGGCACCGACGTCACGTTCGGCTTCCAGACCGCCGTGCAGATCGTCACCGACGCCATCGACAGGCTGCACACCACCGCCGAGTCCCACGACCGCGTGATGGTCGTCGAGGTGATGGGCCGCCACGCCGGCTGGATCGCCACGCACGGCGGCATCGCCGGCGGCGCCGACGCGATCCTCGTCCCCGAGCGCCCCTTCGACATCGATGAGGTGCTCGGTCACATCAGCAGGCGCCACGACCGCGGGCGCAGCTTCTCGATCGTCGTCGTCTCCGAGGGCGCAGCACCCCGCGAAGGCACGATGGAAACACGCCCGGACACCGGCACCGACGCCTTCGGCCACGCCCGCCTTGGCGGCATCGGCATGATGCTGGAGGGCGAGATCGAGCGGCGCACCGGCTATGAGACCCGCGTGACCATCCTCGGGCACGTCCAGCGCGGCGGCACCCCCGTCGCCTATGACCGCGTTCTCTCAACGCGCTTCGGCGTCGCCGCCATGCAGGCCGTCGCCGCGGGGCACTTCGGCGCGATGGTCGCGCTGCGCGGCACCGACATCGTCGAGGTGCCGCTCGCCGACGCGCTGCGCGAGCCAAAGCTGCTCGACCCCGGCCTCTACGAGACGGCCTCGCTGTTCTTCGGGTGAGCCGCGCGCCGGCGCCCACGCGCCGCTACAGCGGCCAGTAGCGCCCGACCTGTTCGCGCGCGCGCGCCAGGAACGATTCGGGATCGGGCCGCTCGCCCGGCGGATCCGGCGGCGGCGGCGGCTCATCGCCGCCGAGCGCCTGCAGCGTCGCTGCGACGCACTGCGCCAGCACCTCGCGGTTGTAGCCGCCCTCGAGCACCAGCCCCAGCGGAGCCCCAAGCTCGCGCGCCGCGGCCCTCACGAGCAGCGCCATCCTCGGGAAGGAGGCGGTGCGCAGCGCGCAGCCCGCCAGCGGGTCCTCGGCGTGCGCGTCGAAGCCCGCGGAGACCAGCACCAGGTCGGGTTTGAAGGCGAGCGCCGCCGGCAGCACGACCTGGGAGAGCAGCGCGCACCACAGCGGCTCGCGCGAGCCGGCGGGCACGGGCAGGTTGATCGTGTACCCCTCCCCCGACCCGGATCCGGCGTCGCCCAGCGGCCCGGTGCCGGGGAACAGGCCGCGCTGGTGGATGCTCGCGAACAGCACGTCGCAGCGGTCGCGGAAGATCTCGGCGGTGCCGTTGCCGGCATGAACGTCCCAGTCCAGGATGAACACCCTGCGCGCGCCCAGCTCCGCCAGCGCCACCGCCGCCGCCACGGCCACGTTGTCGAACAGGCAGAAGCCCATCGCGCGGGCGCGCTCGGCGTGGTGGCCGGAGGGGCGCACGCCGGCGAAGCCGACATCCGCCTCGCCCGCGAGCAGCGCGCGCGCCATCTCCACCGCGCCACCCGCCGCGTGCAGCGCCGCGCGGAAGGACGCCTCGCCGACGAACGTGTCCGGGTCGATCGCGCCACCGCCTGCGAGGCACAGGTCCCTGATGCCCGCCACGTAGGCCGGTGAGTGCACCAGCGTCAGCTGCGCCTCGCCGGTGGCGGGCGCCTGGCGGCGCTCCCAGCCCAGCCAGTCGCGCGCCGCCAGCTCGCGCTCCAGCGCGAGGAGGCGCTCGGGCGTGTCGGGATGGCCGGGGGAGTGAACGCGCGGATCGTGCTCCAGGCATGCCGGATGGCTGAAGTACAGCCCCGGCGTCATTGCGCGCCCCCTATCGTTCTCACACGATGGAGACTACGTCCCAGCCGCCGGCAGCGATGCGGGCGATGCTCTTCGAGGGCGTGGGGCGGGCGCTGCGCGAGACCGAGCTCCCCGTGCCCAGCCCCGCGCCGGGGCAGCTGCTGATCCGCGTCGCGGCGTGCGGGCTCTGCCGCACAGACCTGCATCTCATCGACGGCGAGGTCGAGATCGCCCACCCTCCGCGGATCCTCGGGCACCAGATCGTCGGAAGCGTCGTGACGGGCGGTGCCGGAGAGGACCCGGCGGGCGCGCCCGGGCGGCTGGTGGGCGTGCCGTGGCTCGGCTGGACCTGCGGGGAATGCGCCTACTGCACCAGCGGGCGGGAGAACCTGTGCCCGCGCGCGAGGTTCACCGGCTGTGACATCGACGGCGGCATGGCCGAGTATGCGGTGGCGGACGAGCGCTTCTGCTTCCCGATCCCCGAGGGCTACTCCAGCGAGCTGGCCGCTCCGCTGATGTGCGCGGGGCTCATCGGCTACCGGGCGCTGCGCATGTGCGGGGACGCCCGGCGCCTGGGCTTCTACGGTTTCGGCGCCTCCGCGCACATCCTTGCGCAGGTCGCCCGCTGGCAGGGCCGCGAGGTCTACGCCTTCACGCGTGCGGGCGACGAGGCCGCTCAGGGGCTGGCACGCGAGCTGGGAGCGGTGTGGACGGGCGCCTCGGGGCAGGCCCCGCCCGAGCCGCTGGAGGCCGCCATCATCTTCGCGCCCGACGGCGCGCTCGTGCCGATCGCGCTGGAGGCGCTCGCGCCGGGGGGAACGGTTGTTTGCGCGGGCATCCACATGAGCGACATACCGTCCTTCCCCTACAGCTCGCTGTGGCAGGAGCGCAGCATCCGCTCGGTCGCCAACCTCACGCGCGCCGACGGCCACGAGATGCTCGAGCTCGCGCCCCGCGTGCCCGTGCGCACGCACATCACCACCTACCCGCTGGGCGCCGCCAACCAGGCGCTGGAGGATCTGCGGGAGGGCCGCTTCACGGGGGCGGCCGTGCTGCTGCCCGAGTGATCTCGCGCGAGCGGGCGCGTCCGCGACTGACTACCATGAAGCTCAGCCACACAAGCGAGCGGAAGCCGTAAATGTCCAGCCAGGGCCTTCAAAAGACGACATGGATGCGCGGGCCCTCCACCCCGCTGCGCGGCGCCCTGCTCGCGCTGCTGCTCGAGCGCCCCGGCCATGGCGGCGACCTCGCCAACCGCATGGCCGCCCGCCTGGGCGAGACCTGGCGCCTTGACACCAACGACGTCTACCGGCTGCTGGAGCAGCTCGCCCGCACCGGCCTGGCGCTCGCCCGCGACGAGCCCAAGCGCGGCAACCACGACCGCACGCACATCGTCTACCACCCCACCGAGCACACCTCCGCGGCGCTGAGCACATGGATGGAGACGCTGCTGCCGCGCGAGCCCGTGCGCCTTGGGCTGCAGGCGAAGCTGGCCGTCGCGCGCCCGCAGGACGCGCCCAGGCTGATCGTCGCGCTGAAGGCCTACGAGCGCGAGTGCCTGGTGCTCGCCCACATGGTCTTCCCCACCGACGGCAAGGCGCGCTCGTGGGCCGCCCTATGCAGGGACTGCACCCGCGACGCCGTCTCCGCGCAGCTGCAGACGGAGGTCGACTGGGCCGCGCGTACGCGCAAGCGCATCAACGAGTACCTCGAACACCAACCCGAGCCGGCCGACGCATCGCAATGACGCAGCTGCTCTCGTTCCTGAACGTCACCGCCGGCTACAGCGACGGCGACACCGAAGTGCTCGTGCTCGGCGGCATCTTCCTCAATCTCTGCGCCGGCGTGTCCATGGGCCTCTACGGCCCGCGAGGCGCCGGCAAGACCACGCTGCTGCGGCTCGCCGCGGGACTCGACCTGGCGGACTCGGGCAGCGTGCTCTTCGAGGGTCGCGACCTGGCCGCGATGACCGCCGCCGAGCGCCGTTGGCTGCGGCGCGGCGCGATCGCGTTCATGTCGTGCGAGAACTGGCGCCCGCCGCGGGGCGAGAGCGTCCTTGACCACGTCAGCGCGGGGCTGCTCGGCGAAGGCGTCTCCGCTCGCCAGGCGCGCATGCGGGCGCACAGGGCACTCGAGCAGGTCGAGTTCTCCCAGGGCGCCGCCGGGCCGACCAGGGGCCTCTCGCAGGCGGGCTGCAGCCGCGTGATGCTCGCACGCGCGCTCGTGCAGGAGCCGCGCCTGCTGATCATGGACGAGCCCGCGGTGACGCCCAGCCTGGGCGACCGCGACCGCTTCTACGCGCTGCTGCGCTCCACCACGGGCGAGCGCGGTATCTCGCTGCTGGCCGCCTCGGAGGAAATCGCAGCGCTGCATGGGTTCGGGGTGCTCGCCTCGATAGCCGGCGGCGAGCTGTGCTCGACCGAGCCGCAGGGGGTCGTGCTGCCCTTCTCCGCCCCCGCAGGCAAGAGCGCGCAGCCCTCCGCCTCCGGTGGTGGCGAGCAGGGGTAGCGAGCCTCAGCCGCCGAGCATGTGGGCGGCCGCCAGTCCCGCCCACTCGCCGTAGGGCTCGAAGAACGCCCGCACCTGCGCCTCCTGCGCGCGTGCCAGCGGATCCCCGCCGCTGGTCAGCCTGCCGACGAGCTTGAGCAGGTTCAGGTCCCCTGCGGGTATCTGGTCGTGGCGGCCCTGCCCGCCCAGCGCGAGCATCTCGACCGTCCAGGAGCCGATCCCGGGTATCGCGCGCAGCCGCCTCCAGCCGCTCTCGTGGTCGCTGCAGTGCAAGTCCAGCCGCCCCCGCGCGACCTCGCGCGCGGCGCGCACCAGCGCGATCGCGCGCCCGGCCGCGAGGTCGAAGGACTGCAGCAGCGCGGGCGCCGTCGCGGCCAGCACCGCGGGCTCGGGGAGGTCTCGCAACGCGATCCCCGAGCGCTCGCCCGCACCCCAGCGCCGCCCGAGCGTGCGCAGCAGGCGACGCTCGATCGCCACCGCGCGCTCATACTCGATCAGTTGCTCGCAGATCGCCCACGCCAGCGCCTCGAAGGGGTCCGGGCGGCGCGTGACGCGCAGCCACGGCCTGCGCCTGACCGAGCGCCCGATCAGGGGATCGCGGGAGAACCGCCGCAGGAACACGCCCAGGTCCTCATCCACCCCCAGCGCGAAGCGCATGCGCTCGATCCCGTGCGCCGCGGCCGCGCGGCTCGGCGAGGAAGCCCCGAACAGCACCCGGTCGGGGCACGTCTGGGCGGCGCGCACCAGCACCGGTACCTCACGGTGGTGCAGCAGGCGCTCGAGCACGCCGTTGCGGTGGCGGCGCAGCATCCCGTCGGCCCCGCCGCGCCGGGGCAGCCTGAAGGCGCCGGCCGTCGCGACCTCGACGCGCAGCTGGACTACCGAGCCCAGCGCTCCCGCCTCTAACTGCCCAGGTCGGCGGGGCCGAGCACGTGTACGTCCACCAGCAGCGTCTGGCTGCTGATCACCTGAAGGCGCTCGGCGGCGGCCTTGGCGGCCCTGCGCGAGCCAGCCCTGCCCAGCGTGCGCGTCAGGCCCCCGCGCGCGAGCGCCGACTGACGCTGGCGGCGGTGCACCAGCCCGGCCACCGCCGCGCCCGCCACGAAGCCGCCCGCCGCCACGGCCGCCGCCTGCACGGCGGGGGATGACCTACGGGCGCGCGGCAGGCCCCGTCGCTGTGAGAGCGCCGGCCCGGGCACGGGCGCGAGCACGGGGAGCACGTCGCCTTCCCGCACGAGGCCCGGCTGCTCCTCGCCGGGCAGCGGCGGCACCTGCCCGGGCTCGGAGGGCGCCAGCGGGTGCAGTTGCTCGGGCATCGGCGAAGTGTAGAGCCGCCCACAGACCGCGTGGACGGTGGCTCCCGCTAGAGAACCCGCTCGAAGATGCGGTAGCGCTTGACGATCCGCCCGCCCATCGCTTCCATGCCGCGGTTCATCGCCGTGTTGGTCTCCAGGATCCAGCCCATCTCCCCGCCCGTCTGCCGGCGCACCGCCGCGGCGTTGAAGTGTTCGACATACAGCTTCGCCGCAACCCCGGTGTGCTGGTGCTCGGGCTTGACCCCAAGGAAGCCGACCCGCACGCGATCGGTGATGCGCCCCTTGTTCAGGAAGTGCCACCACCCCAGCGGCAGCAGCCGCCCCTTCATCCTCGCCAGCACCTGGTTGATGTCCGGGAAGGTCATCGCCATGCCCACCACCTCGCCCGTGTCCATTTTCTCGGCGATGAAGCACCAGTGTTTGTCGAACACCAGCTGGATCTCCTGCGCGTAGGCGTCGAGGTCCTTCTTGGAGTAGGGGACGAAGTCCCAGTTCTTCGACCATGCGCTGTTGTAGACCTCGGCGAAGGAGTCCATGTCCTTGCGCAGCTGGCGGCGGCGCATCGGGCGCACGCGGATGCCGTGCTCGCTCTCGACCTTCTCGGCCAGCTCGAAGATCACCGGCAGCACCTTCGCGCGGTCGGACACCTCCAGGTTCCACATCAGCAGGTCCATCGCCTTGGCCATGCCCGCCTGCTCCATGCGGTCTTTGTAGTAGGGCGGGTTCCACGGCTGCACGATCATCGGCCGCAGGTCATAGCCCTCGATCAGCACGCCGCTCTCGTCGTTCATCGCAAAGCTCGCCGGTCCCACCATGCGCTCCTTGCCGCGATCGGCAAGCCATGCCTGGGCCGCGGCGAGCAGCCCGTCGAGCACCTCCTGGTCATCCTCGAACTCCAGGAAGCCGAACCAGCCCCAGTTCTTCTTCTGGTACTCGTTGAACGCGTGGTTGACCTGGGCGCTGATGCGGCCCACCACGCGCCCGTCGCGGCGCGCGAGGAAGTATTCGGCTTCGCCGTGGCTGAAGTACGCGTTCATCCGGCGGTTCAGGAACAGCCGGCGCTCGAGCTTCAGCGGCGGCACCCACAGGGGCTGGTTAGCATGCAGGCGGAAGGGCAGGTCGATGAACTGCTTCAGCTCGCGGCCGCCCGAGACTGCTCTGACTTCAACGCTCACAGCGGAGGCACCCTATATGCCCACCTCGATCGATGTCTTCGAGAAGGTCCGCGGCCACGAGCGCGAAGCGATGCTGCGCGCGGCCCGCGACGCCGACCTGCTGCCCTACTTCCGCACCGTCGAGTCGCCGGCGATGCCGGTGGTCGAGATGGAAGGGCGCGCGCGCATCATGCTCGCCTCCAACAACTACCTCGGGCTGACCGGCGATGAGCGCGTCATGCAGGGCGCCGAGCAGGCTCTGCACCGCTACGGCACCGGGCTGACCGGCTCGCGCCTGCTCAACGGCACCACGCCGCTGCACCTGGAACTGGAGCTCGAGCTGGCGGAGTGGATGGGCACCGACGACGCGATCGTCTTCACCACCGGGCACCAGGCCAACATCGGCACGCTGGGGACGCTGCTGGACGCCGGCGACACGGTGATCGTGGACTCCGCCGACCACGCCTCGATCCTCGACGGCGTGCTGCTCTCGCGCGCCAAGATGCGCCCCTTCCGCCACGGGCGCATGGACAAGCTCGAGCGCCAGCTCCAGCGCGCCCAGCAGGACGGCGGCGGAGCGCTGGTGGTGGTGGACGGCGTCTTCTCGATGGAGGGCGACGTCGCGCCGCTGGTGGACATCAGCGAGCTGTGCGCACGCTACGGCGCCCGCCTGATGGTCGACGAGGCGCACGGCGCCGGCGTGCTGGGGGCCCGCGGCGCGGGCGCCAGCGAGCTGCTTGGCGTCGAGGACCGCGTCGACCTGCGCATGGGCACCTTCTCCAAGTCTCTCGCCGCGTGCGGCGGCTTCATCGCGGGCGAGGCCGACGTGATCGACTACCTGCGCGTGTCCTCGCGCGCGTTCCTGTTCACCGCCTCGGCGGTGCCCGCGGCGCTCGGCGCCGCCCTGGCCGCGCTGCGCATCATCCGCTCGCCCGAGGGGCCGCCGCTGCTTGCGGCGGTGCTGGAGAACGCCGCGCGCTTCTCCGACGGGCTGGACGCGCTTGGCTTCCAGGTGCGCCGCGGTGCCCCCGTCAGGCTCGGCCCCGAGGCCGACGCCCCGGTGGGGCCGGTGCCGACGCCGATCATCCCGATCGTGGTCGAGGACGACTGGAAGGCCGCGCTGCTGTGGCGCGCTCTCTATGACGCGGGGGTGTTCACCAACTGCGCCATCCACCCCGCCGTGCCCCCCGGCGGCGCGCTGCTGCGCACCAGCGTGATGGCCACCCACGACCACGCCACGATCGACCGCGCGCTGGAGGTCTTCGCGCAGGTCAAGCGCGAGTTCGAGTCCGAGCACGGCCCCCTGCCGGGGCCCCTCGCGAGCTAGCGCGCAGGGTGCCCGGGCCCCGCCCCGGCGCCGCCGCGTGCCCCGCGGCGAGCGTCGCTGCGTACAAACCCGCCGTGCCATCTCGTCCAAAGCCCGCGGTGCTTCTTGTCCAGATATTCACAAGTGGCCGGGCCGACGAAAAAGGTCGCTTCTAGCGTACGAAGGCACGGGTTCGCAGTTGACCGGGGACGGCGGCGCGTCTAGCTTCCAGGAGCGCTCTGCGAGTCGTCTGGTTCGCCCCACACCGGCCGTGTGAGGGGGGTTTGTGTAGGGAGCATCCGCTCTTGGTGGCGGGTGTGTCGAACCGGCGTCTGCGAGCGCGTTTTTCGTAAAAAAATCGAGCAAGGATGTCGGTGCCCGAAAGACTCGAGGCACCGACGGGGAGAGTGCCCACATGAACGCGACAGCGGCGATTGCCCCTGCGAGGAACGCAACAGCGACAGCCGGCCCACTCGGGCAGGCCGCTAGCAACCTGGACGGCCCCTGCGCCGCGGATCCGGTTGTGCTGAGGGATGAGGACGGGGTGGCCGGAGCTGGCCCTCAGTACATGCGCGCACTGCAGCGCGCCAACCGCGTGCGCCTGGCGCGCGCAGAGCTCAAGCGAAGTGTCGCCACCGGAGCGGTGGACGTGGCCTCGGTCATCCTGGAATGCCCCTGGGAGGCAGAGAGCATGGCCGTCGCGGACCTGCTGATGAGCCAGCGGCGCTGGGGGCTCACGCGCTGCCGCAAGTTCCTCTCCCAGGTCCCCATGTCCGAGAAGAAGACCATCGGCTCGATGACCGAGCGACAGCGCCACACGCTGGCATCGATGCTGGGCTCGACGGAGAGGGGCCGCGCGTGGAGCGCGACCCCATGGGTAACGGACAGCCTGACGAGAGCTTGAGCTGCCACCACCCGGCGAGCATGCCGATCAGGCCCAGGCGGGGGCGCACCTCCCAGACCCCGCACCCCCCCTGGCCCAGATCGCGCACCGGCAGGCGCGCGAACCTGTAGCGCCCCGGTTCCAGGCGCATCGCCTCCAGCCGCACGCGCGCGCGGCGCTCGTGCTCGGCCCGCTCGCCGGCCAGCCGGCGCAGGTCCGCCACACGCCCTGCCAGGCGGTCGCGCGCGACCTCCAGCTCGGCCAGGCCGAGCAGCGCCGGGCCGGCGGGCGCCTGCGGGGCCGGCGGCGCCGCCGGCGGGGACGGGGAGATGTGCGGGAAGGTGCCCGCCACGATCTCCGAGAGCTCGCGCTCGAGCCTTGCGATCTGTGCGCGCAGCGTCGCCCGCGCCGCCTGGTGGGCGCTCGCCCGGCCTTCGCCCGCGCCGAGCGCCGGCGCGTGCTCACGCTCGATCAGCTGCTGCTCGCCCTGGGCCAAGACCGGCTCCTCTCGGGAGGTTGGCAGAGGCCGGATTCTACCAGCGCCCCGCGCGCCCCCGGCGCCGCCCGCCGCCCCGCTCAGAGCGGGCAGAGCGCCTCGCAGCAGCACGCCAGCGCCTCTTCGGCAAACAGCGTCGGCACGCCGGCGACCTGCACGGCGAACAGCGCCAGGCGGCTGCTGGCGCGGCCCGCGGCGTGCTCGGGCGCGTGCTCGCCGAAGAGCACCGCCACGGGGCCCTTGGCGTCGCACAGCACCAGCCGGCCCGGCGGCAGCGGCACCGGCTCGCCCGTGCGCCCAAGGGTCTCCCCCGCGCGGCTCGCGCGCACGCCCAGCGCACCCTCCAGCGTGTGCGCGTCAAGCGCCCACACCGGCACGCCGGTGTCCAGCAGCGCGATCAGCAGCACATCGGCCAGCAGCCCGCCCGTCGGGAACCCGCCGCGCATCACGCGCTCCAGCACCGCCGCCTCGATCGGCGTGCGCTGCACGTCGGGATCGATGCCGGTGTGGCGGAAGAACACGCGGTAGGCCGCGGGCACCGGCTCGCGGCGGATCGCCACGGCGCGCGCGCCGCGAAAGCGGTTGGAGAGCTCGCGCAACCTCGCTTCGATGTCCGCCGGGGAGTCGCCCGTGAGCGCCCCCGGGCGCGTGGGCGTCAGCTCGGCCACGAGCACGCGCAGGCCCGGCAGCTCCGCCTCGATCTCCGACGCGCAGGGCGCGCTGTGGATCTCCTGGAAGGGCGGATCGGCGGGCGCGCTCACGCGCCGCGGTCCCGCCGCGCCGCCGCGGCGCTCAGGCCCGCCACGCGCGCGCGCAGCGCGGCCGCCGTCGGCGTGTCGAGCAGCGCCCGCTGCGCGATCCTGCCGCCGGGGTAGGCGAAGTCCACCTGCGGGCAGGTCGAGACCTTGTAGAGCGCCGCGACCGCGCCGTCACGGTCGATGCCGACCGGGAAGGTGATGCCCTGCCGGCGGATCAGGCGCGCCAGCTGCGCCGTTTCGCCTTTGATGGAAAGCGCCGCGAAGCGCACCGCCGGGTATTCCGCGACGAGCCGCTGCATCTCGCCCAGCACGCGCTCGCACGAGCCCGAGTCGATGAACATCGCCAGCACCACGGGGCCCTGTTCATAGAGCGCGCAGATGTTCATGATGCGGCTGCCGCGCTCGCTGCAGGCGGGCACGCGCCCCGCTTCGCCGTCGTTGGCGTGCGTGGCGATGTCCGCGTCGCCGGGCAGCCCCCCCAGCGCCAGCGGCACGGCGAACGGCGGCATCGCCGTGCCCGGGGACAGGCCGCTGGCCCCCGTGGGCCGGCTTACGATCGCGTTGAACAGCAGCGAGAGCAGGATCACCAGCCCCAGCAGCCCGACGTAGCGCCCGTAGCGCGGCGAGCGGATGCGCGGCAGCGGTGGCGGCTGCTCCCGTTGCTCCGCGTCGTCGCCGGGCGGCGCCCCCGCGGGCGCGCTCATGCCCGCAGCTCGGCTCGCGCCCGCCCGCGCCGCTCACCGTCGGGGATGCCGGGCGTCACGCGCGGAGCGCCGGAGGCGGGCGCGGGCGCGGCGCCGGCGAGCACGAGCACCGCCGGCAGCGCCACGAGCACGCCCACGAGCGACACGCTCAGGTCGATCAGCGTCACCAGGCCGAAGTCGCGCAGCATGCGGATGTCCGAGAACGCCAGCACGCCGAAGCCGGCGGTCGCCGTCACGCCCGAGGCGGCCACCGCCGCGCCGGTGCGCCGGTAGGTGCGGCGCAGCGCCTCGAGGCTGGAAAAGCCCGCCAGGCGCTCCTGGCGGTGGCGCTCGGAGAGCAGCACGCTGAACTCGGTGGAGATCGCGATCACCAGCGCGCCGAGCGTCACCGACATCGGGTTCAGCGGCACGCGCACGGCGAACAGGATCAGCGCCGACCAGCCGGTGGCGAGCACGATCGGCACGAGCGGGGTGAGCGCGCGGCGGCGATCGCCGCGGAAGGCGAGCAGCAGCACCAGCGCCACCGCTGCCAGGCTGACCAGCAGCGTCAGCAGCCGCCGCCATGGGTCCGCCACCTCCGAGCCCGAGCGCGCCGCCAGCACCGGCAGCCCCACGAGCTTGGCGCTAACGCCGGGCGGCGGGTGAAGCCGCGCGCGCATCTGCGCGATCAGGCTCTCCTGCTCCTGCAGGCTCATCACGCGGATCCCGAAGGCGAGCGTCGCGGCGGTGCGCCTGGGCGTGATCACCTCCTGGCTGAAGTAGGCCGGGATCGCGCCCAGCAGCGCGTTCACCTCGCCCTGGGTCAGCTTGGCCGGGGCGGGCGAGTTGGCCGCCTGGGACTGAAAGAGGTCGGGCAGCGAGAAGGCGGGGCACAGGCGCGCCTGGCCGCAGCCGTGCTCGGCGTCGTAGCCGGCGTGCGCCAGCACGCCGCTCTCATAGGAGCTCATCCATTCGATCGTGGCGGGCCTGGTCAGGTTCGAGCCGGTGACCATCAGGTCGATCTCCCCGGCCACGCCCGTGCTGCGCTCGAGCTGGTTCAGGCTCTGCAGCGCCCCCAGGTTCTGCGGCACCAGCTTGGTGATGTCCGTCTGCACGGAGGTCTGCGTGTCAAGCCCCCAGCCCAGCGCCGCCAGCACGAGGCCAACCGCGAGCGTGCGGCCGGGGTGGCGCACCGATGAGACAAGCGCCAGGTGGGAGACCAGGCGCGTGAGCGGGTTGTCCGAGAGCAGCTCGCCGGCGCCACGCCAGGAGGCCGCGAGCGCGCCCGCGCCCGGCAGCGCCGCCACCCGCGGCAGCCGCTGTCCGCGGCCGCCGGCGCCGCCGGGGCCGGCGGGGGCGCGGGGCGCGGCGCTGAGGCCGAGCGCTGCGGCGCCCACCGTCAGCGAGCACACAAGCGCCACGGCGACGCCCGCGATCAGCAGGATGCCGAAGCCCCTGACCATCGGCACGGGCGAGAGCAGCAGCGCGAGCATCGCCGCCGCGCTGGCCACGCCGGCCGTCACGATCGCCGGGCCTCCCGCGGCGGCCGCGCGGCCCACCTGCCCCGGTGCCTCCGCCGTGCGCGACTGGAACTGGATCGCGTAGTCGACGGCCAGCCCCACAAGGATCGGCGCCACAGCGATCGAGGCCATCGTCAGCGGCGCCCCCACCAGCGAGAGCGCGCCGAAGGTCAGCGCGCCGGCGAGCACGGCCAGGCCGAGCGGCAGCAGCCGCGGGCGTCCCGCGAAGATCAGCCCGAGCGTGCCCGCCATCACCAGCAGCACGGCGATCATCAGCAGCTCGATCGAGTGGCTGATCGACGCCGGCAGTTCCGCGGCGATCACCGGCACGCCGCTGACGATGTAGGACTCGCCGTGGCCGAGGCGCCAGTTGCCCATCGCCACGGCGCGGCGCACGAGCGAGATCGTGCGGTTGCGCTGCGCTTCGGGAAGGCCCGGGCGCATGCGCACGGAGATCAGCGCCGCGTGCCTGTTGGGGAAGACGTAGGCGAAGCGCTGCTTGGGCGTGCCGGCGGGCTTGCTGGAGTCGAAGACCACCGCCGAGACGAAGTTGCGGTTGGTGATGCTCGGCTCCGAGGTGATGCCGTATTCCAGCGCCAGCTTCAGCAGTTCCTTCTGGAAGGCCTGGATCGTCACGCGCGCGGCGGCTTCACCAAGGGCGCGCGCCCGCGCCTTGCTTTCGCCGCGGGCGAGCGCCGCGCGCTGGACCACCTGCGCGGCCTGCGCCGCGCGCGCTTCGGCGCGGCTGGTCTCTTCGCCCAGCAGCTTGTTGCTCTCGCTCGCCGCCTCGGTCAGGAAGGTGCCCGGCCCGATCACCACCTTCACCGTGTGCTCACGCGCGAGCTGGCCGCAGGGGCCCTGCGCGCCGCCCTCGGAGGCGAGTCCGCCGGAGGGCACGATGCCCGACAGGCACCCCTCCAGGCCCGCCACGCGCTCGATGTCCGAGCTCAGCACCAGCTGCTGCAGTTCGCCCTTGACGAGCACCTCGATCGGTTCTTCGCCGAAGCTGTCGTAGAAGCGCTGCGTGGCGCGGTATTCGGCGCTGGAGCCCGAGACGAACGTGTCGGTGGCGGCGCTCGTGTGCAGGCGCAGCGCCAGGCCGGCGCCGAGCAGCCCGAGCAGCGCGGCGAGCCCGAGGATCAGGCGGGGGCGCCTCGCCGCCGCCTCGGCGATGGCGGAGAGGATCCCTGCGAGTCTCACCGAGACCGCAGCGGAGCGGTGCGGCCGGCGGCGGTGCCCAACGCGCGCCTCAATCCATGCCCAGCGGCCCGGCGGATTCGCCGGAGAGGAACTGGCGCACGAACGGGTTCTCGGAGGCGAACAGCTCTTCCGCCGGGCCCGATTCGACGATGCGGCCCTTCCACAGAACCGAGATGTGCTCCGCCACGCGCCGCGCGCTCATGATGTCGTGCGTGATCACCACGTAGCAGCCGCCGTTCTCGGCGTGCACTTCCTTGATCAGCTCGCACAGCAGCGCCGTGCGCACCGGGTCAAGGCCCGAGTCGGGCTCGTCGAAGAGCACGATGTCCGGTTCGAGCACCAGCGCGCGCGCGAAGCCGGCGCGCTTGCGCATGCCCCCTGAGAGCTCGTTGGGCATCTTGCGCCCGGCTTCGCCGAGGCCGACCTCGTTCATCCTGCGCGTGACGATCTCGTTGATCTCTTCATCGCCCTTCTCGGTGTGCTGGCGCAGCGGAAAGGCGATGTTGTCGTAGAGGTTCAGCGATCCGAACAGCGCGCCGTCCTGGAAGAGCACGCCGAATTTCTTGCGCATCTCGAACAGCTCCGCGTCGGGCAGGCTCGGCACCGAGCGCCCGTGCACGATCACGTCGCCCTGGTCGGGGTAGAGCAGCCCCACGATGTGCTTGATGCACACCGACTTGCCCGTGCCGGAGGGGCCGAGGATCATCGAGATCTTGCCCTCCGGCAGCGCCATGTTCAGCCCGCGCAGCACGTGGTTGCGCCCGAAGGACTTGTGCACGTCGACGAACTCGATCGCATCCGGCGCGCCCGAGGGGCGGATCGTGCCCTTGTGGAAGCGGTACTCCTCCTCGCCGAGGCGCGCGTCGGCCATCGCTCAGCCTCCGATCGGGGCGCGCGGGTTCGAGCCCCAGAAGATCTGTGTGCCCAGCATGCCGATCAGGTTTACCAGCACGAGGTTGAGCACCATGGACTTCGCCGTCGCGGTTCCCACGCCGACGGGGCCGCCACTGGCGTTGTAGCCGTAGTAGCACGCCACCAGCACGATCGCCGTCGCCATGAACATGCCCTTGATCACGCTGAAGAGGAAGTCCAGCGGATTCTGGAACTGCCAGAAGATCAATAAGTAGCCGCCGGGCGAGACGAACCCGAGCTGGTGCACCACCGCGATGTAGGAGCCAAGGAAGGCGACGCCGATGGCCGCGATGTACATGAACGGCAGCACCAGCCACGCTGCCAGCAGGCGCGTGGCGCACAGGAAGGTGACGGAGTTGATGCCCATCACCTCGAGCGCGTCGATCTCGTCGGAGATGCGCATCGCGCCGAGCTCGGCGACGATGCCGGTGCCCACCTTGGCGGCCATCATGTAGCCGAACACGTAGGGCACGGCCTCGCGCAGGTTGCACCACGCCGCGAACACGCCCGCGTAGGCGGCGGTGCCGGTGGCCTGGTTGAAGTAGCCGGCCTCGATCCCGCAGGTGCCAAGGCCCGTGATGAACACCAGCCCCCAGATCACCGCGGTGGAGCCGAGGATCAGGATGCCGCACTGACGCAGCGTCTCCCCGAAGAAGCGCATGACGCGCAGCCCGTATACGTCGGCGACGATGTCGCCCATGAAGCCGCCGATCTCCCCCGCGGCGGCGAGCCATTCGCGGGGCAGCGCCAGCAGTTCGCTCACTTCAGCACCAGGATGTTCGGGTGCGTCGCCAGCAGCGTCTGCGTGAAGACGTAGTTGAAGGCGCCGATGCCAAGGAAGGAGGTGACGACGGCCTGGTTGACCGCGCGCCCGACGCCCTCGGCGCCGCCGGATGCGGTCATGCCCTTGTAACAGCAGATGATCGCGATGATCGCGCCGAACATCGTCGTCTTCAGCACCGAGCCCCACAGGTCAACGACCGAGGCGTTGCTGAACAGCGTGTTCCAGAACGGCCCCAGCGGCTGGGACTTGGTCAGCGCGGCGATCACGCCGCCGAAGATCCCGAACAGCAGCGCGTAGATGTCGAACAGGCCGGTGGCCACCATCAGCGCCAGGAAGCGCGGGACCACGAGGTTCTTCACGGGGTCAACGCCGAGCACCTGCAGCGCGTCGAGCTCCTCGCGGATCTTGCGCGCGCCCAGGTCGGCGGTGATCGCGGTGCCGGCCACGCCGGCGACGACGATCGAGGTGATCAGCGGCCCGATTTCGCGGATCGCCGCGAGCACGAAGAACCCGCCGAGACGGTCCACCGCGCCGAACAGCGTCAGGAAGTTCGCCGCCTGCAGCCCCGGAGCGCCGTAACAGATGGCCACGGTGGAGACGAGCAGCGGGAACCACACCAGGCGCAGCGTGAACAGGAACTGGGAGACCAGCTCACCGCCGTAGGGGTAGGGCGGGCGCAGGGCGGACGCGATCGTCCGTCCCGTCAGGATCATCATGTCCCCGACTTCCTCGAGCAGGTTCCTCGTAGGGAAGTACGCCCGTTCGGCTGCGCTGCGAACCATCTCGGCTTGCCCCTCCTCCGGTCGCTATCGACGCGCGGGGGATATTACGACATGGGCAGCGCCCGGGCGCGCGGATGAGGGCGTGCAAAGGCGCTTCGCGCCCCGCGCCCGACGGGTGCGCCGCTGGTATGGTGGCGCGATCGTGAGGGGGCGGCGGAGAGACCCGGCGGTGCCCGGCGCCCGCATGCGCGGCGTGCGGCTCGGCGCGCCCGCGCCGGCGGCGCTGCTCGCCGCGCCCGCGATCGCGCTCCTGCTCGCCGCCTGCGGCGGCGGCAAGCGCCAGGACGCAGGGGAACCCTCCAGGACCTTCAACCTGGCGATCGTGCGCCAGAGCTTCCCCGCCAAGCAGACGATCGCGCGGCCCGCCGAGCTCGAGCTGCAGGTGCGAAACGACGGCAGCGCCACCGTTCCCAACGTGGCCGTTTCGGTCAACTCCTTCAACTACCTCTCCAGCCACCCCGGCCTCGCGGACCGCTCCAAGCCGATATGGGCGATCGAACAGGGGCCGGGGGCGGTCGCCAAACCGCCGGTGGAAACCCAGGAAGTGAGCACGCCGGGCGGCGCGCAGAGCGCCTACGTGAACACATGGGCGCTCGGCCCGCTGCCCGCCGGGCAGACCCGCACGATCACCTGGAAGGTCGTCCCGGTCAGGGCGGGCGTGCACGTCGTGCACTTCAGCATCGCCGCGGGGCTTGCCGGCAAGGCGCGGGCCGCGCTCTCGGCGGGCGGGCCGGTGGGGGGAACGTTCACGGTGGACATCGCGGGCAAGGCCGCCAGCAGCTTCGTCAACCCCCGCACCGGGCGCGTGGAAACGGGCGCCGGCCCGGCCGTCCCCTAGCCGCCGCCGGCGGCCCGCCGGCGCCTCCCGGCCACCCACCCGCCGGCGGGTCCCGCTTTGGCCGCATGTCCAAAGCGCGCCGCCCGCTATTTCGCCATCCGGTGATGCCACTCGGCACGCGGGCGACTACGATTGCCTTCCGGTCCGGCCCCTCGACGGAGCCTGCCCTCTCCACCCCTTCTCAGGAGGAATCGACGCCACCCATGCCCAGGACCCGCCAGCAAAACGTCACCGCAGCGCAGTGGAGCGCAAATGGATCCGCCCTCGGGTCCCCCGATCTCACGCTCGCCGACAACCAGGTTTTCGGCTCCAACGTGTTCTCTCCCGCGGTCCAGCGCACCCGGCTGCCCAAGC